>ERZ1643251.5089-NODE-5089-length-10962-cov-4.320436_pt1 | contig 10962 bp, 10 predicted proteins | sample MGYA00579261_ERZ1643251 | MGnify/ENA primary metagenome ERZ1643251 (study PRJEB29033, sample SAMEA4952267) | chicken gut metagenome | biome: Broiler Chicken; feature: Gastrointestinal Tract; material: Caecum | place: Ireland | collected 2018 | study: Broiler... | reverse complement strand
AGTCCAGAATGAGGCTTCCAGCCAGACAACAGGGCAGACAGACGCGGCAAACCAGCAGGCAGCTCAGAATAATGCTTCCAGTCCGGCACAGACCCAGAGCAGCACAACAAGCCAGGCGGCAGTCCAGAGCAATACGCCTGCGCAGTCAGCGCCGCAGACAAACCAGGCTTCCACTTCCAATACAACTTCCGCAGGTGCTCAGAATAATGCAGCTATCACTGTGGAGACAGCAACGTCAACCGCTTTGGCGGACGCAGGTCTTTCCGCTTCCGATGTTACCTTTACAAAGCAGCGATATGAAAGAGAAGATGGTATATTTGTATATGAGATTGACTTCTTTACATCTTCTGCAAAGTACGATTATGAGATTAATGCTTCTACAGGAGAAATTTACAGCAGATCTGTAGAGACATTCCAGACCGGCGGAAACTGGGGCAATTCGGGTACGTCCTATATTGGAGTGGACGCGGCGAAATCAGCGGCACTGAGCCATGCCGGTATCAGCAATTCCTCAGGGGTGACCTTTGGAAAGGCAAAGCTGGAAAACGATGACGGATACACATTGTATGAAATCGAATTTTATGCGAACGGTATGGAGTATGATTACAATATAGACGCTTTCAGCGGCGCGGTTCTGGAATATGACAGTGAGCGCTGGGGCTGGTAAGCGCGGAGACGTCAGGGTAGACAGATTATGATAATTTTAAGCTGCGGAGCTATCATATTAAGCATTTTTGCAGGCGATTTCTGGATTAAGAACCAGGTGGAACAAAAGAGAGCAGAAGGAGAGACCAGAGAAATTCTGGGGGGGAGGCTTCTGCTTCGCAGGTATCATAACCGGGGAGCGGCGCTGAATTTTGGGGAAAGGAGGCGCCCCCTGGTAGCAGCCGTATCTGTGCTATTGACGCTTGCGGCTTTGGGGGCTTTGATACTAAGCCTGGGACAGAAAGGAAACGGGATGCTGAGGGTAGGACTTTCTCTTCTTTTGGGAGGGGCATTCAGCAATACCTACGACAGGCTGAAAAGAAAATATGTGGTAGACTACGTAAGCTTTGGAGTGAAATGGAAAAAGCTCAGACAAGTGGTTTTCAATATTTCAGATTTCTGCATTATAACAGGCGCGTTACTGGCGGTCCTTGGGGCCTGGCGGTAACGCGCCTGCTTTGTGATGCTAAGATTCCGGATAACATATTGGCAATAGGCTGCCAATCGGATTAAGACACGCGGAATCAGGGGATAATGAGTGTTCCGGCTTTTCCCTTCACCGCATCCTTGATATATTTCATGGAGGTAATTAAAACGCTTCCTCTCGGAACTTTTTCCAAATAATCTACAGCAGCTTCAATTTTCGGCAGCATGGTTCCAGCTTCAAATTGTCCCTCAGAAATATACTGCTTTGCTTCCTGAAGATTCATGGAAGCAATAGGGGCTTGGCGTAGACTTCCGAAATCCTTATACACACAGTCAACCGCAGTCAGAATAATCAGCTCGTCGCAATTCAGATCAACCGCCAGCTTGCCTGCGATGGCATCCTTTTCTATCACGGCGGAAGCGCCTTTGAGAGCATGCTGCTGCTCTATTACGGGAATCCCGCCTCCTCCGCAGGCGATTACAACCTGATCGGCTTCAGCGAGAGTGCGGATGGCTTCAATTTCCACAATGTCAATGGGCTTGGGAGCTGCAACCACCCGGCGGAAACCCTTGCCCGGATATTCCTTTACATAATTGCCCTTTTTGATTTCGATTTCCGCATCTTCCTTGGACATATATCGGCCAATCACCTTAGTGGGCTCATAGAATGCCTCATCGTAGGGATCTACGGTAACCTGGGTCAGGATGGTGCTTACGGGCTTGGAAATGCCCCGGCTTAAAAGCTCCGCCCGCAGGGAATTCTGAATGTCGTAGCCCACATAACCCTGGCTCATGGCAGAGCACACGCACATAGGAGCGGGAGTATAGTCGATATAGACTCTGCGCAGCTCCGTCATGGCCTTATGGATCATACTGACCTGGGGGCCGTTGCTGTGGGTGATGGTCAACTGATAATCTTCTTCTACCAAATCCGCCAGAGCCCTGGCGGTTATCTTTACAGCGTCCCATTGTTCCGTGGTGGTGTAGCCAAGGGCGTCGTGTCCAAGAGAAACAACAACTTTTTTCTTACTCATAGGATTACCTCTCTGTTTCGTGCGTGTATCATGATATTGGGGACAAAAAGCCTGTCCCGGCGTCACAACAATGGATGCGGCGCTTTTACGCATAGTATATCATAACAGGAAAAGGGTGTATAGAGAAATTCAGATTTTGCAGCCGGGAAAATCAAGCTCTTTGATAACCTGCTCCAGCACTGAAAAATAATTTTCAAAGGTTTTTCGGCAGCAGCCGGGATTGTTAATGACGATTCCTTTACTGCGAAGTCCTGTGAGAGCAAATCCCATAGCCATTCGATGATCGTCATAGGTTTCTACCAGGGAAGGGGAGGGGGAGCCAGGCCATATGGTAATACTGTCCCCTTCTTCCCGACAGCGGATTCCCATTTTCCCAAGCTCAGTGACAATCGCTTTCATACGGTCACATTCCTGAAGGCGGATATGGCCGATTCCTGTTATGGTGGTGGGGGAATCGGCAAATGGCGCAATGGCGGCCAGCGTAATTGCCTGATCAGAGCAGGCGGACATATCCGCCCTTATGCCGCGGAAGCCTCCTGAAGAGGGTGGTATGGCCACAATGCCGTCGGAAGTGTCCCTAATCGTACATCCAAGGTCCTCTAGAATTTTAAGAAACGTCACATCGCCCTGCAGAGAGTCGAAGTGTATATGCCTTACTAAAACAGGTATGCCGAGCAGGGGAGTCATGGCATAAAAATAGCAGGCAGCGGACACATCAGGCTCTATGCGATAGTCCAGCGCCCCACAGACCTGTCCTCCTTTTATATGAAACAGAGCGGGCTCGGGTCTTGAGATATTTACGCCGAACTGTTCCAGCATTCTGCAGGTCATCTCAATGTATGACATACCATGACTGCCCTGAACCTGAATGGAAAAATCTCTTTGAGACAGGCAGGAGGAAATCAGCAGTGCGCTCAAAAACTGACTGCTGTGTCCAATGTCTATGGAAATGATGTCCTTTCCAAAGCCGCTTCCCCGAAGAGTGAACGGAAAATAACCGTCTTTTTCCCGGAAGTCCACCTGACATCCAAGCTCCTGCAGGGAAGCCAGCAGGGGAGCCATGGGGCGGCGGCGCATCTGAGCCGATGCATCCATATGGTATGTGCCCTTGGAAACTCCCAGAAAAGCCGTGAGAAAACGGGCTGCTGTGCCTGCGCTTCCCACATAAAGGGACGCTTCCTTTCTTGGAATCTCCCCTCCCAGGCCGACGACGCTGATTCTTGCGTCCGCCTCATCCACCTGCGTTTCAAAGCCCAGCTCCTGAACACATTTTAAAAAGTGCCTGGAGTCGTCGGAAAAAAGCGCGCCACGCAGGGTAGAGCGCCCCGCGGCCAGCGTGGCCAGAAGGAGCGCTCTGTTTGTAATGCTCTTGGAGCCGGGAACGGACACGGTCACAGGGGAGCGGACGGCATTTTTGTTTTCCTGTAGCGCACTGTATAATGTGGGTACATGATAAATGGAACAATCCATAATGACTCCCTTCTGCCGCATATACTATTTGCGGCGGTTGTCCTTGGGCTTATTCACTCTGCTTTTCCTTCGGCTCTTTCATGCTCAGGAGAAGATTCAGAAGAATACCGAAAATAGCGGCTCCGGCAATACAGGGCACCTGAATGCCGAAGAAGGGGATATTGCCTCCAAAGGAATAATTGCCGCCGATACCGATCACCATGATGGAAGCGATTACCGCAATATTTTTTGAAGAGAACATATCCACCTTCTTTTCGATCATGATAGCAATGCCTTGAGCGGCAATGGCCCCGAACAGATAGATTTCAAGACCTCCGATCACGGCCAGAGGAATACCGTAGATGATCTGAATCAGGGGAGTGAAGAAGCTGACAACCATAGCGATCACCGCGGCCACGGCAAGCACTGAGGTGGAAAATACCTTCGTAATAGCCATGGTGCTGATATTTTCCCCGTAGTTTGTGCCTGCCGGACCGCCGATCACGCCGGAGATCATGTCACAGATTCCATCGCCGATCAGGTTTCGGTCCAGCAGGTCTACCAGGTTATATTTCTTATTTATGTTTTTACGCTTTGCCACATCGTTTACATAAATGTCCAGCTGGTACATATGGGCTGTGGACTCCGGGATGGTTGCGATAGCGATGGGCATGATGGCAGCGCAGGCTGTCCAGGAAACCCTGGGAAGGGAAAATGCCGGAACCGCAAAAACAGAGCCGTCTCCCAGCTTCCAAACAGACGCTTCAAGAGCGGCGGCCGGCATCATACGGAAAAGATTCACATCCATTAAAAGATAAGCCGCACCGGCAAAAAGGCAGCCTGTCAGCGCACCCAGAAGGAGGGGAAGCTGTCCGAGAAATCCTTTAAGGTATCTGGAGTAAAGAATTGTGGAGATCAGTGTTACCAGCGCAACCACAATCCACCAGCTGCTCTGGGAGTCGGCGCTTTCCACGCTTGGTACGGCGTCGCTGAGGGCATTGCCCGCCAGCGTCAGGCCAATAATCATAGCAACAGGACCGGTGACGGAGGCGGGAAGGATGGTTTCCACGGCCTTACGTCCAAAAAACCGCACCAGCAGCCCTGCGGCTATGGAAATAAGGCCGGAGAGGATAATGCCGAACTGGGCGTATTGGATAGCTTCGGTGGGCAGGATTCCATCCACCTTGGTAAAGCCCTCGGCAGCGCACATACTGGAAATCGCTGTCAGATAGGCGAAGCTGGAGCCGTAATACAAGGGAATTTTCCGGCCTGTGATCAAAATGAAAAACAGGGTGGCAAGGCCGCTGGCAAATATGGTGGTTGATACCTGAAATCCGGTTACCAGAGCCACGGTTACCGTGGCGGGAAACATGACGATTACCTGCTGAAGGGCGTACAGAATCAGTTTTCCGGGGCTTGGGGATTCATCGGGAAGATAACCCTGGGCGGTAAATTTTTTTTCTTTCTGCATGGGAATGCTCTCCTTTTTTACATTATTTTTATGATGGGACAATTCCGCTTTGGCTTCTGTGTTGGCTGAAAAAGCGGTATGCCCGAATGCCTGAAAAGTGGCACTGAAGGAAAGCTCCAGTGCCACATCGGCGTGTTTGCAAACGCTACAGGAGTGCCAGCAGCACAAAATTCAATACGAACAATGCCGTGCACACCCAGAGGATGGGATGAATCTCCTTTGCCCTTCCCTTACATATTTTTACGATACAGTAAAAGACAAAACCTGCGGCAATGCCGTAGGAAATGCTGTAGCATAATGCCATGAAAATTCCGGCAAAAAATGCGGGAATGGCTTCGCTCAGGTCGCCCCAGTCGATTTCCTTAAAGGAGGAAACCATCATGATGCCCACGGCAACCAGGGCGGGAGCGGTTGCGGCAAAGGGAACCGCGCTGACAAAGGTAGCCAAAAATGCGGAGAGGGCAAAGCAGACAGCCACAACCACGGAGGTCAGACCGGTTCGGCCGCCTACGCCGATGCCGGAAGCGCTTTCTACAAAGGTAGTGGTATTAGAGGTGCCGAAAAGAGCTCCTATGGAGGTGGCCGTAGCGTCGGCAAACAGCGCTTTGTCAAGCCTTGACTGGAAACCAGCCTTGCTTTCCATCAGCTTTTCGTCCTCATCGCTGAAGATGCCCGTGCGGCGGCCAGTTCCTATAAAGGTACCCAGCGTGTCGAAGGTGTCGGAAATGCTAAAGGAGAAAATGGTGATTAAAACAAGAGGAAGCTTGGAAGTGTCAGTAAAAAGGCTTGTGATGCCGCCCTCCTTGAAAATGGCAAGAAAGGTTGTAGGCAGAGCTGCGCAGGCCTCGGAAAAGCTAGTGGTGTCCTGAGGAGCGGTGACTCCGAAAGGAATCCCAACCAGAGTGGTGACGATAATGGAAATCAGAATGGCGCCCTTGACGTTCAGCACCAGGAGCACAACAGTGCAGACAAGGCCAAACAGAAATATCAGAAAAGAGGGCTGGTTCAGGGTGGAGAGCGCAGGCACTCCTCCGTCAAAATTGATAATACCCACATTCAGAAAGCCTATGTACGCCACAAAAATACCAATGCCGCCTCCAATGGCGTTCTGGAGGCTGCGGGGAATGGATTTAATGATGTATTTGCGTACCTTTGTCACAGTTATGATGATATTCAGGATACCGCAGATAAAAACCATGGAAAGAGCCTGCTGCCACGTAAAGCCCAGACCGAAGCATACGGTATAAACGAAAAACGCATTCAGTCCCATACCGGGAGCCTGCGCATAGGGAACGTTAGCGATCAGCCCCATGACCAGGGTGCCGATGATGGAGGCAATAATGGTAGCCAGAAAAACGGCGCCCCATTCCATTCCAGCCTGTGACAGGATTCCCGGGTTGACTACGATAATGTAAGACATTGCAAAAAATGTAGTGAGACCGGCCATAATCTCCGTTGGGACATTGGTGCCGTTCTCTCTGAGCTTAAAAAACTTCTCCATGAAGACCTCCTTGAAAGTAAAGTATTATTTTTCCATAAATAATATCATAAATTTTTCTAAAAATCTATATTATTTGTCTTTATATTAGAGGCGGGATGGCAAGGGGCGTCTGGATGGGGTTCTGGAAATAGCGCACAACGGACTGCAGATCAACAGATATTTTTCTTGACACCCGCAAAAATGCGTAGTATGATTCAATTCATAATAATCATATGTATTTACTATGAATTAAAACATGGGAAGGAAGGTTGAGGAGAATATGAGCAGAATATTTACGAAAAGCACGCAACTGATCGGAAAGACTCCCCTGCTTAAGGTGGAAAATTATATGCAGGACCAGGGAATTACAGGGGCGGAGATTCTGGCAAAGCTGGAGTATCTGAATCCGGCGGGAAGCGTAAAGGACAGGATCGCCCTCGCTATGGTGGAGGAAGCGGAGAAAAAAGGAGCGCTGAAGCCGGGAGCCGTCATCATAGAGCCAACCTCCGGCAATACAGGCATCGGTTTGGCCAGCGTGGCCGCGGCCAAGGGATACAGAGTGATACTTACTCTGCCCGAGACCATGAGCGTGGAAAGAAGAAATCTTTTAAAGGCATACGGAGCGGAGCTTGTACTGACTGAGGGCGCAAAGGGTATGAGAGGGGCTATGGAAAAAGCCCAGGAGCTGGAGAAAACCATTCCAGAAGCGGTCATTCTGGGACAGTTTGATAATCCGGCCAATCCTGCCGCTCATGCTGCTGCAACAGGTCCGGAGATCTGGGAGGATACGGACGGCAGAGTTGACATTTTTGTGGCGGGCGTGGGAACCGGGGGTACCATCACCGGTGTGGGAACCTATCTGAAGGCAAAGAATCCCCGTATTAAAATCGTGGCGGTGGAGCCCTCGGATTCCCCTGTGCTGTCGGGGGGCTGCCCGGGACCTCATAAGCTGCAGGGAATTGGGGCGGGATTTGTGCCCTCCATATTAAATACCCAGGTGTATGATGAAATTATTACGGTTACAACAAATCAGGCATTTGCTTCGGGAAGAACTCTTGCGCGCAGAGAGGGAATTTTGGTTGGAATTACCTCGGGAGCAGCCCTTTATGCGGCGTCGGAGCTTGCAAAACGGCCGGAGAATTCAGGAAAAACCATAGTAGTCCTTCTGCCGGATTCCGGAGACAGATACCTCTCCACTCCCATGTTTACAGAAGAATAGTCTTGTGGTAAAATGCTGTAACGATATCAGGCCATAGATGTGGTGGGAATGCGGGACACAAAGGAAAGGTCTGAGAAGGCATGGAAGAGGGACGTTAAAGATGGAAGCGATGATTCGAATACAGGATGTAACCAAAACCTTTGCGGGCAGGGACGGCCAGGTTGAGGCTTTAAAAGGTATCAGCCTTACAATTCACAAGGGGGAGATTTACGGCATTATCGGCATGAGCGGGGCAGGAAAGTCAACGCTGGTCAGATGTCTTAATTTCCTGGAAAAGCCCACAGCCGGAACGGTTTTTATAGAGGACAGGGATTTATCCCTTCTTGGGGAAAAAGAGCTGAGAAAAGAGCGCTTGGATATTGCCATGATTTTTCAACATTTCAATCTGCTGATGCAGAGAAATGTATTGGATAATATTTGCTTTCCTATGGAAATTGCAGGAGTGAAGAAGGCGGACGCAAAAAAACGAGCCATGGAGCTTCTGGAAATTGTGGGCCTGACGGAAAAGGCCAAAAGCTATCCGGCTCAGCTGTCCGGCGGCCAAAAGCAGCGCGTGGCTATTGCAAGAGCCCTGGCCAACAACCCCAAGATACTGCTGTGCGATGAGGCCACCAGCGCGCTGGATCCCACAACCACAAAAGCCATTTTGAAGCTTTTACAGGAAATTAATCGAAAATACGGCATAACCATAGTAATCATCACCCACGAAATGTCCGTGGTGCAGGAGATATGCACCCATGTGGCCATCATAGACGCCGGTATGCTGGCGGAGCAGGGGACCGTTGAGGAGGTCTTTTCCAATCCCAGGACTTCAGCGGCAAAAAAGCTGGTTTTCATGGGTGAGCAGAGATCCCAAAAAATGGAGGGAAAACGCTGTATCCGAATTGTGTTTGACGGAAAATCCTCCTTTGAACCGGTGATAGCCAATATGATTCTGGAGTGCAGGGCGCCGGTGAATATTCTGCTGGCGGATACTAAAGACATCGGGGGGATTGCCCACGGGCAGATGATTCTGCAGCTGCCCCAGGATGATGCAGCTGCAGACAGAATAATTCACTATTTGCAGGAAAGAAAACTTACGGTAAAGGAGTTGGATTCTTATGTGGGATAACGCTACGGTAATGATGCTGGCAGAGGGGACGGCGGTTACTCTCTATATGACTCTGGTCTCCACCTTGTTCGCCTATGTTTTGGGACTTCCTATGGGAATTGCTCTGGTGATTACAGCTAAGGACGGGCTGCGGCCAAACAAAATTGTCTATAAAATTCTGGATGCGGTGGTGAATATTGTTCGCAGCATTCCATTTTTGATCCTTCTGATTCTGGTTATTCCCCTTACCAGAGCCATAGTGGGACAAAGCTATGGGGCTACTGCCACCATTGTGCCGCTGACGCTGGCGGCTGCTCCTTTTATTGCCAGAATGGTAGAGTCCTCTCTGCTGGAGGTGGACAGGGGTGTGATTGAAGCGGCTCAAAGCATGGGAGCGGGCCTGTGGACTATTATCTGGAAGGTGATGCTGGGGGAGGCCAGAACCTCTCTGATTGTGGGAGGAACAATCGCTCTCGGCACCATTCTGGGGTATTCGGCCATGGCGGGGGCCGTGGGCGGCGGCGGACTGGGCGACATTGCCATTCGCTATGGATATCACCGCTATCAGACGGACATCATGCTGGTGACAGTGGTGCTCTTGGTACTGCTGGTTCAGATACTGCAGTACATCGGCACAAAATTGTCAAAAAGACTTGACAGACGTTTGAAATAAAATGGTATTACAGACAGATACGATGAGGAGGAGAAAGAAACTATGAAAAAGAAAATTTCTGCATTGCTGGCGGCTGCCTTCTGCGTGGGAGCGCTTCTTGGCTGCGGCAGCCGGGAGACGGATGACAAGACGATAAAGGTGGCGGCTTCAGCGGTGCCTCATGCGGAGATTCTGGAACAGGCAAAGCCCATTTTGGAAGAGCAGGGCTATACCCTGGAAATTGAGATTTTTGACGACTATGTACAGCAGAACAATGTGGTGGATTCTGGGGAGTTTGACGCAAATTATTTCCAGCACATTCCTTATCTGGAGAATTACAATGAAGAGAGGGGCACCAACCTTGTGATTGCAGGCAGCATTCATTATGAGCCCTTCGGACTGTATCCTGGGAAGGAGACGGATACGGCCAACATGGAGGGAGCTACCATTGCGGTTCCCAATGATACAACCAATGAAGCAAGAGCGCTGCTGCTTTTGCAGGACAACGGCTATATTACTCTGAGAGAGGGTGCGGGGCTGAATGCAACGGTAAATGACATTGTGGAGAATCCTTACAATATTGAGATTGTGGAGCTGGAGGCGGCACAGATTCCCCGAACTCTACAGGAGGTATCCTTTGGGGTGCTTAACGGCAATTATGCGATGCAGGCGGGCATGACTGTGGCGAATGACGCGTTTTTGTTTGAAAGCGATGAATCAGAGGCTGCGGCAACTTATGTGAATGTAGTGGCAGTAAAGGAAGGCAATGAAGATTCTGAGAAAATCAAGGCGCTTGTGGATGTCTTGAAATCCGATGCCATTAAGCAGTATATCAATGACACCTATAACGGAGGGGTTATCCCCTACAAGTAAACGTTTAAAGGACAGATGCCATGAAGATCTCAACAAGAGGCAGATATGCGGTGAGGGTCATGCTGGACCTGGCGCTGCATAATACGGGAGAATGTATCAAAGTAAGGGAAATCGCGGGCAGACAGGGAATTTCGGAAAAATATCTGGAGCAGATAATTGCCATGCTGCATAAAGGCGGATATGTGAAAAGTGTGAGAGGAGCCCAGGGAGGATACCGTATTGCAAGGGATCCGAAGGAATATACGGTGGGAATGATTCTCAGGCTGACGGAAGGCTCCCTGGCTCCCGTAGCCTGTCTGGACGAGGGAGCGGACCCGTGTGAAATGTGGGATACCTGTGAAACAGTGGAGGTTTGGAAGGAGCTGTATGAGGCCATCAACAGGGTGGTGGACAACGTGACCATTGCAGACTTGGCTGACCGGCACAGAAGACGGCTGGCCCTTACAGAGCCGGATTACAGTATCTAAGGCATCCGGCTCCCATATTCAAAAAGAGCATTGTCAAATGAAAGCGTATCGACGAGCTGATTTCCCGCAGAAGTCCTGCGGAAAATCTGTATGGTC
>ERZ1643251.5088-NODE-5088-length-10963-cov-32.823066_pt1 | contig 10963 bp, 7 predicted proteins | sample MGYA00579261_ERZ1643251 | MGnify/ENA primary metagenome ERZ1643251 (study PRJEB29033, sample SAMEA4952267) | chicken gut metagenome | biome: Broiler Chicken; feature: Gastrointestinal Tract; material: Caecum | place: Ireland | collected 2018 | study: Broiler... | reverse complement strand
TTGGGGGAGCGGTGCGGAGGAACGGCGGCGCTTTTTGACGGTTTTTGGCGGCGAAGTGGGATGGGCGTCGCGTTCGGAACAACCGTTCGGTGGTGGGACGAAACATGTACCAAAAACCGATGCCTAAGCAGGATAAGGGCGGTGGGATAAATCCACCGCCGATGGCGCTCGCGTGCGGACTTAAAGACGGCGCGGCGGGGCGGCATTCGCCGCCCCGCCGCATTCCGTCTCCCGCCTCCCGCTCACCTACAACACGCGGGAAACCCGCGTTTGGGGGTGATGGAAATGTGGAAAGGAATTTGGCGCAACCCCTTGCAACCAGACCATAAATATGTTATAATTCTGTTATAAGTTTATCGGAGTGGCGTTTTTTATGGAAATCGGACAGAAGATCAAAGCCGTCAGACTGAAACTACACATGAGCCAGACGGAATTTGCGCAGCTTTTCGGCGTGAGTTTTGCTACCGTCAACAGATGGGAGAACGGCAGGACGACGCCAAACTACCGCGCCCAGCGTACCTTCGAGCAACTTTGCAAAGAAAAAAATATTTCAGAAGAAGTTTTATAAATATGACAAAAGTTGTCATGCATATTGTGGTAGAATAAGAACGCCGATATTACGAGGGAAAAGAACTATGTTCTATAGAATGATTACCAAGAAAAGAGACGAATGGCTGGCGAAGGATTGTCCTGTCGCAGAGTTGATTGCTTATATAGACAAACAAGGGAAGTTGCGCGATGCACAAGTCGATGCGATCAAGACGTATCTGTATTTGAAGATTGCCTGCGATAATCGCCCGCTTGCAGAGTTGTTCTCTAAAGGTGTTTTTAATTCGTTGGATCTGGATGAACTTGCCATTCCGATGTCGACGAGAGAAGTATTGAAATCAACGCCGTCTCTTGCCGCGCTCTATGAATATGCATCTTTGGCGGACGAAAGCGGATCGCCGTTATTCCCCAAAGTGTGTCAGGCGATTCTGAAAGATCCCAAAAGTGTCAATGCAAGAGAATTTTTCAACCAAGTTTTCTATGAGGTCAAATACACGGACTATCTTTTCAGCCTTCCGATGGGAGCGGGGAAGACGTATTTAATGGCGGCCTTTATCTATCTGGATCTTTATTTTGCTGTCAATGAGCCGGATAATTCTGCATTTGCACACAATTTCATGGTATTCGCGCCGTCTGGATTAAAGGCTTCTGTTGTTCCGAGTCTGAAAACCGTCCAACGCTTCGATCCTGCTTGGATCATTCCGGAACCAGCCGCAAGCGAACTCAAACGAATGCTGATTTTTGAGGTTTTGGATGAAAACAGCACAGCGAAAAAATCAAACAAGATCAAAAACCCTAATGTGCAAAAAATTGCCATTCATCAGCCTTACGAGTCGATGATGGGGTTTGTTGCGGTAACGAATGCTGAAAAAGTCATCTTAAATCGACTCACTTTTGAGAATGGACAGATCGGGATCTTTGATAGGGAAACCAACGACAAAGAGGAGCGTGCGGCAAACGAATTGCGCCATACAATCGGTAAGATCCCGCATTTAGCCGTGTTTATCGACGAAGTTCATCATGCGGCAAGAGATGAAGTGAAATTGCGCGCAGTCGTGCATCGCTGGACTGAGGGTGGCAATATTACGGGCGTTATTGGCTTTTCCGGAACGCCATATCTGCATACGAGAGAGCGAGTCAACGTGATGCAGGATATTTCCATCTCCATGCAGGAGATCTCCAACATCACATATTATTACCCCCTTGTTGACGGTATCGGAAATTTCCTGAAAAAACCGAAGGTTTATATTTCGGATAGCACTGACCGCCTCGACATTACAGAACGCGGCATTCGACAATTTTTGGACGATTTCAATAATAAAGTGTATCCGGACGGTACTTGTGCCAAACTTGCTGTCTATTGCGGAACGATCGAGACCCTGGAGGAGCAGATCTATCCGCTTGTGGAAAAGATTGTGACAGAGTACGGGCTCAATCCCGCGCTTTCCATATTGAAGTTCCATGATGGGAATAAGACTTACTCTGCTCCGATGGATAGCGCTTATGAATTTTCCATGCTCGATTCTTCGCTCTCACAGAAACGGATCGTTTTGCTTGTGCAGATCGGTAAAGAGGGCTGGGATTGCCGCAGCTTGACAGGCGTCATCTTATCCCAGCAGGGCGATTGTCCTACAAATATGGTTCTGCAAACTTCCTGCCGCTGCCTTCGTCAGGTGGAAAAAGGTGTGGTAGAACCTGCCATGATCTATCTGAACAAAAACAATGCAGCCACGTTAAATGCGCAGCTTGAACAGCAGCATCATATCGATTTGGAAGAATTCCAAAAAGGTAAGGCAACGCCGTTTCAGGAACTGAAACGGTATGATAGGACGGGCTATCTTCATTTACCCAAGGTAGATTTTTATCAATTCAAAGTCAACTATCGCACGGTTTTAGTTGACAAGGCGACGAACGAGGGCATCAGCGCCGGGATCGAAGCTGCGGCAGATGACGCTCATATCGTTACGCTTCTCCAAACGGCAGTATTTTCCGACAGCTTGCAGACGACGGATGTAGTGGAGGACGAAACGGAACGCGGTAATATCGTTGCAAATTATAATATCTGGCTGAATGAATTATTAAAAGAGAGCTTCGGGAATATTACCTATCAAATGCTTTCTCCGTTTTATGCGCAGTTGCAGCGCGCATTTGAACAGATAACGTATTTCCGAGATGGAGTACGGTATTTCAGTTCGCATTACGATTTGGCGGCTTTTAATGCGCATATCCGAAAGGCATTTTACGATAAACGCTCCTTTGAAACGCAGGAGGAACTCATTCCTGAGGAAGCTGCACTTTTTCGAGTAGAAAACTTTCAGCCGACCATCAGGACAACGAAGGCGGATGACTACTATCCCGAACAGGAGATTGTTGAGAGGATTGTAGCCGAAGACAAGGGAAAGTTAAAGCTTTCCGCAAAGGAATTGCGTGCCATTGAAACATTTGAATCGATCGGCTACATGGATGAAGCGGATAAGATCCGCGCTAAGGCGCAGCCCTATCCGATGAAAGACAAATCATTCCATTATTTGCCCTATCATACAGACAGTGAATTCGAACAAGTTTTCTTGGCGGAAGTACTCAAATTGGATGTCGTTAGGAAGAATGACTTGGAAGTATATTATAACGGTGATGAAGCCTTTACTGAATTTCGTATCAAGTGCTATGAGCGCAAGAGAGGCTGCTATAATTACATCGGCATGTACACTCCTGACTTTTTAGTTATCCAACGCAAAGATGGGCAAATTCACAAGGCGCTTATTGTTGAAACGAAGGGCTCGCTTTATGCACGCGATCCCGTCTTTATAAAGAAACGTAATTTTACGGAAACAGGTTTCCTGCAAAGGAATAACGAGCTGTTTGGCTATCAAAAGTTTGATTACTTGTATTTGGAAGACGATTTGCCGGAAAAGGAGCGTATAGTCAAAACGATGCACGTTATCAAAGGATTTTTTACGGGAGAATAACAATGAAATGGGTTGACTATCGGGAAAAGCTCGGCATTGGGTTTAATGACGAGCAAAAATTTCAGATGTTAAAAAATAAATGCAAGGTTTATTTAAGCGAATTTTCCGATGATGAGCTGTTTGATGTGGATGATTTAAAACAATATTTAATGTGTGTTGGGGAAAATAGGGGTTATTATTCCCATCCGTCAGAAGGATTGGTTAATAGTATTGACGAAACGCAAACTTGTGTTGAACTGATTTCCAAGATGATAGCTTTTTGTAATACATATTCGCCGCACCAAAAAACATATCAGTATCCGATAAAAGTTGTTAAAAGTAAAGATATATTCATTTTTCTTCAAGGAACGCTTCAAACGCTGAATATTTCGTTTGAGCTTATAAAGGATAGCGACGGCTATTTTATCTTTCCCAAAGGCGCTAAAGAACTTGACGAGGCTCTTGTTTCGCAGCCGTTGGAATGGTTAAAAGAGTATCCACTTTCACACAAAGCTTTTATTAAGGCGTTAAAAGATTATACTTCGGCAACGGAAGAAATGGCGAGCGAAGTTGCGGACTCTTTGCGAAAGGTGCTTGAAACTTTTTTTCAAGAATTTTTTGGCGGAAACAAGAGTTTGGAGAATTATAAATCAGGTTATGGCGGTTTTTTGAAAGATCACGGTATCCCGGCTGAACTCGCTAACAATTTCCAAACATTGCTTGACTCTTATACGAACTATAATAACAACTATGCCAAGCATCAAGACAAAACAAGCTTGAATGCGTTGGAATACCTTTTGTATCAGACAGGCAATATTATAAGACTTCTAATCACATTAAAAAATTAACGAGGATATGTCATGATGGTAACATGGTGGCAAAGTTTGTTGATTGCTATAGTGCCTGCAGTGATTGCAGCATTCGCAGCTTGGTATGTGGCTTTTTGTCAGATCCGAAATGCAAAAAAAGAATTGCAAGTTAAATACGAGAACGAAAACCGATTGCACATCAGTAAGCTGCGCTTCGATACAGAATTTTCGATTTATCGGGAATTGTGTGAAAAATTTGTAACAATGGTCTATGATGTTATGAACTTGTTTCCAGAAGGGTTATATTTTGAACCGCCAAATGAGGAATCAAAAAATAAATATTATTTAGAATTGTATAATAAATGCGAGGAAAGTTTTACTTCAGCGAATTTAACTGTCAATAAATTTGCTTGTTTTATTGATGAAACAATCTTTAATGAATTTATAGCCATTAAAAAGCAATGTGCAATTCAAATTAACTGGTTTTTTCAATACCGTGTCAGAGCTTTTTTAGACAATAATATTGTAAAATGCTTTGAACGTACGACGGAAATCAGAGAGTCTTTGGAAGCGTTAATGAAAAAAATGCGCCGCCATATTGCTTCTTTTGAGGGTTTATCGAGAGAATCAGAGCAAGAGGAGAACAAATATGCCGATTAAGTATATCCCATATTTTCCGGAGCCCATTGAAGGTCAGGCAATTTTAGATAATTTTACACGGACTCTGCGCTATAAAGGCGCTTATGACGTGGCTGAAAAGCTTCGCCGAGGGATGCCCTATTATGAAGTAGAAAAACAAGAAACCGTTGGGGAAAACGTCGACCGTAATATGGTCATTCGCGGAGAATGCGTCTCTGCCTGCGCTTATCTTCGGGGAAAAGGCATCAAAGTTGATCTCGTTTATATCGATCCTCCTTTTGCGAGCGGGGCAGATTATGCCAAAAAAGTCTATATCCGTCGTAATCCGAAAGTTGCAGAAGTCATCGCAAAGGCAGAAGAAGAATTGGATATCGATGAGTTCAAAGTCTTTGAAGAGAAGATGTATGGCGATGTCTGGGACAAGGAAAAATATCTCAACTGGATGTATGAAAACTTGGTCGCCATAAAATCGGTTATGAGTGATACGGCGTCTATCTACGTTCATTTGGATTGGCATATCGGGCATTATGTCAAAATTCTGTTGGATGAAATTTTTGGCGAAGATAATTTTAGAAGTGAGATTGTATGGAAACGTTCGACCGCACACAATGATAGTACAGGATTTGCAAATTTGCACGACACATTATATTATTTTTCGGTTTCGCAAGATTATATTTTCAATACGCAATATGTTCCTTATTCCAAAGAGTACATTGAGACATATTACAGGCATCAAGATTCTGATGGGCGTTTATTTCTTGATAGAGATCTCTCGGCAAAAGGTTTGCAAGGAGCAGGGTATACATACGAATGGAAAGGAAAATCTGGTTATTGGCGGTGTCCAATCTCAACCATGAAGGAGTTGGAACAGAAAAATAGATTATATTATACGGGGAATGGAACTCCGAGATACAAGCAATATTTAGATGAAATGCCCGGAATTCCCGCACAAGATTTATGGACAGACATTTATGCGGTTAATTCGCAAGCGGTTGAGCGTATAGATTATGCAACTCAAAAACCGGAAGCTTTATTAGAGCGTATTATCAAGGCGTCTTCTAATGAGAGCATGATTGTTGCCGACTTTTTTGGCGGCAGTGGAGTGACGGCAGCGGTAGCAAATAAACTCAACAGAAAATTTATAACCTGTGATATCGGTATCAATTCTGTGCAGACCATGCGCGACAGGTTAAAAGCGGACGGCGCGCAATTTGATTTGCTTGAAATCAAAGACGGCGTTTCCCTCTACAGAAATCCCGTACAGACGATGGATAAAATCAAGTCGCTCGTTCCCGGATTGAAGAACGAGGACTCTCTCGATGCGTTTTGGGAAGGCGCGATCTCCGATAGCAAACTCGGCATGGTCCCTGTTTATGTGCCGAATTTGATGGACAGCACGACAAAACTTTTGGATGAAGTGCTTATGAACCGTATTCTGCATGAGGCGATCCCCGAGCTTGATCCTTCTGTGAAAAAAGTCATCGTCTATTATGTGGATATCACGGACAAGGCAGCCATTGAGAAATTTATACGCGAAGATGACAGCACTTTGGTGCAGATAGAACTGCGCGATTTGAAAGAGATCCTCGATGACGTTGTTGTGGACGACTATGCCGAATTTACTTGTGTGCCACAGGATGGCGCCTTTGTGCTCACAATGCAGAAGTTTGTCAGCGACAGGCTTGCGCAGAAAATCGATGCGTTCAATCAAAAAGCTCAAGCGAACGCTAAAAAGGCATATCATCCTATCGTGATCAGCGACAATGGCTTGGAACTTATTGAATGGCTCTCAGTTGACTGTACTTCTGAGGATGGAGAATGGCATTCCGACAATGAAATCAAGATCGATAAGAATGGTTATATTAGTGTGAACGGAACGAAGACAAAAGATTTTTGGGACGCTGCGATCAGAAGCGAAAAAATGCCGCTCCGCCTCAAAATTCGTAACATTTGCGGCGACGAGACCGTGTGGAAGGTGTGAGGAGGGAAATGATGAAATACCCTGATTATTTTCCGTCTAATTGTCCACCGGTGGAAGCTTGCGCTAAAGAAGTACCTGCTTACCGTATGTGTAATCTCAAAAGAAATGGAAGAACAATTTAGATTGACGGGATATGAAATGCTCTCGTGATAAATAATTTGAAGGCAAGTCTGTATTCTCGTCTCAAGTCTCCAAAAAAGGAAATCAACCATGTTACAAGAAAGCAATCGCGTAGAGCTGAAAGAAAAACTCAATGAAAAGTTGGAGAGGGAGATCTGCGCCTTTCTGAACAACCGCGAGGGCGGGGTGCTGTATGTCGGCGTTGCGGATGACGGCACAATCGTCGGCGTTTCGGATGCGGATGCCATGCAAAAGAAGGTCGCGGAGCGCATCCGGGACAATCTCCTGCCGTCCGCGCTCGGCTTGTACGACGTCGCCTCCGAAGAGATGGACGGCAAAACGGTCATCAAAGTCATCGTCTCCAGCGGCACCGAAAAGCCCTATTATATCAAAGAGAAGGGGATGTCGTCGGCGGGCTGCTTTATCCGTGTGGGAACGACCGTGCAGCCCATGAGCACATCCATGATCGACGAGCTCTATTCCAAGCGCCTGCGCAATCAGACGCTGCGCAATATCCCGTCTCCCAGGCAGGATCTCACCTTCTCCCAACTGAAAATTTATTACGAGGAACGCGGGCTTGCCCTCAACGATAAGTTTGCAAGCACGCTCGAATTGCTCACTCCGGACGGGAAATATAACTATGTGGCGTACCTTCTTGCCGATGAGAACGGCGTTTCCGTCAAGGTCGCCAAGTATGCGGGCAGGGATAAGGTCGATCTCATCGAAAATGAGGAGTACGGCTATTGCTCGCTCATCAAGGCGGCGCACCGCGTTCTGGATAAGTTTGAGATCGAGAACGTCACCCGCACGAAGATCACGGGCAAGGAGCGTATCGACCGCACTCTGGTCGGTCGTGTTCCCTTGCGTGAGGCGATCATCAACGCCATCGTCCACAACGATTACACGCGCGAGATCCCGCCCGTGTTTGAGATTTTTTCGGACAGGATTGAGATCACATCGGACGGCGGTCTTGTGTACGGGCAGAGTGAGGAGGACTTTTTCAGTTTTGCGAGTATGCCGCGCAACCGCGAACTCATGCGTGTGTTCAAGGACGTGGGGCTGGTGGAGCAGCTCGGCTCCGGTATGAGCAGGATCTTGAAGGAGTACGATAAAAGTATTTTCAGCATCTCCCCGCGCAGCATCAAGGTAGTGTTTCCCTATCCCGAGGAGCAGAAAGTTGAGGGTAAAGTTGAGGGTAAAGTTGATGGTAAAGTTGCGAGAGAACTCAGTGCAACGCAGTTGAAAATCGTAAACGCCATGAAGGAAGATCCCATGATCACGGCGGCGAAGTTGGCGAAGCTATTCGGCATGAGCGAGTACGGCATACGAAAAAACATCGCGAAACTCAAAGAGACGGGAGTGATCGAACGCCTCGGCTCCGATAAGACGGGGAGTTGGAAAGTCAATGAATAAGACATGAAAGAGTATAGCAGCGGGGCGGCAAATTGCCGCTCCGCCGCTTGCTTCAATATGGTTTCATTTGGGGAAACAAAATTGGGGAAGATTGGGGAAACGATTTCTGAAAAAAGTGGCTTAAAACGGCGGTTTTTGGGCAAAAAACGGGATTTCAAGGCTGTTTTTCAAAATTCTGATTTGCCTCTGACTCCGTCATTCGTTGGTTCGAATCCAGCTACCCCAGCCAATTTATGCACGATTTTGTGAATAAACAGCACAAAATCGTGCATATTTTTTATTTTTATACATTGTCCCATCGCCCGATTTTGGCTGAAAACCGGCGATTGGGGAGAGATTGGGGAGTAAAAGGGGAGCAAAAAACGCCCGCCATAGGCTACAAGGCGTAATTTACTTTTTCCGCTTCCCTTAGTTGAAACTCCTCGGAATAGTGCGTGTAAACGGTGGAAGTGATCGTACCCGTCAGGGAATGCCCCACCCAGATGCTCACGACTTCGCCGGCCACGCCGCACTCTTTGCAGCGGCTGACATATGTATGGCGCAGTTCGTGAACATGGTGATCGGGCAGTACCCGTTTGATGGTCGAGGCGATCGTCCGCGTGTTGGTGGTGCGCGCCTTTTCAAAGTCGATAAGCGGCAGAACTTTCCGCGCCATCGGCGTAAAGGGCGCCCGCCGCAAAACGACGTCCTGCCCCAGCCGCTCTTTGCTCGTTTCGATCTCCAGCCACTTGCCGTCTGTGACGCGCATGGTCGCAAGCTCGCTCTGCCGCATGCCGAAGTAAAGGAGCGCTAAAATCGCGTCCGTGGCGGCGTTATCCGCATTCTCGCGGCAGTAACGCACCAGCTTCGCCTCTTCCTCGTAGGTGAGCGCGCTGCCCTTCTTGGTCTGATAGCGGGGCAATACGACCTTCGCCATCGGGGAGGGGATCTTGTAATCGTCCGCCGCCACGTCGAAGATACAGCGCAGAAGGTCTGCAAGTTTTTCCGCTGTGCGGTGCTTGCCCTCTTTGACAAAGCCGAGAAGATACGATTGCAGTTTGTCGCGGTCGATCTGCGAGAGGGAGTATTGCCCGAACGCGGGGATCAGGTTTTTGCGGCAGAGCCTGTCGTACTCTTTGAATGTCGAAGGCTTTACGAGCGCTTCCTTCACTTCCAGCCATTGCAGGGTGAACTCGCCGAAGTTTGCGGCTGCAGGATCTTTGATCGCCGCGGGCACTGGTTCTTCCTCGTGGTGCAGTGCGCGGATGAATTTTTCTTTCAGCGCAGCGAAGTCCCGCGCGGATACTTCGATGTGCAGGTCTTTCCTGCGCACGCGAGCCTCGTACACGCCGTCCTTTCGGAGACGGTAGGGAACGATGATATCTTCGTGTGCGAAAATTTTACGGTATTTCATTGGCATCTTTTTCATCTCCTGTTTTGTGAATCGGATGCCTGTCTTTTGCCTGCCCCGCGGCTGCGGGGCTTTTTCTTCTTCTCCCTTGATTTCATTCGGCTTGGCGCTTAATAGCGAGGTGAATACCTGCTTGGTAAAGGTTTCGGCGGCAAGCTGTAAAACGTCTGCCGTTGCCGAACCCCGCTGTTCTTCGCTCACGTTCGCCGTACCGATCACTCGTAAAATATTGCCGATCTGTTCTTCTGTCATTTTCCTCCTTCGGTTGGTCTATCATCGGCTGAACGGGCCGATGAATTGGTTTGTATCCTACCATATTTCCCTGATAAATGCAATTGTTTTTTTAGAAATATTCAGTTGTAAAAAAGTTACTTTGTCCATGAGGACGAATTGCCGCGGAAGGGCGGGTGGTTGTTTTCTTGGCGGCGCTTGGCTGTGTCCATGGCTTCCTGCAATTTATCGGGCGCGTGGGTCCTGAGCGTGCGCAAAGTATCGGCATCCCGTTTCAAAGCGGCATTCTCTTTTTCCGATGCCTGTAATTCGGTATAGAGCCCATGCTGATCTTTGATGCTGTATTCCAACTCTTTTTCGAGCCGCGCGTTTTCCGCTATGAGCGCGGGGATCTGCTTTTTGTCGGGCTTTTTTCCGCTCGCCTGCCGGAACGCTTCCGCGGCGGCCGTGAGAGGGGCAACTTCGCGCGTCAAGTGCTCGCGTTCACGTTCGAGCCGCTGCGCCTCTCGTTCTGCGTGGGCTTGTCTTCCCTCTGCAAGATCGGCACGGAATTGTATTTGCTCCAATCTTTCTTCTGCCGCGGATATATCTGCGTTTTTGTCATGTAGCGTCCTGTCCGCTTCTTCGATTTGAGAATTCGCCTGTGTAAGTGCGGCGTTCTTCTCTGCCAGCTCTTGTTCTTGCTGCTGCTTCTGCCATTGGTATTTGGTCGTGTGCTTTTTGCTGCTGCCGACCTCGCCGCGCTCCAAGCCGTATCGCCATGCGACCTGTTCATGAAATTCATCCTGCAAATTTCCGTACGAGATTTGCGCGCCGCGCTGTTCCCAAAATTCCGAAGAGCAGATCTTCGGCTGTTCGAGCTGCGTTCTCTCGTAAAGGCTCTTGC
>ERZ1643251.5087-NODE-5087-length-10965-cov-4.137855_pt1 | contig 10965 bp, 3 predicted proteins | sample MGYA00579261_ERZ1643251 | MGnify/ENA primary metagenome ERZ1643251 (study PRJEB29033, sample SAMEA4952267) | chicken gut metagenome | biome: Broiler Chicken; feature: Gastrointestinal Tract; material: Caecum | place: Ireland | collected 2018 | study: Broiler... | reverse complement strand
GCCGAAGATACTTGGCTGGAGACGGCCCGGGAAAATAGGTACGTGCCGGCTTTCTTTTTTTATATGTAATTTTTAAAGACCTATGCAAATCTGCATGGGTCTTTTTTGTGTTTAAAAGTATGTACAAAAATTTCATAAAAATATATGATTAACCAACAAAAAATATGGTTTTTATAATAAAATACTGCAAAAATTGATAATTCATATCCAAAATAACTTATATAATACATAATTTTTTCATAGTATAATTGGAGTTGCGAAAAAACTAAATGGTATATTTTCATAAAAATGAGGAGGACTTTTTTATGACAAGCAACTGGAAAAATCGATGGGTTGCTTTGGCATTGGCAACAACTATGACAGCTACAACAGTAGCAGCACCTGTGGCTTATGCAGCTGAGAGTAGTAGTGCAACTGAAAGCAGCAGCGTAACTGAAAGCAGCAGCGTAACTGAAAGCAGCAGCGTAACTGAAAGCAGTAGCGTAACTGAAAGCAGCAGCATAACTGAAAGTAGCAGCATAACTGAAAGTAGCAGCTTAACTGAAAGTAGCAGTGTAGCTGAAAGTAACAGCACAGTTGAAAATACTGTTACTGAAAATCAAGTTGTTGCATTAGAAGGCAACTGGAATGAAAATAGTATTTGGAAAGATGGCTTTGAAGAAACTAAAGTTTCTACCAATGGAAATATAAAAACATATTGGAAAAATGCTACTGTCCCGGTGAATTGGGAAAATATCTGGGTAGCTACGGCTCCTTCTTCTGCCGAGAAAATGTATTTTGAAGTAGTTACTGACCAAAAGGTGGAAGGGAAAAAGGCTGTTCATTTGTATAGCGAGGACAAGGCTGGCCGTTTGGATATTTTTACAACATTTTCTGGGTTAGATTACAGCAAAAACTATATTTTGCAAATGAAGGTTAAAGCAGAAAATGTTTCTGGAACTGGTTTCTATGTGCGTGCACAGGTTGGTGAAAAAGGAAACAAGGCTTTGCCATTGGGTTCAAAAGTAACCGGAACCAGTGATTGGCAGACCTATCAAATTCCTTTGAAAAACTTGGCAGAAGTTGCAGGGGACAATTCTGGTGTAATGAAGGTAGAATTGTTTGCAGAATATATGACTGGTGATGTATGGGTAGACCAAGTAGAAGTTGTGGAAGACTACACACTTTCTATGAATCAACCGGATGCTGCGATGAAAGAAGGCGAAACCCTGCAACTGCAAGTAACTTCTAGCAATGAAGCTACTGACCTTAGCAAATTGCAGTGGACTTCTTCCAATGAATCTGTAGCAACTGTGGATTCTACCGGAAAAGTAACCGCTTTGACTCTTGGCACAACAGAAATTTCTGCAAAATTGGATGATGCTCATATCGCAGTATGTAAGGTGACAGTAAGCGACCCAGACAAAGAGGAAGTTTACTACCAAGCTATGCGAGATAAGTGGACAGAGCGATTGACCGGAAATAGCTATTGGGCAGGAGATGCTACCAGTCAAGAATATAAAAATATCCTTGCAGAACTGGATACAACTGTAGACGAGATTTTACCTTTGTTAAAAACTGATGGTGGTAATGTCCTGTTTAGTGATTTGGAGTTGAAACTCCCCAGCAATGTAAATACTACCAATTCGGATGACAGTGTCAACTTTGCCACAACAGTGAAGAGAATTCAAACCTTAGCAAAAGCATGGGCATCTAAGGGAAGTAAATACTACCAAAATACAGATTTAAAAGACAAAATTCTGTATTCCATGGATTGGTTCTATACCAACTGGTACAATGAAAACCTAGATAATAAAGGAATGTTCGGAAACTGGTTCCATTGGTGGATTGGTATTCCTCAAAATCTCTCTGGTGCAATTATTCTTATGCACGACGAAATGAGCAAGGAACTGCTAGAAAAAGAAGCCGCAGTTTTGGCACATTTTAATGAAGACCCCAGCTATGTTTACAAAGTAAAAGGTGTTGGCGGCGGAAAGATGGATATGACTGGTGCCAATTTGGCAGATACCAGTTTAGTTTCCATTCTTCGTGGAGCAGCTTGCGGCGATGCTGTTGCAGTTGCCAATGGAGTGAAGTATTTTGACCAGATTGCACAAGTAGTTTCTAAGGGTGAGGGAATTTATCCCGATGGCTCTTTTATCCAACATACCAATTTGGCATATACTGGCGGATACGGTTCCACCTTGTTGAATGGTGCTGAAAAACTGTTGTATATGACAACAGATACAGCATGGCAGCTTTCTCAGCAACAGTTGTCAGGAATTTACAACTGGATTTGGGATGGCATTCGTCCCCTGTATGCAGATGGTGCTATGTTTGAGATGGTCAGCGGTCGTGGCATTGCTCGTCCCAGTCGCAGCGACTACACCACTGGACGAGCATTGTTAGCAGCTATTGTCTTGTTGGCAGAAAGTGCTCCCGAAGATATGAAGGGGCAAATCCAAAGTTTTGCAAAATCCCAACTTATGCAGGGAGCTGCATACATGGGTGAACAGCAATATTACTCTGGCATGAATGCTTCTGCTATGATGGCAGCACTTTCCATTGTGAAAAATGATGCAATTTCCCCAGTGGATAACGTAAACTATGCAAAGGCTTTCGGTGCAATGGATAAAGCTGTGGCACATAGTGAACGCTTTAGCTTGGGAATTAGCATGGCATCCAGCCGCACCGGACGTTTCGAATATGGCAACAGCGAAAACAAAACTGGCTGGCATCAGTCTGATGGAGCAACCTATATTTACAATGGCGATTCCGCACAATATGCAGATAACTACTGGAATACAGTAGACCCTCACCGTTTGGCAGGTACCACCACAGACCACAGTCAGTGGCAACTGAAGGATTGGGGCAACTATCCCGGCAATGCCAATTATGTGGGTGGTGCAACCTTGGGCCAATATGGTGCATTCGCCATGAACTTCAAAAACTACTCTGCTGCCGAAAACCCCAACCTAACCGCTAAAAAAACATGGTTTGTATTTGATGATGAGGTAGTGGCTTTGGGTGCTGGTATTCAAGGCATTGACCCCAGTCGCACCACTGAAACCATTGTAGAAAACAAAAAAGTAAAAGATGATGCTTCTAACCAACTGCTCATTGATGGAAAGGCTTACAATAGCCAAAACAATGTGGAGAGTGTAGAGCAAAATGTACAATGGGCATGGCTGGAGGGAAATACAGCCCAAGACAGCATGGGATATTATTTCCCTACAGGCAGCGATATTACTGTAAAGAAAGAAGCACGAACTGGAAGTTGGAAAGACATCAATGGTTCTGCTGGTATCAGCGAAGATACTGTTACTAAAAACTATGTAAGCCTTGCTGTAGAACATGGTCAGTTGACCGAGGCAAAGAATAGCTTTGCTTATGAAAATTATAATTATGTTTTGTTGCCGGGAAAAACCAGCGAAGAAGTAAAAGCCTATGCCGAAAACCCCGATATTGAGGTATTGGCAAATGGTGCTTTTGTACAGGCTGCACGGGATAACCGTACCAATGTAAGCAGCTATGTATTCTGGGAGCAAAGCAAAAATCAATCTGTTCGTGTAGGTAATGTAGAATCTGACTATGGCACTGTTGTAGTAAAAGACAACAAAGACACCAACACTATGGAGATTGCTGTTTCCAGCCCCTTGCAGAACAAAGACCAAGTAAAGGTTCGCATTTATGGGGACAATATGCAGCTTGTAGAGGCTCAGGAAGGCATTACAGTAGAAACCGACAAATACGGTGCCATTATTACTGTAAACACAAAAGGCGATTTGGGCACAACCCATACTCTTACCCTAAGCTATACAGACCCCACACCAGAGCTATTGGCTGCCTATGAAAAGGTTCGTGATGATTATCGGGATGGATTGACCGGAAATAAAATGCCGGATAAACAAGACCCCCAATATCTCTCCATGATGGAAGGCTATGACACAGCTGCAAAAGAAGCATGGGATTCTTTGGTAAAGGATGCCAATCGTGCCACTTTGTGGGAAGATTTGGATATGACCCTAGATTACATCAACAAGGGCAGCGATAACAACGATAGTGCTGATTTCCGAACCGCCACCGAGCGCATTCGTGCTATGGCTTTGGCGTATGCTTCGGAGGGAAGCACCTACTACAAAAATCCTGAGCTATTTAATGATATTGTAGCTGCTCTGGAATATGTATTGCAGACCTATCCCACCAATCTGCAAGATAAAGTATATGGCAACTGGTGGACTTGGGCCATTGGTGTTCCAAAGGATTTGGTAGAAACTGCAATCCTGCTTTATAGCGATTTACAGCCCAAAATAGTACAAGACCTATACACCTATATTGACACTGTTTTGCCTGCTGCAGAATATTGCTGGATGCGTTCTTCTCGCCCCTATCTCTATACCAGTACTGCTGCAAATACCATGGATATGGGTGTTATTACTGCTCTAAATGGTGCTTTGGGTAATAATAGTTTGGGCTTGTATATGGCCTCCGATGCTCTACCCATTATGATGAAATATGTTACCAGCGGTGACGGTTTCTATGCAGATGGTTCCTTCAAGCAGCATGGTACCATGGCATATACCGGCGGATATGGTGCTGATGCTATTCGTGGTGTAGCAAAAATTGCTTCCATCACTACTGGCACTCCTTGGGAATGCACCGAGGCAGACCCCAACATGGTATATGAGTGGATTATGGAAGGCTTCCGCCCCTTGTTTGCACAAGGTGCTATGATGGAAATGGTGGTAGGCCGTCAGATTTCCCGCTATAACCGCAATGATATTACCACTGCTCGCTATATTATGGATGCCATTTTGTCTTTGGCAAATAATGCCCCTGCACAATATAAGGATGAACTTTTGTCGTTTGCAAAGACACAGGCAAAACTAGGCATTGAGTATGACCCATCTATCTATTACGGTGGACGTTTGTCCTTCAATTCCCTCATTACCCTGAAAAAATTGTTGGCAGATGACAGTATCCCAGAGTATAGCAAGGAATATGTGAAAATCTTTGGACAAATGGACAAAGCAACCGTACAAAACCCCCAATTTGGTTTGGGAATTAGTATGTATTCCAGCCGTACAGCAAATGCCGAGTGTGGTAATAGCGAAAACTACAAAGGTTGGTATACGTCCGATGGAGCTTTGTTCTTGTATAATGGTGACCAAGCACAATATGCCCACGAGTTCTGGCCCACAGTGGATATGACCCGTCTGGCTGGTATTACTACCAATCATGTTACAGGGGATTTGGGCAGCTTCTCCACACACCTCAGTAGCAAAGACTGGGTAGGCGGTTCCACTGCCGGGGAAAAATTTGCCTCCATTGGTATGGACTTTGAGGCTCAATTCTCTGACCTCACCGCCAAAAAATCTTGGTTTGCATTTGGTGACCAGATTGTTGCTCTGGGTGCTGACATTACCAGCACAGAGGGAGATTATACCGAAACTGTTGTAGAAAACCGCAAAATTAAGGAAGACGCCTCCAACAAGGTTTTGGTAGATGGTAAAGAAGCGGTTGCCAATCTGGGCGACAAAGAAACTATTTCTGCAAATTGGGCATGGTTGGAAGCAAACGACCAAGGCACCAGCATTGGATATTACTTCCCAACCACAACAGAAATTACCTTGACCCGTCAGCAGAACAGCGGAAAATGGCAGGATATCAACCAGTCCTCTAACATGATAAATGAGGAAACTGCAAAAGAATTGACCCATAATTATGCCACCATCGCTATGGAACATGGCGCAAAACCCCAAGGGGAAAGCTATAGTTATGTATTGCTGCCCGGCCGCAGCCAAGAGCAGATGGAACAATATGCCCAAGAAAATGGCATTGAGGTTCTGTCCAATACAGGTGCTTTGCAGGCTGCCGCAGATACAAAACAAGGTGTTATGGGCTTGAACTTCTGGCAGGCTGGAACCTTTGCAATGCCTACCGAGCAAAAAGCTCTGCCCCAAGGCATTACCCAAATTTCCACCGATGCCCCTGCCTCTGTTACCATCTATAATCAGGCAGGACAACTGGAAATTGGTATTTCTGACCCCACACAAAAATCCGCTTCCATTACTCTGCGTTTGGAGGGTAAAAACCTCTCTGTAGGCACAATGCCAGAAAACATCACAGCAGTTGCTGATGAAACAGGTGTTACTTTAACTGTAAACACCGAAAATGCCTATGGTGCAACATTTACAGCCCAAGTGGAGGATAAGGGAGCCGCAGTGGCAGCTTTGGTAGAACAAGTTGCTGGATTTATGGAAGCAACTCTTACTACAGATAATATGATTCAAGCAGTGGCATTGTTGGAGCAGATGAAAGCCGTAGACCTTGCTTTGATAAGTGGTGAACTGGCAGAACAATTTGCAATGCTGATGGAGCAACTGGAAACTGTACTTGCTGATATGGAAGCTGTCAATACAGTGGTAGAGCCTTTGCAGCAGGTAGCAGAGGTAACATCTGCAAATGTACAGCAGGTTGAGGAAATGCTGAAAGCAGTGAATGCCTTGACTGATACACAAAAATCTTTGCTCTCTGCCCAACAAAAAACCCTAGTAGACAATGTGCGGAAGATGTTGGAGGATTACAACAATCAGGAGCCAGAACCCACCCCCGAACCTACTCCTGAACCCACTCCCGGCCCTGAAACAACCCCCAATCCTCCTCAGCCAACCCCAGCCCCCGAAACTCCCCAGCAACCTCAAGAGGACAAACAAGAACAATATTGGATGGGCGTTTTGGCCTCTATCCAAGGAGCAGCAAAGGGTGCAAAACTCACCAGTGATTGCTCTGAGGCAACCTATGTGCCTGGTTATATCATCACTGCAATTAAGGACAAGGGTGTGACTTTGGTACTAACCCATAAGGGTACACAGATGACCTTGACCGCTGCAAGCCTTGCCAACGCCAATGGTTCCTACAACTATACCATCCAAGATTTGGTTGGATTGTTGGTAAAAACCGGAGGTTCTGATTCTGTGGTTGTAAAAGAAACCTATGGTGGACAACCTGTTGAACAAAAACCCAACAGCCCTGTTGATGTGAATACATCCCCCACAACACAGGATAACAAGCAACCAGAAGCCCAGAAACAGCCCACTGTGCCCAACTCTCAGGTACAAACCAAAAGAGAAAGCAAACTTGGCTTTGTGGCATCTGTGCTCGCCATTGGTGCAGTAGCAACTGGCGTGGTTGTATTGGCAGCAAAGGAATTTATCCGCCGTCGAAAGAATCATCAAGACCAGTAATATGAACATTGTACTGTTTTCTCTGTTATGCCAATAGGGAAAACAGTACAACCAAAAAGTTTCATCTCTTTTTATCCAAAATCATTCCAAAGAAAAAAGACGATTTTCCTATGAGGGAAAATCGTCTTTTTGTGTTGAATATTTCCTTTACTGGTTCAAAGGATGGGAAGCAATCCAATTTGCAACGTCCTTAGCAACAGGTGCCAAAGAACCATTTTCAAAGGGAACCGCAAATCCTGCCGACTCTACCAAACCAGCATAGGTTTTGGTGCCGCCTTTTTCCACTAAAGCCAGATAGCGTTTCCATGCGTCATCAGTATCCTTCAGCCATGCAGCAAAGAACTGTAAAGCCACAGTTTGTGCTAGGCAGTAATCAATATAATAGAAGGGCATTTCATAAATGTGCAGTTGACGCTGCCAGCCAGCACCACGACTATAGAAGGGCAGTTTATCAAAATCAATCCAAGGACGGTACTTTTTCTCCAGCTCCAGCCAAGCTTCATTTCGCTGTGCAGGGGTCATATCAGGATTGCCGTAAACAATGTGCTGGAATTCATCTACCATACAACCGTATGGGATAAAGAACAGAGCATCCTCAGCGTGTGCCAACTCATATTTGGGGGTATCTTCCTCAAAGAAGTAATGATGGAAGGGGCCAGTGAGGAATTCCATACTCATGGAATGAATTTCACAGCTTTCCAAGCCGGGCATCATTAACTCACTGGGCAGATTGTTCTGAAAAGCGGTATATGCTGCAAAAGCATGGCCTGCCTCATGGGTGAGAACGTCCACATCGCCACTGGTTCCATTGAAGTTGGAGAAGATAAAGGGGCAGCGATAATCTGCAATTTCGGTGCAGTATCCACCGGGAGCTTTGCCGGGACGGGACAATACATCAAACAAATCATTGTCCATCATCATATCAATGAAACTGGAGGTTTCGGGGCTAAGATTGTGATACATCTCTTTTCCGGCTGCTAAAATTTCCTCTGGTGTGCCGTGGGGAACAGCATTTCCATCTACAAATTCCACAGTTAAATCATGGAATTTTGCATCAGATATGCCAATTCGGTGTAGCTTGCGCTCCATTGCCTTGGCAGCCAAAGGCACTACATCTTCTACTACCTGACGGCGGAAGTTTTCTACCTCTTTTTGACCATAGCCCAGTCGCTCCATGCGGAGATAGCCCAGAGGGATATAATTTTCATAACCCATCAGTTTTGCCTGTTGGGTACGATTTTTTACCATTTTGTCGTAGATTTCATCCAGTTTTTGCTGGTTTTCATCAAAGAATTTTCCCTCTGCCTCAAAAGCAGCACGGCGGATATTCCGGTCAGGGCTTTGCTTATAGGGGCCAAGCTGTGCTACACTCAGCTCTTTTCCATCAAAGGGAATACGAGCAGAGGCATACAGCTTTTCGTATTCAGTACTGAGGGCGTTTTCTTCCTGCCGTAAAGCCAAAACCTCAGGGATAGAGCTTTTTACAAGCACTTCCATCTTTTCCAGCAAAATAGCGCCGAAACGGTCTGCCAAAGCGGATTTAGCAGGGTTTGCCAACACCGCACGATAAAAATCCAATACAGCATCATGGAACAAGGGGCCGTTTTGGTCAAAAAAGTTTTGCTCATCATCATAGAATTTGTCTTCGGTATTGCAGGTGTGGCGAATGGAAGCCAAATTCTGTGCGGTGGAATAGCTGGATTTCAGCTTGCAATGGGTTTCGTACAGTTCCAATATACCGGCAGCATCCGCAGTGGCAACTTTCTCGGTCAACTGACGGTACTCTGCTAACAGTTCATCCAAATTGGGACGGCTGTAGGGCATGTCCTGAAATTTCATAAACAACACTCCTTTTGTATAGTTTGTTTTCTATGGGCACTATTATAACAAAAAATCAGCGGGATGTATACCGTCATCCCGCTGTAAAATATCTTGCAAATATTGCTGGTTGATGTGCAATTTATCGATGAATAAAAGCATTTTTGAAAAGTTTGTCCACCAGTTTAGCGCATACAAACAACAACAATGCCTCTGGCAAAAGTAGCAAAAGATTTTTCCACACCGACAAAACAAGGCTTGCGATGGTGTACCCTTTGCCGAAATATACCAATTTCCATACACTGTTTAGTCCAATGTTTAACACAAGGCTAATGGTAAGGCGACCAGCTAAGCACCGCCAAAAGCTGAGTTTCTCTTTATAAAGAAAACAGCCCCATACAACTCCTGCCAAAATAGCGGTGATAGTAAAGCCGGGGAAGTAGGCTCCACCGCCGGGATTTACCAGCCATCCCAAAATATCGCTGGAAGCCCCTGCCATCATTGCCACAGAAGGGCCAAAGAGCATACCCACCATGGCATTTGCCAAAAATCCTACCCCAATACGCAGGTCAGGGGTAAGCTGTATCCGTAGATTCAGCAGGTCTAAGGTGACATTCAGTGCCACAAACATAGCAGTGACAGCCAGTGTGCGAGTGTTGCGAATGCTGTGGGCAGATGTAGAAAATTTTTCCGCCAGTTTTTTCATAAAAAAATACCTCCCTTTTGCATCTGTTGCTGCATACAGGAAGGCAGTTTTCCATTCTTGTATTTGCAGCAGCGGGATGCGACCCATATACCGCAAGAGGAAAACACCTCTTTTCGTCCGCCAGACAACTCCCCGTCCTGGCAGCACTTAACGCATATCGGTCTACTCTGCTTGTAAAATTTGAGCAAATATGCCCATGTCCCCCATTATACGCTATGGGAAGTTGGATTGCAAGCCTGCTTTTTGTTTTGTTCAATTTGCTGTTGCATCCAGTGGCTCATTTCCAACATTTCTTGTTTTCCAGAAAAATACTCTGCTGGCAGGAAGGCTGCAATCTGATTGCCCGCAAACACGCAAATACCCTTTTGCCCCACAATGGTGTGGCTGAGATGCTTCCAATAGAACGCCATTTCACACAGCCCATTGCAACGGTACAAACCATCTTCATTGATATATGTGTTACCAGACAGGATTTTCGGCCATGTAGGGATTTTCTTTAGCATACGCTTGACTGACCGTTGGGATGCTCCGGGAATCCATGGCTTGGCAAGTGCTACAATACCCACAATAAGCAACAGAGATATCCAACGAAGTCCTTGAAAGAAAATGCTACCTATCAATAAAAAGATAAAAATTGCCATAATGGTTTTGTATTGTTGTTTGAGTGTATACCCAAACATAGAAAAAGCATGTTGCAAGTGTTTTTCGGTAATAGAAATATTTTTTGCCCAACGGCAATTTTTCCATGTTTCAGAGGAAAACGACAGACAAGAAGAAGGCTCCAGCGATAAATTTTTTGCCTTTGCAAGATATTGTACCAATCGCTCTTGGTTTTCCTCTGTAACTTCATGAGTATTGATGCTAAGAACCATACCATTTACTAGTATAATGGCAATGCAATTTTCCAGCCAAAGTATTTTTTGAATATCGTTGTATGGAAGAGCAGACAAAAATTTGTGTTCTGCACCATATAGGCAAAATCTCCACCGAGATAATACCATAGTTTGGCTTTCATATTTCAAGTATTGCTGATATGCAGTTTCCTTGTTAAAGGCAGACAGAAAGGAAGGGGTGCAAAGAAAGAAAACAACTAGCACCACACCAAACAAAGGAGACAGCCAGCCCTCTGCTAGCATATAATTGGGGTAGGCACGCAGTACATTACCAAAAGAAACCCCATAGTGCATCCCCATCATCCATAGCTTGATAAAAGGC
>ERZ1643251.5085-NODE-5085-length-10965-cov-11.268653_pt1 | contig 10965 bp, 10 predicted proteins | sample MGYA00579261_ERZ1643251 | MGnify/ENA primary metagenome ERZ1643251 (study PRJEB29033, sample SAMEA4952267) | chicken gut metagenome | biome: Broiler Chicken; feature: Gastrointestinal Tract; material: Caecum | place: Ireland | collected 2018 | study: Broiler... | reverse complement strand
AAATTGCTTTATTTAAAACACATTATAGATTACCACTTAATTTTACTGATGAATTATTTAATGAAGCAAATAATATTGATAATAAGATATATAATGCTTTAAAATCTGCTAAATTACTATTAGTTTTAAATAATACATATTTAATTGATAAAACTATAAAAGATGAAAAATTTGAAGAATATATGAATGATGACTTTAATACCCCAAATGTTATCTCTTATTTACTTGAGTTATTAAAAGAATTAAATATTGAAATTAGACAAAAAGGAGAAAATGTATTACTACTATATAACAAAATATTAATGATTACTAGTGTTTTAGGATTAGTATACAGTTTACCAGAAATTACAAAAGAAGATGTTGAAAATTACAATAAATGGCAAGAATATCGAAAAGAAAAAGACTTTGAAAATGCTGATATATATAGAAATAAATTAATTGAAAAAAATATTATTTAGGGAGATGATATAATGGATTATTTTTTAATCAATTATGGACTTGTATTTTTAGGAATAATTATAACATTAGTTGCTCAAATATTTGTTAGTTCTAGTTATAGCAAATATAAGAAAGTAAAAAATAAAAATGGATTGACAGGGTTTGAAGTAGCAAGAAAAATACTTGATGAAAATGGATTACAAAATATTCACATAGTAGAAATTAAAGGAAATTTAACAGATCATTATGATCCAAGTCGAAAAGTTGTCCGTTTATCTACAGAAATATTTAATGGTACTTCAATTGCATCAACTTCAGTTGCCGCTCATGAATGCGGTCACGCCATTCAAGATAAAGATAACTACAATTTTATGAGAATAAGGGGTAAATTAGTTCCAATTGTAAATTTATCATCTAAATTAGGGTATTTAGCAGTATTTATAGGAATTATTTTCAGCTTATTTGACTTAGCAATTTTTGGTATTATATTATTACTTGCAATGTTATTGTTTGAATTAATTACTCTTCCTGTGGAATTTGATGCTTCTAATAGAGCAGCTAAACAAATTGAAAACTTAAATTTATTGGAAGGAAAAGAAAAAGATCAAAGTAAAACAATGTTAAGAGCAGCAGCATTTACTTATGTAGCTGCACTAGTTACTACATTGCTAGAAATATTAAGATTATTTTTATTAGCAACTAATAGAAGAGATTAAAAAAATTAACCTATATCTTTTAATAATTATAGGTTAATTTTTTTCTTTTTTTATTATTAACTAATAATACAACTTCTTCTTCTCCGCTTATTATATTATATTTAATATTTTCTTTATTTAGTTCATATTTTATAACATCAATAGTAGTTATTTTTTCTCCTTGTTTTTTATTTAATTCAATTAAATAATATTCATATATTAATTTACTCACTATTTTATTAATTTTTATTAAAAGACTATTTAATTTATCAGATATACTTAACTCCAAATCTCTTCTTACTTCATAAGTAGCATATTCATAATTTCTTGTTTCTTTTTTATATTCTTCTAATAAACTTAATAATTCATTATTATTATCCATATTTGTATATTTTATATTATCAAAAATATACATGATTTTATCTTTTAAAGTTTCAAAATGTAAAGAATTGTATAAATAAGTTATATTTCGTATATCTTTATATGCAAAATCATTTACAACGAATATGCTTTCAATATCTTCTCTAGGTATCTCTAAAAAAGCATATAATTCATCTATATAATTACTTTTATTATAAGGTAATCCTTTTAATATAGCCTCTGCTTTTTGATTGTAACTTAATGGCTTATACAACTGTTGTTCATCACATAAAAAAACTATACCACTTTTTATAAAATTACTAAAAGCCATTCCCTCTCTATCTATTAAATTAGTAGGAACTACAGATATCCATTTTTGTAAATTACCACCATCAAAATTTCTTGGATAACTTAATTGTTGCATTTGCATTTGTTTATAAGATAATATTCCATAATTTAATATACTTTTTATTCTAAAATAATCAAATCCAATACTATGTAAACAGTCACTTTTAATTAATTCTAACCCACTAACATTTACATGCATTTTTTCCATTTGTTCATAATATAACAAATTTATTTCTTTTGCTAATTCTATTAATTGATGTGAAATATCAAATCTTAAAAATTTATGATTTAATGCTGCATTACATTGTTCAACAAATCTTTTTCTATCTAATGCATCAGCATCTTTTAATATTTTTGCTAATTTTACATATCTTTCATAATGTTTTTCATCTATTTCATAATTTTCAAAATTAATTCTTATTTTTTTATCATTTTGTGAATGAAAGTCCATAACAGCCTTAAGAATTTTTAAATTATTAGAATCCATATATATATCTTTATCAATAACTTCATCTATTTTATTAGCACTTGCCATTCCATGAAAAGAATCCTCAAAATCATTAATTCTCCCTATATCATGATATATTGCCGCATCTAATATTATTTCCATATCTACATCATCTAAATTTTGATCTAAACCAATTAAATATGCATTAAGAGCAACTTTCTCACTATGATATATACCATGAATATTACTTTTATACATATATTGTTTTTTAATAGACTTTATATGTTCCTTAAAATAAGTTATTTTTTCTTGGGATAAGTCTAATAATTTTTGTTTTAAATTTTTATAATTATCTAAACTATCTAAATTTTCTAATATTTGTTCCATCATGTTGTCCATATTCATTCTCCTCTGATTTTTCTCTTTCATATTCTGACAAATCTACATATTCTGAAATTTCATCATATGTTTTTTTATATAATAATTTTGTTCTATCATATACAGCATCATAATAAAACCAACCATCAAATGTTTTAATTCTTAATAATGCATGATTATTCACCATTGAATAATTATATCTACGATCATGACAATGCACATTCTCACTTTCTATACCTAGTATACTAAGCATTATATGCATTAAGTTCACTATTCCTTCACAATTTCCATAATTAAAATGAAATGTACTATAACTATTATGTAAAAAACTTAATCTTTTTTTATAAAAATTAGGAATCCCTTTATATTTGTTTAATATCTCTTCATATAAATTTTGTCTTTCTACTAATTCATCTTGAGCAAATTTTATTTTCAACCCATAATTATAAACAAACTGTATTTTTTCTTCATCTGTTTTATCAAAAACTTTATTAGTTTGTAATCTTCTTCTTATTTTTGTATACAATTCTGTCATATTCGATAAATAAGTAGTTGTATATTCAAGTAAGCCACTTTTTTCTGAAAACTGAACATTTATTTTACCACTTATTGATTTTTCATATAATTTTGTAGCATCTCTAACTGATTTAACCTTTGAAAAATATGTATTAGAATCTAATATATTTATCGTTGCATCTAAAGTATTATCCAAATATTCATCAAAATTTTCAAATACCTTTATATTATTACCATACATAACAACTGTTTCTAAAAAATGCATATTTCCCATATTAAGTAAATGTGTTAAGTTAGGATTATTTGCTATTATTATTTTTCTTAAATTAACTAAATTCATAAAATCTATTTTTTGTATATTTATATCATTTACTATTTCTAACTCTTCTAATTGATATAAACTTTCGATTACACTAAAGTCACTTATATTATTAAATAAAGTACTATCTTGATAAGAACCACCCGCAATAACATTACTATAATCTTCACTATATATTTTTAGTTTTTTTAAACATGGTAAATATAATAAAAATCTTATATCATCAATCCCTTGAATAGTTAAACTTTCAATTTCAGATAATTCCTCTATACTAAAATATGTAAATTGTTTTGAAATAATTGATAAATTTCTATCAATTCCTATTTTTCTTAATTCATTATCCAAAAATATTGACGTTACTAAATCAAAATTCATAAAATCACTTCCACCGGTTAAATTTGGTATTATTTTATCACATAACTTTATATAGGTCAAACACTGTTTACTTACCATAATTTGCTTTATTAATCTTTTTTTGTTATAATTACTACAGGTGGTGTTTTATGAAAATTAATACTGTTAATCAACCGATTACCGCTGTTAGAAAAAGTCAGTATCCTGAAGATAATAAATGTGAATTTTTATTAGTAGGAAGAAGTAACGTAGGTAAAAGTAGTTTTATTAATGCATTAATTAATAGAAAAAACTTTGCTAGAACTTCAGCTACACCTGGAAAAACACAAACATTAAACTTCTTTTTAATTAATGATGAATTTTACATTGTCGATGTTCCAGGATACGGTTTTGCAAGAGTAAGTAAAAAATTAAAAAATAAATTTGGTATGATCATTGAAGATTATTTAGAGTCACGCCATAACTTAAGAAATGTATTTATGCTAGTTGATTTTAGGCATAAACCTACTAATGATGATGTTATGATGTATGATTTTTTAAAATACTATAATATTCCTGTTACAATAATTGCAACAAAAATAGACAAAGTAAAAAAATCATTACATGAAAAAAATAAAAATATTATTATGAAAACTTTAAATATTAGTGATGAAGATATTATACTATTTTCCGCTATAACAAAATCCGGTAAAGAAACTATTTTAAATAAAATAGAAACTATGCTAATTCAATAGTTTCATTTTTTTTTAAGTTTCATACATTACTTTAGGTGACATTCAATGCTATTTAAAATTATAGACAAAAATTATTATAGATTAATTTTAGATAATAAAAATATTGAAAATATAAATTTTTTTGATAATATAGAATTAAAAAAATTTATTGTTAAATTTTTACCTAAATATTTTAAAAAATATAACATTACTGGAATATTAAAATTAGATATATATTGGAATGTTTTTTTAGGTTTAATAATAAATATAAAAAAGGAAAAAGAGATTAAAAATAATAACTTTGTTGAACTAAAAATTATATTTCATTTTAATAATATTATATTATATAAAGTTAATTATTTTGACTTAATAGAAAATACAAATATTAGAAATCAAAAATTAATTTATTTAGATAACTATTATTACTTAAATATTATAAACGATATTAATGCTGATGATTTTATTAAATTATTGGATTTAAGTGAAATAATTTTTGATGAAGATAAAAAAATTTTAAATAACGGAATCAAACTTTATATTTAGTTTGATTTTATTTTAATTAATGATATAATATTTAGGGAAAGAGGTGTTATTTATGAAATTACCAACTGTTTCTTTAGTAGGAAAACCTAATGTAGGAAAATCTACAATATTTAATAGACTTGTAGGAAAAAGAATATCTATTATTGAAGATACTCCAGGTGTTACTAGAGATAGAATATATGGAGACGTTAATTATAAGGATTTTAAATTTCACTTAATTGATACAGGAGGTATTGATGTAAGTAAAGACCTGTTTAACGATGAAATAAAAATTCAAACACAAATAGCAATTGATGAATCAGATATAGTTGTTTTTATAGTAGATGGTAAAGACGAATTAAATGCCAATGATTATAAAATAAGGGATATATTAAAAAAATCTGGAAAAAAGGTAATTGTGGCTGTTAATAAAATTGATAATACTAATAGAAGCGATAATGTATATAATTTTTACGAATTAGGATTTGATACTGTTATAGGTGTATCTGGAGAACATAATATTGGAATTACAGAATTATTAGATATTATTACAGAAAATTTTACACCAATTGCTGAAGAAAAAGAATTAGATGAAATAATAAAATTTTCAATTATTGGTAGACCAAACGTGGGAAAAAGTAGTTTAATTAATGCACTATTAAATGAAGAAAAAGCTATTGTAAGTAATATTGCGGGAACTACAAGAGATGCTGTTGATACACCGTTTAAATATGAAGGAAAAAAATTTATTGCTATTGATACTGCGGGTATTAGAAAAAGTGGAAGAATTTATGAAAATATTGAAAAATATAGTGTACTTCGAAGTATGAAAGCAATTGAAAGAAGTGATGTATGCATACTTGTAATAAATGCTGAAGAAGGTATTATTGAACATGATAAACATATTGCAAGTTATGCCTTAGAATCAGGTAAAGCACTTGTAATAGTAGTGAATAAATGGGATACTGTTAAAGATAAAAATGACATATCATCATTTACAAAATTAGTAAGAAATGAATTTAAATTTTTATCATATGTTCCTATTGTATTTTTATCAGCACTTACTAAAAAAAGAATTCATACACTTATGCCAGAGATAATCAAAGTATATGAAAACAGTAAACGAGAAATTAAAACAAGTTTATTAAATGATGTTATTAGAGATGCAGTACTTCTAAATGAACCGCCATCTTATAAAGGAAAAAGATTAAAAATATATTTTGTCAATCAATCTGGAACTAAGCCACCAAAATTTACACTTAGTGTTAATAGTAAGGGGCTAGTTCATTTCTCTTATGAAAGATATTTAGAAAATAAAATTAGAGAAAATTTTGATTTTGAAGGAACACCTATCATTTTGCAATTTAAAAATAAAAATGAATAACAGTTTATATGAGAATAAATTTATCTCTTTTTTAAAAAGATATAATTTATATGATGAAACAATATATAATTATTTAATTAATAATGCAATAATGGTAGATATAAAAGAATATATTGACTTTATAGGATGCTTTTTTGTAAAAAATGAATATGATTGCATTACTAAAGTCACTTTGTGTATTCCTTTTTTAGAAGATGATATTACTACATTAATTACTATTCATGAATACGTTCACGGATACACAATGTTTAAGAAAATAGGTAAGAAATACCAGTTAAAAGCATCTGAAGAAGTGTTACCAATGTTATACGAAGAATTATATTTTTTAGAAAATCAATCTCCTAAATTATTAAATCATAGAAAGAACACTTTATCTTATATAAAAGGAGTAGCGCCATTTAAATATAAACTAGGATATGCTATGCAAAAAGAGTTATTACTTGTTAATAACAAAGATATTACACATTTAAATTCATTAGTACCTTACATGTGTAAAAAATATATTTATTCATTAAAACACGGTTTTAAATTATAGGTATATAACACAAATTATACTTTCTACATATATTATATTGTAGGAGGTTTTTTAATGAGTTTTTCTGATAATTTCTTTAAAAAAATAGAGAAAAAAACTAATGTTAATAAAGAAACAATACTATCACTTGCTAATAAATTACAACAAGGAAATATGAAAGATGAAAATACTTTAAGAGAAGTAATTCATGATATTTCAAATATGACAGGTAGAGAGGTTTCTAAAGAAAAGGAACAAAAAATTATTAATGCAGTATTAAACGATAAAGTTCCTTCAAATTTAGATAAATTTATTGATAATGAATAATAATATAATAATTGGAATTGTTGCTAGAGATGAAAAAATAAATAATGTAAATTATCAAGCAATAACTAAAAATAATTTAAAATATTTACATAATAAATGTAATTATATTGGTATATTAAATTATAATAATGAAGATAATATTGATACTAATATTTTAGACATTTGTGATGGGATAATATTTCAAGGTGGTAGTGATATATATAATTATCATTTTAATATATTAAAATACGCCATAGAAAGAAAAATACCAGTATTAGGAATTTGTATGGGACATCAAATTATAGGATTATATAGTAATAATCAAAAAGAAAAAGATTTAGTAAAAATAAATAATCACTATAATTTAAAAGATAAACATACAATAAATATTAATAAAGAATCCATACTATATAATATATTTGGAAATAGTATAGACGTTAATTCAAGACATTTATATAAATTAGAAAAAGTTACTAAACCATTTATTATTTCTGCTTATTCCAATGATAATACTATTGAAGCGATTGAATGGATAGATCAAGATAATTTTATATTAGGAGTTCAATTTCATCCAGAAGACATGGATAACATGAAACCTTTATATGATTATTTTATAAATGAAGTTAAAAAAAGAAAAAATAATTAATTAGTCCCCGTTTAAAACGAGGATTTTTTAATTACTTTTTATATTTCGACCATTCATAAATTCTTTAAATTTATTTTTTATATTAGGTAGTAAGTTATCATGTCTCATTGAATTAAACAATATTGTTTCTTCCATTTCTTTATTCAGTTCTTCATCAGTTAAATTATAATAACTAAACTTCTTAACCTCACTTATTGCCATAATTAATGTATTAATATCTATTTCTTTATTATTATCTTTTATATAATTATATATTTCATATATTACTTCTCTATTTCCATAAATTTCTTCTATACTTATTTCGTCTCCTAATTGATATTTATTTTTTAAATATATTATAAACTTTTCATCAAGACTTTTTAATAACTCTATTAAATCTATGATAGAATTAGGATTTGTTAAAAATTCATTAGCAAATTCTAATTCAGTATTACTTTCCAATAATTTATATGGAGTATTATAATCATTTTCCATTAATTTTCTTTCATATGGAGACATTAAAACAAAATTATATAAATCATTATGTAAATCATTATCCCAAGTTGGATCACTGTAAAATATGCCATTTAATCCATATTTAGGATCATTTATAGTGACTGCTATAATACTATGAGATTTTTCACTATTATATATATTACTACAAGATATCTCTTTAACACTAAATCCTAATTTTTCACATAACATTTTTAACATATACATATATCCTGTACATACAAAATATTCATTAAAAAAAGTTTTATATGGACTTCTTGACATTAAAGGATTTTCGTTTTCTATTTGTTCTGGTAACATCTTATATTCTTTAAATTTTTTTGTCATATTATATGCACAAATATATTTTTCTAAAGGACTTAAGTTTGAATTTTTAATATCATTTAAACTTGTTTCTAAAATATTATCCACTCTAATATAATCTATTAAATCTATTGTTTCTATATCTGTTTCTATAAAAACCTTACCATAATATTTAGAATTTTTATATTTATTATTTAATTCAAAATTAGTTAAAGTTACTTTATATCCCAAATTTATTATTATATCTACTATCTCATCTGCATTCTTACATAATTTATAATCTATAATTATATCACAATCTTTTTGAATATATTTTATATTACAAATTTGTTTCTCTTCTACATATGAATCTATAAATATTAAATTTGCCTTTATTAGTTCATAATAAGTATAATTTAAAAATATTTCTTCACTTGAATCATAACCAATTCTTTCATCGTCCATTCCACATAATTGTTCTTCTATTCCATATGTATATATTTTTTCTATATTTAAATTATTATTTAAAATTTGAAAATCGTAATTTGTAAGAATATATTTATCATTATTACTACCTAAATTTATTTTTTTTATATGCTTATTTTTACTTATTTCTATTAAAATATCTTCTGTAATTAATAAAGATGAAGACAAAGTTATTTCTTCAAATTGATAATTTTGAATTAAATCTTTTAATTTCATATAAATAAAAGATTTGTTTTTGTCAAAATAATTTTTATTTATGTATATTGTATTATTTACTGGTGTATTTTCAAAAACAAATTGACTATCAACAAATTCATTAAAGTTATCTACAATTACAAAATTAACGTTATTAGAAAAATTTATATCTAAATTGGAAATCATATATTTTTGATTATATGTAGTAAAATCATCTTTCATAAATATGTATCCTTTCCATAATCTTTTATTTTATTATATAAAATTTTAAAAATATTAACAACATTTATATATATTTTTTTATATTTTTCATATTTGTATAATTATTTACATAATATTTTAGTGAATAAAAAGAAAGAAGAGGTATAATATGGAAAAAATAGAAGTTATTAAAAGTATTGCTGAAAGAACTGGAGGAGACATATATTTAGGAGTTGTTGGTGCAGTAAGAACAGGAAAATCAACTTTTATAAGAAAATTTATGGAGACACTTGTTATTCCAAATATTCAAGATGAGTTAGAAAGAAAAAGAACTTTAGATGAATTACCACAAGCTGCTGCTGGTAAAACTATTATGACTACTGAACCAAAATTTGTTCCTGCTACTGCTGCAAAAGTACAAATTGATGATTTTAGTGCTAATATTAGAATGATTGATTGCGTTGGTTATGTTATTAATGCTGCAAAAGGATATGAAGATGAAAATGGTCCTAGATATGTTATGACTCCATGGTATTCCGATCCAATTCCTTTTGTAGAAGCTGCAGAAATAGGTACCGAAAAAGTTATAAAAGATCACTCTACTATCGGGATTGTAATGACTACAGATGGTTCAATTGGGGACATTCCAAGAAATGAATATATAGAAGTTGAAGAAAATGTAGTATCTGAATTAAAAAGTATTGGAAAACCATTTATAGTTATATTAAATTCTGCTCATCCAATGCTTCCTGAAACAGAAAATTTAGCAGATTCTTTAAAAGAAAATTACGGTGTACCTGTTATGCCAATAAATGTTGAAAATATGCAAGAAAAAGACATGTATAATATTTTAAAAAATGCATTATATGAATTTCCGGTTGAAGAAGTAAAAGTTAATATGCCAGAATGGATTGCTATATTAAATCATGAACATGAATTAAAGAAAACATATATTGAAAAAATAAAAGAAAGTGTTGTTGAAGTTAATAAATTAAAAGATATTGATAGCATAACTAAACATTTTAATGACTGCGACTATATTTCAAAAGCATATTTATCAGAAGTAAATACTTCAACGGGAGAAGTAACTATAAATTTAGAAGCACCAAACGGTCTATATAATCAAGTATTAAACGACATAATTGGTACTGATATTACTTCAAAAGCTAATTTATTATCGCTATTTCAAGAATTTAATGTTGCTAAAAAAGAATATGATCAAATTAAGGGAGCACTTAAAATGGTTAAACAAACAGGATATGGTATTGCTTCTCCAACATTAGATGATATGAAATTAGAGACTCCAGAAATCATTAAACAAGGCGGAAGATATGGAGTTAAATTAAAAGCTAAAGCACCATCAATTCA
>ERZ1643251.5083-NODE-5083-length-10969-cov-4.699743_pt1 | contig 10969 bp, 6 predicted proteins | sample MGYA00579261_ERZ1643251 | MGnify/ENA primary metagenome ERZ1643251 (study PRJEB29033, sample SAMEA4952267) | chicken gut metagenome | biome: Broiler Chicken; feature: Gastrointestinal Tract; material: Caecum | place: Ireland | collected 2018 | study: Broiler... | reverse complement strand
CCCACTGGAAATTTCGGTAATATTCTGGCGGCTTTTTATGCTAAAAACATGGGGCTTCCCATTGGCAGACTGATCTGTGCGTCCAATGAAAATAAGGTGCTGTATGATTTCTTTCGCACAGGCGTGTATGACAGAAACAGGGAGTTTGTGCTGACCTCATCCCCGTCCATGGATATTTTGATCTCCAGTAATTTGGAAAGGCTGATTTACCGTATAGCGGGGAATGATTCGAATGAAAATAAAGAGCTAATGGATGCTTTAAACGGGCGGGGACGATATGAGATCACGGAGGCGATGAAGAAGCAGCTCTCCGAGTTTTACGGGGGCTATGCTGATGAGAAGGAGACCTCGGAAGCTATCTCCAAAATGTACGGAGACTGCGGATATGTGATTGATCCCCACACAGCGGTGGCTTCGGCCGTTTACCGTAAATATGAGCAGCAGACGGGAGACCATACGAAGACGGTCATAGTTTCTACGGCCAGTCCCTTTAAATTTACCAGAAGCGTCATGGAAGCTATTGATCCCAAATATGAAGGTATGGATGATTTTGCTCTGGCTGACGAGCTTTGCCGCATTGCCTGTATAAAGGAGCCTAAGGCCATCGAAGAGCTACGGACTGCGCCGGTGATACATGACAGGCAATGCCAGGTGGGTGAAATGAAAAACGTGGTGCGGGAATTTTTGGGACTGTAATATACAAACCATATGGAAAAGAGGAGATTATGACAGCGGAAGAGATATTTGGAAGGGTGGATCACACACAGCTAAAGCCCTATGCTGACTGGCAGGACATCAGAAAACTCTGCGAGGAGGCCATAGAATACGGGACTGCCAGTGTGTGCGTGCCGCCTTCCTATGTGAAGAGGATACATGATACATATAAGGACCGTCTCAATATATGCACCGTGGTAGGCTTTCCTTTGGGCTACAGCGTCACAGAGGCGAAAAAGGCGGAAATATGTCAGGCTTTGGCCGACGGCTGCAGTGAGATTGACATGGTGGTAAATATCAGTGATGTAAAAAATGGCAGGTATGATAAGGTGGAAGAGGAAATCAGGCAGCTGAAAGAGGTCTGCGGAGACCATATCCTTAAGGTGATAGTGGAGACCTGTTATCTGACCGAGGAGGAAAAAATAGCTATGTGCAGGGCGGTTACCAATGGAGGAGCCGACTACATTAAGACTTCAACGGGATTTGGGACGGATGGCGCTCGGAAGGAGGATGTGGAGCTGTTTCAAAAGCATATTGGACCGAATGTGAAAATTAAGGCTTCGGGAGGCATTTCAACCCTTCAGGATCTGGAAATGTTTCTGGAGCTTGGCTGCGACCGCATCGGAACTTCAAGAGCCGTTGAAATTGTTCAGGCCGCCGGCGCTATGATGTGAAGCGCACAGTTGTCGGAGGGAAAGGCAAGGTGACGGAAATGATAAACAAGGTGATTGCTCAACGTCTTCAAAGGCTGCGGGCATTGATGAAAAATAAAGGTGTGGACTATTTTATGGCCCCCACTGCAGATTTCCATAATTCGGAATATGTAAACGATTATTTTAAGGTGAGAGAATTCTTTTCCAATTTTTCAGGCTCCAACGGAACCCTGCTGGTATGGCAGGAGGGAGCAGGGCTTTGGACGGATGGACGTTATTTCATCCAGGCGGAAAGGGAGCTTGCCGGCACCGGGATAGAGCTTTTCCGGATGCTGAATGCCGGAGTGCCTACCATCGAAGATTTTTTAAAAGAGCGGATGCGGGAAGGGGATACCCTTGGTTTCGATGGCAGAGTGATTTGTGCATTGGAAGGTAAAAAATATGAAAGAGAATTGAGTGAAAAGAAAATTAGAATTGCCTTTCAGGAAGATCTGGCGGAGAGCATATGGGAGGACAGACCAGCTTTTCCGGCTGGCAGGATAACCGTCCTGGATGAGAAAATTGCCGGAAAAAGTCTGGACGAGAAGCTGAAAGAAACCCGAAGAAGGATAGGAGAGGAAGGGGCTGAGAGCCTGCTGCTCACAAAGCTGGATGATTTGATGTGGCTGTTCAATATCCGGGGCTGCGATGTGGAATGCAATCCTGTTGCAATGTCTTATGGATTTATTACCATGGATAAAGCCGTTTTGTTTCTCAGGAAAAAAGCCATGGATATGGACACGGAAAAGTACCTGAGTCGTCACAAGATTCAGGTGGAGGACTATGACAGCATTACAGATTATTTGAGAGGCCTGCCAAAAAATTTGAGGGTTATGGCAGATCCCAGGCATTGCAGCTATCTGCTTTACAGGATCCTGTGTGAAAGGTGTACACTCGTGGAAAAACGAAATCCCACAGAGCTGCTGAAGGCTGTAAAGAATCTGGTGGAGCTGGCCAATATGGAAAAAATCTATTTAAAGGACAGCGTAGCCGTTACCAAATTCATTTACTGGCTGAAAAGTAATATCGGCAGGGAGCGGATTACAGAGGTTACGGCGGCGGATTATCTGGAAAAACTTCGCAGGGAGATTCCGGAATTCCTGGATTTGTCCTTTCCTACCATTGCCGGCTATAAGGCCAACGCGGCGATGATGCACTATGAGGCAACTCCGGAAGGCTGCGCCGTGCTTGCGCCTGAGGGAATGCTTTTGGTGGATTCCGGCGGACAGTATATGGGCGGCACCACCGACGTGACAAGGACGATTGTGCTGGGGCCGGTCAGTGATGAGATCAAAAGACATTATACGCTTGTGGCGGCAGGAATGCTTCAGCTGTCGGCAGTCCGATGGCTTCATGGCTGTACGGGCCGCAATCTTGACATCCTTGCCCGCCAGCCTATATGGGATGAGGGACTGGATTATCAGTGTGGAACAGGACATGGCGTGGGCTATATTCTGAATGTGCACGAGGGCCCTCAGAATATACGCTGGCGTTTTGCGGAGGGCATGACGGAGGCTGTGATAGAAGATGGCATGGATATAACTAATGAGCCGGGAATCTATATTGAGGGAAGCCATGGCATCCGTATTGAAAATGTCATGATAGCCAAAAATGATTTAAAAAATGAATACGGGCAGTTTATGCATTTTGAAACACTGACCTGGGTGCCCATCGACAGGGAGGGTGTGGATGAGAAATATATGACGGAAACGCAGAAGCAGCTTTTTTTCCGGTATCAGAGAGAGGTATACAGAAGAATCTCTCCTTATCTGACGACGGAGGAAAAAGCCTGGCTGAAAGAGGAGACCGGCTCCTGAGATAAAATAGCCTGGCAACAAGAAGGATGAATTTTTTTTCTGGCAAAAATTTCAGTTGTAATATGCTTCCGGATTGGCTATAATATAAATAACCTGAAATGACCGATAACTCTTGTTCGTTTTGAACCTACATTTACTTTAAACGGGATTCCTATATCGCCAGGCAGCTGTCAAGCCCTCACTTCAGGCGTTTTGGCCGGAAGGATTGGAAGGGAAGGCAAAAGTTTGGTTGCGGTTGCCCACCTAGCATTGCTAGGAGTCAAAAAACAGGAGGCGGCATTTTGGGGGATAAAAGAAGAAGCGTCACGTCTAAGTGCCGCCATCGTGAACAAAAGAAGAAGAGCAGTCCGTTTGGGCTGCTCTTTTCAAATAATAGCCTGAAATGGCAGGAAAAATGTGAGGATATGAATTGAACGACAGGAAAGCGCCGCGCAATGGCAGACTGAACAAATCCCAGAGGATGCAGAGGAAAGCTTTCATCTGCACACTTGGCATTATTCTGCTTCTCATATTGCTTCTGGGACGTTTTATTTTGTTTTTGATACATAGGGAAAGGGAGCCCGAACCGGATGAGCATATACCGGTTGTAGAGCTTTTAAAAAATGTATGGATCATGGAGGCAGATGAAGAGGGTCTGCTTGTTTTTCACGAAGGGGAAAAGGAGCGTTATCCCTATGGCGTTATTTCCGAAACGCCGGACAATGCCAGAGAACAGATTGCAGATATTACCTTAACGGATGGTGCCGTTTCGGATATTTCCCTAAAAACTGAAAAGATTAACGGTAAAATATTGAGCGCTGATTCACAAGCGATAGAGGTGGAGGGCTATGGGCGACTGCCTCTTGCATCGGATTATAAGGGCTACAGAATATATTCAAGCCTGGAGATGTGCACTGTTTCTGATTTGAGCTTCGGTTACAGCTTTACAGATCTGGTAATGGAAAACGGAGAAATTTGCGGTCTTCTTATGGTGAAGGAGGAGGCCATGGAATATATCCGGGTTCTGATAAAGACGGGGGATTTTGGCGGTATGCTTCACGACAGCCTGGTGATTACGGCAGATACGGACTTTACCATTCAATACGGGGGATACGACGATTTGAAGCAGGAGACGTATGCTGCGGGTGAAGAGATTACGATAGATCTTGCGAGTCCGTACTTTTCGTCCGACAGAATTACCATTTCGCCCAATGTGCTTACCGGGAAGATCATCCTGGGAAACGTAAACCGTAGCCAGGGAATCCCCGGGTACAGAGGGAGAATGGAGCTTTTGAAGACGGCGGATGGAATTGCTCTGGTAAATGAAGTGCTTTTGGAGGAATATCTTTACAGCGTTGTGCCAAGTGAGATGCCTTCGTCCTATCCGGAGGAAGCGCTGAAAGCACAGGCGGTCTGCGCCAGAACTTATGCCTATGGTCATATGATAAGGGCCGCATATCCTGAATACGGCGCGCATGTGGATGACAGCACCTCTTATCAGGTATATAATAATATATTGGAGCAGGAAAGCACTACAACGGCGGTTAAGGAAACCTACGGACAGCTGCTTTTTACCCAGGAGGGGGGACTGGCGGGCACCTATTATTATTCCACTTCCTGCGGAGTGGGGAGCGATGCCAATGTGTGGAAAACCCAGGAGGCCAAAACGCTGAATTACCTTAAGGCAAAGGCGGTAAATGCCGAAGCTGTGGAGTCGGAAATGATAAAAGAGACGTCTGCAGATCTACAGGACGCTGCAAATAAGCAAGCAGATCTGGGAGAGCAGCTTAAGGAGGAAGAAGCCTTTGACGCTTTTATCAGATCCAAAAATGCTTCTGATTTTGAGGTGTCGGAAGGGTGGTACCGCTGGACCTATCAGGTGAATAAGGTGGATACAGAGCGTATGCTTACTTTGCTTCAGAGCAGGTATGAAGCAAACGAAGATTTGGTGCTTACTCTTGAAGAAGGGGAGTTTGTAAGCCTTCCGATAACGGAGCTTAAGACTCTCACAGGGCTTTCCATAGTAAAGCGGGGAAGCGGCGGCATTGCGGATGAGCTTCTGATTGAAACAGGGGAACACACTTATAAAGTAATTTCGGAGCATAACATCCGCTATGTGCTCAATGACGGCGAGAGTAAAATACTCCGTCAGGATGGAAGCCAGGTGGTTTCTCCCTCTCTTTTGCCAAGCGGATTTTTCATTCTGGAGCCCAGAATGGAAAAGGAAATCGTGTCAGGCTATACGCTGATCGGGGGAGGCTTTGGACATGGAGTGGGAATGAGTCAGAACGGCGCAAGAAACATGGCTGGAAACGGTTATACCTGTGAGGACATTTTGTACTATTTTTATGAGGACTGTACACTGCAAAACATTTATCAGTCGTGATGGGCAGACTGTGGGAAAGGGACTTTCAGTTGCGTAGGCTATTTGTGATACTGCGGGATTTCTCCGCACAGATGAAAAAACAGAATATCAGCGCTTTTGCGGCGAGCACGGCATTTTTTTTGGTGCTGTCCATTGTACCCATGCTGATTTTAATATGTACCATCATTCCTTATACACCCTTGACGGAGGAAAATCTGGTGATGGCAGTCACAGATCTGACTCCTGACAAAGTGGATTCTCTGGTGGAAAGTCTGATAGGGGAGGTCTATGATAAATCTGCAGGGATCCTGTCCGTTGCCGCCATTGCTACGGTGTGGTCGGCGGGAAAAGGAGTTCTGGCGTTGATAAGGGGATTGAATGCCATAAACGGCGTGGAGGAGGACAGAAATTATATAGTGGTCCGTCTGGTGGCCTCTCTTTATACGATTGTGATGCTCATTGTGCTGATATTGTCCTTGTTTATCATGGTGTTCGGCAATCAGCTTGTGAGCCTGATCCTTCACAGAGTGCCTCAGTTTCAGGTATTTGTGTCTTTCCTGATGAATTTTCGTTTTTTACTGGTGTGGGTCATCCTTACGATGCTGTTCAGCGCGGTATATGCATATGTACCCAATGAAAAGCTGGCGATAGGAGAGCAGGTGCCGGGAGCCACTTTCGCCGCTGTGGGGTGGAGTGTCTTTTCCTGGGGGTTTTCCATGTATGTGGGAAGATCGGACTCCTACAGCATTTACGGCAGCCTTTCCCTCATCATTATTGTCATGGTTTGGATGTACTTTTGCATGTATATTATTATGGTAGGGGCCTATCTGAATCGGTATTTCCGCTCTGTAAACAGAGTGCTTGCCAGTCGGCACAGGCAGGAGGAGTGAGTGGAAAGAGTCAAAGGATAAGAACTGGCTTTGGAAATTTTTCTGTTGACATTTCCCGCCAAAGTCACTACAATAATGTCTAATAGACAAAAGGCAATGATGGCACATAGTAGCGTTTCATTTTCTTACAGAGAGAGGAAGCCGTCGGCTGTAAGCTTCCTTAAGTTCAGGTGAAGTGTCGAAATTCCTGCCGGAGCCGCCAAAAGGAACGGGTTACATGGATTCGCAGCGTGTTGATGCGGGCGGATAAACCTGAGTAGTTTTGGACGCAGGCTGCGCGTTAGGCAGAAAAAGAGAGTCCCTTTGATCATGTCTGTCAAGGGGGAAGATGGGTGGTACCGCGGTGAAATATCGTCCCTTGCTGAAATCTGCAGCAAGGGACTTTTTGTGTGGAAAAGAATAAGAGGTTAGCGGCTGCGGAATAGATGAATGTATGTCCGCCGAAGCGGACAAGGAGGTATAGCGATGAAAGCCAAATTAGACCGGATCAGAGAACAGGCGCTGGAACAGATTAAAGGCTGTGATACAGTGGAAAAACTTAATGACATCAGAGTGGGTATCCTCGGAAAGAAAGGAGAGCTCACCGGTGTGCTGAAATCCATGAAGGAGGTGGCTCCACAGGAGAGGCCCCAGGTGGGACAGTGGGTCAATGAAGCCAGACAGGAAATTGAAAAGGCTCTGGAAGCATCCAAAACAAGGATGGAGAAGGCTCTTCGGGAGGCAAAGCTGAAAGCGGAGGTGATAGATGTAACGCTTCCGGCAAAAAAGGCTCAGATTGGACACAGGCATCCAAATTCCATAGCTCTGGAGGAAGTGGAGCGTATTTTTGTAGGTATGGGCTATGAGGTGGTGGAAGGCCCTGAGGTGGAGAAGGATTATTATAACTTTGAGGCGCTCAACATACCGGCGGATCATCCTGCCAGAGATGAACAGGACACTTTTTACATTACGGGAGACATCCTGCTGCGCACACAGACCTCTCCGGTACAGGTTCGTGAGATGGAAACCGGAAAAATGCCCATACGCATGATTGCCCCCGGGAGAGTGTTCCGGGCGGATGAAGTGGATGCCACGCATTCTCCATCCTTCCATCAGGTTGAAGGGCTTGTGATAGACAAAAATATTACTTTTGCGGATTTGAAGGGAACATTGGCGGAATTCGCGAAAGAGCTGTTTGGAGATCAAACGAGGGTAAAATTCCGGCCCCATCATTTCCCTTTTACGGAGCCCAGTGCAGAAATGGATGTGACTTGCTTTAAGTGCGGCGGCAAGGGTTGCCGGTTCTGCAAGGGAGCCGGCTGGATTGAAATTTTAGGCTGCGGCATGGTGCATCCCAGGGTTCTTGAGATGAGCGGCATAGATCCCCAGGATTATTCAGGCTTTGCTTTTGGCGTAGGGCTGGAGCGTATTGCTCTTTTGAAATATGAAATTGACGACATGCGTCTTCTGTATGAAAACGATATTCGTTTTCTGAAGCAGTTCTAGTAAAAGAATAAAGACCGCAGCAAAAAGAAAGGAATGGATATATGAATACAGCGTTGTCATGGATTAAGGCATATGTGCCGGAGCTTAACTGTACGGATCAGGAGTACTGTGACGCGATGACTCTAACCGGCACAAAAGTAGAGGGATATAAAAGATTGGACAAAAACCTGGAAAAAATAGTGGTGGGGCAGATTATGTCCATTGAAAGGCATCCGGATGCGGATAAGCTGATTGTCTGTCAGGTGAATATCGGCTCCGAGGCCGTTCAGATTGTGACTGGAGCCTCCAATGTGAAGGAAGGAGATAAGGTGCCGGTGGTGCTGGCGGGAGGAAAGGTTGCGGGTGGCCATGACGGCGGGCTCCTGCCGGAAAATGGTATTCCCATTAAGGCGGGCAGGCTTAGAGGCGTGGAATCAAAGGGCATGATGTGTTCCATTGAGGAGCTGGGCTCCAATACGGATATGTATCCGGATGCGCCCGAAGAAGGGATTTACATTTTAAAGCCGGATGCAGAGGTGGGCGCGGATGCGGTCAGCCTTTTGGGATTAAGGGATACGGTATTTGAATACGAGATTACCAGCAACCGTGTGGACTGCTACAGTGTGCTGGGCATTGCCAGGGAGGCTGCCGCAACTTTCTGTAAGCCTTTTGTACCGCCGGTTGTGGCAGAGACGGGAAATGAGGAGGATGTAAACGACTATGTCAGCGTGGAGGTAAAGGATCCTGATTTATGCGCCCGCTACTGTGCCAGAGTCTGCAAAAATATCAAAATCGGCCCTTCTCCCGAATGGATGCAGAGAAGGCTTGCGGCCAGCGGCATACGTCCCATAAATAATCTGGTTGATATAACGAACTATGTTATGGAGGAATACGGACAGCCCATGCATGCCTACGATCTCCGCACAATATCCGGCAATAAGATTATTGTGCGCAGGGCAAAGGACGGCGACGAGTTTCAAACACTGGATGGGCAGCTCCGCAAGGTGGACAGTCAGGTGCTGATGATCTGCGATGCAGAAAAGGAAATCGGCATTGCGGGTATTATGGGCGGTGAGAATTCCAAGATTACGGATGATGTGCAGACAGTGCTTTTTGAGGCGGCTGTTTTTAACGGCCCTAATATTCGTAAATCAGCCAAGAGAGTTGGTCTTCGCACAGACGCCTCTGGTAAATTTGAAAAAGGTCTTGACCCCAGAAATGCGGAAAACGCCATAAACCGGGCATGTCAGCTGATTGAAGAACTTGGATGCGGAGAGGTAGTGGGAGGCATGGTTGACGTAAAAGAGCCCATAGCTCCCCTGCGGCGGATTTCTTTTTCTCCGGAAGGAATCAATAAACTTTTGGGAACCGATATATCCAGGGAGGAAATGCTCCGGATATTCCGCCAGGAGGAGCTGACGTATGATCAGGAGAGGGAAGAGCTGGTCATTCCTTCCTTCCGTCAGGATCTGGAGGGAACGGCGGACATTGCAGAAGAGGTGGCCAGATTTTACGGATATGACAAAATTCCCACTACCCTGCCCAATGGAGAGGCCACTACGGGCAAGCTTTCCTATAAGCTTCGGGTGGAACAGAAGGTGAAGGATATTGCAGAGTACTGTGGATTTTCACAGGGAATGTGCTATTCCTTTGAAAGTCCCAGAGTATACGACAAGCTGATGATTGCCGGGGATGATCCTCTGCGCAGAGCCATCACCATTGCCAATCCTCTGGGAGAGGATTTCTCTATTATGAGAACGATTTCCTTAAACGGAATGCTGAATAGCCTGGCTGTGAATTTTAACCGCAGGAACAAAAACGTAAAGCTTTATGAGCTTGGCAATATTTATATTCCCGGAAAGCTGCCGCTTACGGAGCTTCCCGATGAGAGGATGCAGCTTACCCTTGGATTTTACGGAGAAGGAGATTTCTATACCTTAAAGGGTGTGCTGGAGGAGCTGCTGGAAGGAATTGGAATGCGCAGAAAGCCGGAATATGACCCCAACGCGGAAAAAACATTTCTTCATCCGGGCCGTCAGGCTCTTGTAAAGTATGATGGGATTCAGATCGGATATTTGGGTGAAATTCATCCGGATGTTCTTGACAATTATGGAATTGGAGCCAGAACATATGCCGCAGTGCTGGATATGCCCGCATTGATTCCTTTTACCACTTTTGACAGGAAATATGAAGGAATTGCAAGATTCCCGGCGGTTAGCAGGGACATCAGCATGGTGGTGCCGGACTCCGTTATGGTGGGAGAGATCGAGCATGTGATAGAGCAACGAGGAGGAAAGCTGCTGGAGAGCTACCAGCTCTTTGACATTTATCAGGGAAGTCAGATCAGGGAAGGCTATAAATCCGTAGCATACTCTATTACTTTTAGGGCAAAGGACAGAACGCTGGAGGATGGGGATGTGAATGCAGCTATGAAGAAAATTTTGAATGGTCTCAGTCAGCTTGGAATAGAGCTTAGACAATAATGGGAGAAAGTGTGGAATTTCTTTTATGTAATGAATTGACACCCGCTGAAGCGGGCAGGGAGGTATAAAAATGGAAAGAAAGAATGTGTGGGAAACCTATGATGCCAGAGAGCTGAAGAAGCTGGAGGCTTTTTGCAAAGATTATCGGGAATTCCTGGATCAGGGAAAAACAGAAAGAGAGTGTATTGACACCATTGTAAATACCATTGAGGACGCGGGATACAGGGAGCTGGAAACTCTGGTCAAAAACGGCGAAAAGCTGAAAAAGGGCGACAAGGTGTACAGCGTCTGGATGAACAAATCCATAGTGATGTTTCAGATAGGCGCAAAGCCCATGCGTGATGGAATGAATATTCTTGGAGCGCATATTGACAGTCCCAGACTGGATATTAAACAGAATCCTCTTTATGAAGAGGGCGGCTTTGCTTATTTGGATACTCATTATTACGGCGGAGTCAAAAAATATCAGTGGGTCACGATCCCTCTTGCCATACACGGTGTGGTTGTGAAAAAGGATGGCACCACTGTGGAGATTCATATCGGTGAAAATGATGATGATCCTGTG
>ERZ1643251.5076-NODE-5076-length-10992-cov-61.228125_pt1 | contig 10992 bp, 10 predicted proteins | sample MGYA00579261_ERZ1643251 | MGnify/ENA primary metagenome ERZ1643251 (study PRJEB29033, sample SAMEA4952267) | chicken gut metagenome | biome: Broiler Chicken; feature: Gastrointestinal Tract; material: Caecum | place: Ireland | collected 2018 | study: Broiler... | reverse complement strand
GCTGTCATTTTCTCCATTTTGCACATATGAGCCGACTTTTCAGATACCCCCTAGTGACTTTAGCTCCTCGTTGTGGTATGCTGTATCTGTGTAGGGTTTGAGGCCTGCATCGGATAACAGCATAGAAGCAATCGTTCGTGCATCCACCCGGTCGGTTTTGGTCTTTCTCAGGCTGAGACTTTTTCGGTAGAGGTTTGTGCGCAAGGGGTTCAGGACATAGGTGGTCAGACCATTGTCGAGAAGAAACCCAAGCAGGTTATAGCTGTAATGCCCGGCCGCCTCAAGCCCTACTTTTATTTTGTCCTGGGGTGTAGCACAATCCTGGATTCTCTGCAATAGACAGTGAAATCCGTCTATGTTGTTGGGAATCATGAACGCATCTGCCAAGACTTCCCCCTCAGAACTGACGATAAAGCAATCGTGTTTGTCTTTTGAGACGTCGATACCAACAGAAATCATCATAACAAATCCCTCCAGCGGTAAATATGTAATGCTGTATCCACAGTGCACCTTACTTTTGTAGCCTTGTTCTACATAAACCGTCTGGCGGTATTTAACTGATCAACAAAATGTAAGGGGCTGTGGTTGGAACCTTTCGAGAAGCATCTTGTGGTAGGAGGTTCGCACCAATCCACAGCATCCCTTACAGTGTAGCACAGCCCTTGGAGAGGGGCTCTAATAACTACTACTCTATAATACAAGGAGGTTTCCCGCTATGCCCGCCCATAACACAACCCGTCAATTTACAAGGAGGGCCGCACTTGAGCCAACCACAATACGCCATCCTGCGATTCGCCAAGTATAAGGGGCCGGAGATATCGAACATCGAAGCCCACAACGAGCGCACCAAAGAAAAGTACGCCAGCAACCCTGACATCAACCTCTCCCGCAGCAAGTACAACTTCCACCTGATCGAGCCAGCCGGCAGGTATAGGACGGCGGCCGAGAATCAAATCCAGGCTGCTGGCTGCCGCACCCGAACGGACAGCGTCCGGGTGGTGGAAGTAATGTTCACCGCCACACCGGAGTTTTTCAAGGGCAAGAAGCCGCCCGAAGTCCGGTGCTACTTTGAGGAAGCTCTCCGCTTCTTTGAGCAATACCAATCCAGAGAAACAATTATATCTGCCGTGGTGCATATGGACGAGAAAACGCCCCATATGCACCTTTCTTTTATCCCGTTGACACCAGACGGCCGCCTGAGTGCCAAGGAGATCGTGGGTAATAAGAAAAAGTTGACCTGGTGGCAGGACAAGTTCTGGGAACACATGGTTCAAAAATATCCCGACCTGGAGCGCGGCGAGAGCGCCAGCCAGACGGGCCGCGACCATATCCCGCCCCGCATCTTCAAGGAGATGACCCGCCTCAACAAGCAACGCCAGAAGTTGGAGGAACTGCTTACCGGCATCGGGCCTCTTAATAGCAAAAAGCGGGCCGCCGAAATCTCCAAACTGCTGGACGGTTATATCCCGGCTGTGGAGAAGATGCACACCCAGCTCAAGAAGTACAACGCGGCCTTTACCGAGACGGCCACCGAAAACAAGCGGCTGAAAAAGAAGGCCACTGAATTAGAGCAGTTCTTGGAAGCTGCCACCAAAACCAGCATCCTTAAGGAGCTGCGGGACGCACAGCTTCGGCGCGATTACGAAGATGCGCTCGCCCAGCTAGAACGGATACCGAAGGAAATCACAGAATTTTATCAAACAAGCAAATACACACTGAAGGATCACAAAAATCAAAAAGAATCGAGGTGAATCAATATGAAGCATATCGGGTTTTGGAGCAAGCGGAGGATGATTTTTGAGCAAAAAGAAGGATATCGAAAAAGAATACGGTCTGCCCGCAGGTTCTCTCGAATGCCTGGCCCGGACATTTCTGCCCGGCATCCAGGCATTTTTTGAAATTGAGGAAAACCAGAAGGCTTTCGAGACTTGGCTTGCAAAGCGCCGGCAGGCGCAAAAGGAGAAATCAGCCGCCTAGCAGAACGAGGAAAACAAAAGGGAAGGTCAGCCTCCACAGGGTGGAGAGGTGATTGCATGACATGGCCGTCACCATCCGCCCAGCGGAGGAGGGCTTCTTATTCCCTCCCGCCTTTCAGGTCCGGCCAAAGGGCGGGCGGCGTAGCGTACAGCTCCGGCAGCGGCAAGCAGATCGACCTGTACGGTTCGCCAAGATTCCACAACCTCGCAGCTACCAGGCCCGCAAATGCCACCGCGCCGGTATAGCGCAGATGAGTATTGTCAATCAGACCGTCTGGGTAGGCTGGGTAAGTTTCTGCCGGCAATACCATGTACAGTTCCCGGCTTCTCACCTCACCCAATGTTTGCACCAGCTGGCGGCTGGCGGCCGTCAGGTCGATGCAGGGCAGGCCCTGCCGCTGCGCCATCGCCCGGGCGGCATCGGGGTAAGCGCCGTGTGTCGCGCACAGCTTCCCGTCCGGGCCGAACTGCCGGCGGGTCAAGGGCGTGACGATCACCGGCAGCGCCCCGGCATTGATCGCCTCGCTGGCATAGGCCAGCAGGTTTGCAGCGTACTGTTCCGGCCCGGCCCCGCGGGCAGGATCCTCCAGCTTTTCATCGTTGTGGCCAAACTGGATCAGGAGGATGTCCCCCGGCCGCAAAGCGTTTGCGGCAGCCTGCCAAAGCCCTTCGGAGCGGAAGCTGACTGTGCTGCGGCCGTTGCGGGCGTAGTTTGCCACCTGTACCTCTGGCCTCAAATAGAGCTGCAGCGCCTGGCCCATGCCGCATTGCGGCCAGGTCGTGATATCGTTGTTATTGTACGGTAGAATCCCCGATCCAATGGATGGTCATATCTTGTTCCTCCCTGCTGCTGATTTCTGGTCGTGCCAGTTATCAGTATAGCACAGTGCGCAAGATGCAGCCAAGCCTGCTGGGCACTCAAAACACGCAGGGTTGTTCATTTTCAAATGAACAACCTATGTCAAAATTTTACACGTTTCTGACAGGAACAAGATAGCTTTCAACCGACAATCGTGATAGGATAGGGCCCGATAGATAAATCAATGAGGTACAGCATGGAAATTCGATTGGTACACATTACAAAATCTTTTGGCGGAAAACAGGTCATCGCCCCCACCGACATGACCATCGCCAGCGGCAGCTTTACCACCCTGCTGGGGCCTTCCGGCTGCGGCAAAACCACCCTGCTGCGGATGATCGCCGGGCTGGAGACCCCGGACACCGGCGAGATCTGGTTTGACAGTCAGTGCGTGTTCTCCCGCGAGGAGAAGATCGATCTGCCCCCTGAAAAGCGCGGCCTGGGATTTGTATTTCAGGACTTTGCCCTATGGCCCCATATGACGGTGTTCGAAAACGTTGCCTTTGGCCTGCGGGCCCAAAAACGGACCGAACATCTGCAAGAGCGCGTGATGGAAGCCCTGCGGACGGTACATCTGGAGGATTATGCTGGCCGCTATCCGCACCAGTTGTCAGGGGGACAGCAGCAGCGGGTGGCCTTTGCCCGGGCCATCGTCATCAAGCCCAGCTGCATCCTGTTTGACGAACCCCTTTCGGCATTGGACGCCCTGCTGCGGGAGGAGATGCGCCACGACCTGAAAGATCTGGTCTCCCGTTTGGGGTTGACATCGGTGTTTGTCACCCACGACCAGACCGAGGCCATGAGCATGAGCGACCGCATCGCGGTGCTGCACAGCGGCGTGGTGCAGCAGTACGACACCCCGGAGCAGATCTATCACTGCCCCGCCACTGCCTTTGTGGCACATTTTGTGGGCAAGTCCAACTGGCTGGACGGCACCCATCTTTTCCGCCCTGAGGTGATCTCTCTAGAGGAGTGGCCCGGCTTTTCGGCATTCCAGCTGCCGGTGCAGAGCGTGCAGTATTTGGGGGATACCTACGAGGTGATGCTGACTTATCAAAAGGATGTGACCTGGATGCTTCACTGCAGCCGCAAGGCAGCGGTCGGTGAGACATTGACAGTTTACATAGATCCAACCAAGATCGTTGAAGTTGCGAAGGAGTGATAGTATGAAGAATACGATATGGAAACGCATGGCGGCAGCTGCTGTGGCTGGCTGCCTGAGCCTGACCCTGGCCTCCTGCGGCGGCCAGACCGCATCCAGCACTGCCGCCTCTGCCGCAGCCGGCAGCAGCTCCAGCGAGGCAGCCTCCTCGGAGAGCGCCTCTGAAACCGCTGAAACCACCGGTTCCGGCAAGGTGGTTGTCTATATGCCCAGCCCCGCCGGCCTGGCAGATAAGATTGCCGCTGCCTTTACCGAAAAGACCGGCATCGAGGTGGAGCAGTTCCAGGGCACCACCGGCGAGATCCTGGCCCGGCTGGAAACCGAGCAGGCCAACCCTGTGGCCGATGTGGTGATCCTGGCTTCCTGGTCTGACGGTTTGTCCATGAAGGCCGATGACCAGATCATCAGCTACACCCCCGCCAACGCCGACAAGATCAACGATGGCTGGATCGACGAGGACAGCATGCTGTTTGGCTACAGCGCCTCGGCGGTGGGGGTCATCTACAACACCACCATTTACCCTGAGCTGGACGCCGACTGGGCTGACCTGGCCGACAGCCAGTATGCCAACGACATCGCCATCCCGGACCCGGAAAAGTCCGGCGCCTGCAAGGACTTTCTGGCAGGGCTGGTCACCGGTCTGGACAACGGTGAGGAGATCGTGCAGTCCTGGGCAGACAACGGCCTGACGGTGCCCGGCGCCAACGCTGCTGCGCTGGAGTCGGTGACCACCGGTGAAAAGGGCATCCTGATCGCCGGGGTGGACTACAACGCCTATTCTTCCATGGAGGACGGCGAACCCATCAGCATTTACTATCCCGCCAGCGGCACAGTGGTCAACCCTCGCCCCGCCATGATCATGAAGACTGCCCCTGACATGGACAACGCCAAGGCCTTCGTGGACTTTCTGTTCAGCGACGAGGCCCAGCAGCTGGTGGCGGATGCCTATCTGCTGCCCGGCCGCAGCGACATCCAGTGCACCAACCGCACCAACCTGGCCGACATCCCCCAGCTGCCCACCGACTGGGGCACCATGGTGCCTGTGGCAGATGAGACTGCCGCCCACCTGAATGAGATCTGCCAGTGATCCTTCCATACAAACCACCGGAGGAATTATGAGACAATCTTTGCCCCGGAGCACCAGCCTCATTTTGTGGGTGCTGCTGCTTGTCCTGGCGTTTTTGATCGTCTGTCCGCTGGTTTCGATCTTTGCCGAGGCGGTCATCATCGATGGCCGTCTCGATTTGTATCGGGCCTGGACAGTCATCGCCGCCCCTGAAAATCTGGAAACTGTCGCCAACTCGCTGCTGCTGGGGGTGTGCGTCACCCTGTGCTCCACCCTTTTTGCGGTGCCCACGGCCTATCTGCTGGCCCGCACCCAAATCGGCGGCTGCAAGTGGCTGGACATTGTGCTGATGGTGCCCTTTATGACACCGCCCTACATCGCCTCGATGGGGTGGATCCTGTTCATGCAAAAGCGGGGTCTGTTCCAACAGTTGTTCCCTTTTACAGGGTCTTTGTCGGAGTCCTTCTTCTCCTTTGGCGGGCTGGTTCTGGTCATGACGCTGAACGTGTTTCCCTTCATGATGACCATCCTCAAAAACGCTATTTTGAACATCCCCGCCAGCCTGGAAGAGAGCGGCGCAGTGTTTGGCGCCGGCTTTTGGCTGCGTCTGCGCCGGATCTTTGCCCCGCTGCTCACCGGCAACTACGCCATTGCGGCGCTATTGGTCTTTGTCAAGACCCTGTCGGAATACGGTACCCCCTATACCCTGGGCCGCCGCATCGGCTTTTACGTGTTCACCACCGACATCCACCGCTACTCCACCACAGCGCCGGTAGACTTTGGCAAATCCGCCAGCCTGTCCTCGGTGCTGGTGTGCATCTGCATGGCCTTATGGCTGCTGCAGAACTATATCACCAACCACACCTCCTACCGGCTGGTCAGCGGCAAAGGCAGCCGCCCGGCCCGCACCCACCTGAAAAAAGGCGGCCTGGCCGCCGCCTGGTGCTGGATCGCCCTGGTGCTGGTGATCGCCATTGGCATCCCCTACTTTTCCATCATTGCCAGCTCCCTGATCAAACTGCGGGGCTACGGCCTGGCAGCGGGCAACTTTACCCTTGCCCATTACGCCGAACTGTTCACCACCAGCCGCAGCCTGAACGCCATAGCAAACAGCCTGTTTCTGGCTGTTGCCTCCGCCTGTATCTGCTCGGTGCTGGGTACCGTGGTGGTGCTGGCAGTGCGCCGGGGCAAGGGACGGCTGAAAAAGGTCGTGGAGGGAGTCAGCATGTTGCCCGAAATGCTGCCCGCCATCGTGCTGGTGATTGGTATCATGTTGTTCTGGAACGCTATCTATGATGTGCTGCCCCTCTACAACACCATGGGCATCATGGTGCTGGCCTATGTGGTGCTGTATCTGCCCTATACAGTGCAGTATGTTACCTCTGCCTTCACCCAGATCAATGACAACCTGATCCAGGCCGGGCGCACCTTCGGCGGCAGCCCCCTGTATGTGTTCCGGCGCATCACCCTGCCCATGATCAGCCGGGGCATCCTCTCCGGGTGGATGATGATCTTTATTATCGCCTTCCGTGAGCTGGTCACCGCCAGCCTGATCGCCCCGCCCAACGTCCTTGTGGTCTCCACCTACATCAACCGGGAGTTTGAGCAGGGCAGCGTCTCGCTGGGCATGGCCATGGCGGTGCTGTGCGTGCTGATCACCACCACCGCGCTGTTGATCATGAACGCAGTCACCGACCGCCGGAAGGCCGCCGGCTGACTTTTTTCATCATTGCAAAAGGCAGAGCACCCTTACCGGGCGCTCTGCCTTTTATGGTTTTATGCAGTTGTGGTTGTCCTGCAGCCGCGACGCAGAACTTCAGCCAAAGAAAAAACGTATCCGAACCCGTTCTCATACAAGATTGGGTTCGGATACGCCTTGTTTGGTGGACGGTACAGGACTCGAACCTGTGACCTCCTGCACGTCAAGCAGATGCTCTACCAGCTGAGCTAACCGTCCAAAGTGTCTTGCGACTTAGACAGTATAGCACATTCTGCGGCAGATTGCAAGGGGTTTTGGAAAATTTTCAGCGCCTGCGCGGGGTGGCCGTTACTGCACCATCTTGCGGGCGGCTTTGTAGATGTCGCCGCAGCCCAGGGTGATCACCAGGTCGCCTTCGCGGGCGTTCTCCTTGACCCAGGCGGCGGCAGCGTCCAGGCTGGCCACCGTCACGGCGCCGGGGATCCTGGCGGCCAGCTTCTCGCTGGTGATGGTGGGGTCGTTGGGCTCGCGGCTGCCCAGGATGGGGGTCAGGACGGCGACGTCCGCCAGCTTGAGCACGTCGGCAAAATCATCCAGCAGCATCTTGGTGCGGCTGTATGTAAACGGCTGATGCACGGCGATCAGGCGCTTGTAGCCCAGCTCTTTGGCGGTGGTCAGGGTGGCACGCATCTCGGTGGGGTGATGGGCATAGTCGTCCACCACCACGGCGCCGTTGCACTCGCCGTAGACCTCAAAGCGGCGGCACACGCCCTTGAACTCGGTCAGGGCGGCGGCGCACTGCTCCACCGTCAGGCCCATGGTGCGGCAGACGGCGCACATCGCCAGGGCGTTGTAAATGTTGTGGTAGCCCGGCACCGCCAGCTTGATGTGGCCCGAAATGCCCTTGACATCCCACTCTTTCAGGTCGAACTCATAGAAGCCGGGGCGGTATTCGCTGATGTTCACGGCCTGGTAGTCGCCGTTCTGGATGCCAAAGGTGCGCACGCGGCGCTGGATGGTGAACATCACGTCCATGGTGTTGCGGTCGTCGGCGTTGGCAAAGATCATGAACTGGGTCATCAGCGAGAAGCGCTTGAAGGCGAACTTCAGCTCGCCCATGCTGCCGTAGTAGTCCAGATGGTCGTTGTCGATGTTCAGCACAACCGAGAGGTACGGGGTCAGTTTGAGGAAGGTCTCGGCATACTCGCAGGCCTCCACCACGATGTCGTCCCCCATGCCCGCCTTGCCGTAGCCGTTGATGAGGGGCAGCTTGCCGCCGATGACGGCGCTGGGGTCCCGGCCGGCCAGCTCGAGGGCGGTGGTGATCATGGCGGTGGTGGTGGTCTTGCCGTGGGTGCCCGCCACGCAGATGCTGCTCTTGTACAGGCGGCTGACGTAGCCCAGCAGGACGCTGCGCTCCACGGTGGGGATGCCGTAGCTCTCGGCGGCGGCCAGCTCGACGTTATCCTTGGGGATGGCGGCCGAGTACACCACCATGTCCGCCCCCACGATGTTGTTGGCGTCGTGGCCCAACGTCACCCGGATGCCCATGGCCCGCTCGGCCTGGATGATGCTGCCATCCAGCACATCGCTGCCGGTGATCTGGTAGCCCTTGGCCGCCAGGATCTGGATCAGCGGGAACATCCCGCTGCCGCCGCATCCAATGAAGTGGAGCTTGGTGACATGATCCAGCAGATGCTGGTCATAATTGCTGAACATACTCATATAGGCTTTACCTCCCAAATAGAACGGCCTGGCCGGCCGGTAAGCGTCCGTCCGCAGGGACGCATTCTTTCATTGTTACCACTTATTATAGTATTTTTGGCCGGTGAAATAAACAGTTCCCCTGCATTTTCGAGAAAAAGCCGGAAATCGGGCCTGTTTTTTGTAGGATACTACAAAACCTCACTTCCCCTTCCGGGCCAGGATCTCGTCCAGGATGGCCCCGGCCACGTCGTCCTTGCTCATCAGGGGCAGCTGGCGGATGCCGCCGTCCGGCGTCAGGAAGGTGACGACGTTGGTGTCCACCCCAAAGCCCGCGCCGGGGTCCTTGAGGTTGTTGGCGACGATCATGTCCAGGTTCTTGCGGCGGAGCTTGTCGGCCGAGTGGGCCACCATGTCCCGCGTTTCCATTGAGAAGCCGCAGATGAACTGGTGGGTCTTGGCCGGGCCGATGGTGCCCAGAATGTCGGCGGTGCGGGTCAGGGGGATGCTCATTTCCCCCTCCGACTTTTTGATCTTGTCGGCGGCCACGGTGGCGGGGCGGTAGTCGGCCACCGCCGCGGCCATGACCAGAATGTCCGTGTCCGCAAAGCAGCCGGTGACCGCCTCGAACATATCCTGCGCCGAGACCACCGGCACATCCCGCACAAAGCGCAGGGGCGCCAGAGCGGTGGGCCCGTGGATGAGGGTGACGTCCGCCCCCCGCAGGGCGGCGGCGCGGGCCACTGCATAGCCCATCTTGCCGGTGGAGTGGTTGGTCAGGCAGCGGACCGGGTCGATGGCCTCCTGGGTGGGGCCGGCCGTGACGGCCACCCGCAGCCCCGCCAGATCTTTGGGGGCCATGGCGCGGGCGACGTAGTCCAGCAGTACCTCGTCGGCGGGCAGGCGGCCCTTGCCCACGTCGTGGCAGGCCAGCTGGCCGCTCTCGGAGGGGATGATGGTAAAGCCGTACTTTTCCAGGGTGCGGATGTTGTCCTGGGTGACGGGGTTTTCCAGCATGCCGGTGTTCATGGCGGGCGACACCAGTTTCGGGCACCGCGCCGCCAGCACGGTGGTGGTGAGCATATCGTCGGCGATGCCGTGGGCCATCTTGGCGATGACGTTGGCAGTGGCCGGGGCCACCAGGATGACGTCCGCCTTTTTGGCCAGCTCGATGTGGGTCACTTCAAACTTGAAGTCCCGGTCGAAGGTGTCCACCATGCACTTGTGGCCGGTCAACGTCTCAAAGGTGATGGGCGTGATGAACTGGGTGGCGTTGCGGGTCATGATGACCTCGACGTCGGCCCCCCGTTTTTTCAGCGCGCTGGCCACCCCGGCCATTTTATAAGCGGCGATGCCGCCGGTCACGCCCAGCAGGACGCATTTGCCTTTCAGCTCCATATCCATACAAGAAACCTCCCCGTATCTGTGTAAGGATAGTATAAACCAAACCCGAACGCTTGACAAGCGGGCCATAAACAAACAATGCGGGGGCTGGTTCCTAAGAACCAGCCCCCGCAGAGGGACCCTATCTTTCGTGACGCAAAAGTTCTTTTGTTTTGGTGCGATCAACAACAGAAGGAATTACTGGTTAGGTATTTCCCCTTTGTCGTCACATCGGATGGGTGTGTACCCGGACAAACAGGCGGTCTCAATGCCTGTTTGCCCCTTACATCAAACACAGTATGGTGCTCTGTATTTGTTATAAGTAATTTTAGAGTTGATTACTCACCTAGGTTACGGGCAACGTTGACAGCAACAACAGTCACGCTCTTGCCATGGTTGGCATCCAGAGTGATGGTATCAGCACTGACAGACACAACATAGTTGTAGTCAAGAGCCAGATCGGCAGAATCGCCAGTCACCCAATCATTCTTGCCGTCACTAGCACGGAAATCAGTCTTCAGGTTCATAATGTTAGACTCCAGAGCCTTTGCAACCTGCTTCATGACAGAATCATAGCCAACACGACCATCAATGACATACATCAGAGCAATATTGCGGTCATCATCCTTACGTACACTATCATTAGCGTTCTTGTAGGGATCCAGAACATCAAAGGTATCATCGATCTCGGCAGAAACTTCATTCTCAGCCTTCATGCCGTCGATCATGTCCTTCAGAGCTGCCTCCAGCATAGCATCATTGCTGACATAATTAGTACCCCAGTTAACGCACTTCAGGGTGCTGATCAGATTGAAGTTGTAAGCGCCAGCGATGGAGCTACCAGCCACATAATCCATAGCAGACTCCAGAGCTTTGTCCAGATCGTTGCTGTCGGACATGGTGACCTTGCTCTTAGCGGCAGCGCTCAGGTTGTTGCCGACCATAGTAGAATAACCGGTAGCGGGGTTGGTGGGCTGCTCGGGCTGCTCAGGCTGATTATTGGAAGCAGTAGAGCAGCCAGCCAGCATGGAAACAGCCATGACACCGGCCAGCATCAGGGAAGCAATCTTCTTGAGTTTCATAATGATTTTTTCCTCCTTATGGTGTATAAAAGATAGAGACCCAAAACAGGCTGAAAGGAAG
>ERZ1643251.5075-NODE-5075-length-10993-cov-4.241543_pt1 | contig 10993 bp, 10 predicted proteins | sample MGYA00579261_ERZ1643251 | MGnify/ENA primary metagenome ERZ1643251 (study PRJEB29033, sample SAMEA4952267) | chicken gut metagenome | biome: Broiler Chicken; feature: Gastrointestinal Tract; material: Caecum | place: Ireland | collected 2018 | study: Broiler... | reverse complement strand
CGTGGGGCTTTTGGAAAAGGGCGACAGCGTGATATTCTTCAACTTCCGCCCCGACAGGGCCAGGGAGATCACCCGCGCCGTTTCGCAGCGCGAATTCGTGGTGCCCAAGGGCACGGCCTTTGAAAGAAAGACCGGCTTCCTTGAAACGACTTACGTCTGCTTCACCGTTTACGACGCGCAGGTCACCGGCATAGAGATAGCCTTCCCAGAAAAACACATAAAGAACACGCTGGGCGAATACATCTCCTCCCTTGGCATGAAGCAGCTGCGCATTGCCGAGACGGAGAAGTACGCGCACGTGACCTTCTTCTTCAACGGCGGCGTGGAAAAGCCCAACGAGAACGAGGTGCGCGACCTTATACCCTCACCCAAGGTCGCAACATACGATTTGCAGCCAGAGATGAGCGCTTACCTTGTGACCGACAAGGTGATAGAAGAGCTTGACACAGGCGATTTTGACGTTGTTATACTCAACTTTGCCAACTGCGACATGGTGGGCCACACGGGCGTGATACCCGCGGCGGTAAAGGCCGTGCACGTCGTGGACGAGTGCGTAAAGCGCGTCACCGACAAGATACTTGAAATGGGCGGCGCGGCGCTGCTCACCGCTGACCACGGCAACGCCGACAGGATGCTCGGCGACGACGGAAAGCCCTTTACGGCACACACCACCAACCGCGTGCCCGTAGTGCTCGTATCCGACGCGATGAAGGGTGTGAAGCTGCGCGAAGACGGCATACTCGCCGATCTTGCGCCCACACTGCTGACCGTGATGGGCGTGCCCGTACCCGAAGAGATGACGGGCAAGAGCCTGATAATAAAGTAACGAAATACGTAAAACAGCCTGCGCGGCATTGCCGCGCAGGCAGTTTTTTGCTTGCAATAGAATTATTCGGCTTCCTCGTCCTCTCCGTCGGGCTGCCTGTCTTCCTCCGCGGGCTCCTGCGCCGCCGGCTGCCTGCCTGCGATCACGAACGGGAATATACCCGTCCAGCCCTCCCAATAATTTTCGAGTTCGGGCTGCTGCCTGCCGAGCATCTTGTTGCGCATTATCTTGACGTCGACAAGGTACGAAAGCACGAGAGGAACTATGAACGCATACAGCGCAAGCCCCAGCGCGCCCGTAATAAGGGTAACGAGTCCGTTTATCCAGTATGCCACAAAGGCAAATACCGTCAATAGAAGCCAGACCACGGCAAGCACTATGAACGCAACGAAGAACACGGGCTTTGCAATCATCAGAAACTTATCGTTTTTATTGTTGTTCTTATCAGACATAATTACCTCCACCTATGTTACTTTATAACATTATAGCCGTAATTATGAGCGATTGTCAAGTACTTTTTACGACAAGCGCTTTGTGACAGCAACGGCCGCAAAAACATTTGCATATGCGCGCGCATAAGAATATAATTGATACAATGTTCAACGCGGAAAAATTTTTCAGTAAAAATTATATAGTCGTGGCGGGCGCGCTGATCTGCTGCATGCTGTGGGGCAGCGCGTTCCCGTGCGTAAAGCTGGGATACAGCCTGTTCGGCGTGGACACCTCCTCCTATTCCTCGCTGATACTGTTTGCGGGCGTGAGGTTTACGCTTGCAGGCATACTGGTGCTGCTGTTTGGCACCCTGGCGCAGCGCAGGCCCATGCTGCCGAAGGCAAAGAACCTCTGGCGGGTGGGCGTTGTGGCGCTGTTCCAGACCGCCATACAGTACACCTGTTTTTACATCGGGCTTGCGCACCTGACCGGCGTAAAGAGCTCGGTGCTGAACGGGCTGGGAGTGTTCTTCACCATAATAGCCGCCTGCTTTATATTCCGCACGGAGAGGTTCAACCTTGTAAAACTTTTCGGCTGCCTGCTCGGCTTCGGCGGGGTGCTGGCGATGAACTTCGAGGGGCTGGACTTCAACTTTACTTTCACCGGCGAGGGGCTTATAATGCTGTCGGGCATCTCGGCGGCGATGGCGGCGGGGTTCGTCAAGGTATTTTCGCGCCGCGAAGACACCACGGTGCTGTGCGGCTGGCAGTTCTTTTGCGGCGGGCTGCTGCTGGTCATCATAGGCGCGTCGGCGGGCGGAAGGCTTGCGCCGCAGTCGGCGGCGAGCTACGGGATGCTGTTTTACCTCGCCTTCCTTTCTGCGTGCGCGTTCACCCTTCAGGGCTACCTGCTGAAATACAACCCCGTATCCAAGGTGGCTGTGTTCAAGAGCACCAACCCGCTGTTCGGCGCGCTGTTTTCGGCGCTGATACTGGGCGAGAGCGAACAGCTGCTGCACTACACCACCCTTATAGCGCTGGCGCTGGTGTGCGGCGGGATACTTATAATAAACCTGCTGGGCGAAGGGCGGCAAGGCGGCAACAAGTGGCGGCGCGAGGCGCTGAGGTTCCGCACAAAGCTGCCGCGGCGCAAAAAAATTCCGCCCGTGACATAAAATTTTTGTTAAGACGCGCATTTTTGTTTGTATTATGGCGCGCGGTGTGATATAATCTTAAAAGCTAATAACTTTATGAGGTAAAAAATGCTTAGCACACTGTTGGCAAGTTCCGGCCTGACCGGTTCGCAGTACACAATCTATATTACGTTCACGCTGCTCTTCATTGTCCTGATGTTCATAGCGGCGCTCGTAGCCATAATCGCTGTGCTCTTCCAGAAGAGCAACTCCGACGGTATCCAGGGCATAACCGCCACCAGCGAGACCTTTTACGGCAAGAACAAGGGCCGCAGCATAGAGAGCAAGTTCAAAAAGTGGTCGTGGATCACGCTCGGCGTGCTCGGCGTGCTCTCCATAGTGGTTTACATCGTGCAGATAATGTTACAATAAGGCATTTATCAGAGGGCGGCTTTTTCAAGCCGCTCTTTATTTTACCCGAAGCTGCACAAAATAAATTATATAGTATCGGAACACACGGAAAATCATGAACATTAAAGAGGAAATAGCGCGGCTGCTTGAAGAGGACGGAGGGCACGCGCTCACCGAAAGGCAGATATGCGAGACGCTGAAAATAAGGCCGTTCGAGCGGGGCAAGGTAAAGGCGGCGCTCGGCGGGCTGGAACGCGAAGGCAGAATTTTTGAGGACGGGCACGGCGGGTACTCCACCCCCGCCGCCGCGGGAGCGGTGACCGGCACGATACGCGCGAACGAGCGCGGCTTTGCCTTTCTTACCCCGGACGGCGCCGCGGAAGGCGACCTGTTCCTGCCCAAACAGTCGCTGCACGGCGCGCTGGACGGCGACAGGGTGCTCGCCGTGAGGGTAAAGGGCACCGAGGACGAGGCGAGGGTGATAAAGATTCTTTCGCGCGGGCGGCAGGCGGTTGCGGGCACATTTGAAAAGACGGGCGGGGCGTGCTACGTAGTGCCCGACATGGCGAGGTTCGTGCAGCGCATATTTATACCCTCTTCGCTGACGATGGGCGCAAAGAGCGGCGACAAGGTGGTCTGCCGCATAACGGCGTACCCGCATGGCAAGGCGCCCAACGGCAAGGTGACAGAGGTGCTGGGAAAGAGCGGCGATTTTTTTACCGAGGAGCTTGCCATAATACGCAACTACGGACTGTACGAAGAGTTCCCGCGCGAGGCGCTGGAAGAGGCCGATAAAGTTGCCGCGGAGAATGTAACGCCATACGGCAGGCGCGATCTGCGCGGGCTGGCCACCATAACCATCGACGGCGACGACACGCGCGACATAGACGACGCCGTTTCTCTTGAGCGGGAGGGCGAAAACTATGTGCTGGGCGTGCATATAGCCGACGTGGGGCACTACGTTGCGCGCGGCGGCGCGCTGGACAGGGAGGCTTACGCCCGCGGCACAAGCGTATATTTCCCCGACCGCGTGCTGCCCATGCTGCCCAAGGCGCTCTCTAACGGGGCGTGCAGCCTGAACGAGGGCGAGGACAGGTATGCATTAAGCTGCATAATGACGATAGCGCCCGACGGCGAACGGCTTAAAAGCGAGATCTTCGAGAGCGTGATACGCAGCGACAGGCGCACCACCTATAAGGAGATAACCGCGCTTGTAAAGGGCGATAAGGCCATGGCGGAAAAGTACGCCTCCATAGCGCCGATGTGCATGCTGATGAAGGAGCTGTGCGGCATACTCACCGCCCGCCGCGAACGGCTGGGGAACATAGACATGAGCGTAAAAGAGGCCCACATATCCCTTGACGAACGCGGTGAGATAGTCATACCAGACTACGAGCGCACCATATCGGAGAGGATGATAGAGCAGTTCATGATAACGGCCAACGAGGCCGTGGCGGAGCGCATGGAGCGCGAGGGCGTACCCTTCATGTTCCGCGTGCACGAACCGCCGCTGCCCGAACGGATCGCAAACTTCCTCTCCTTTTTATCCGACCTGGGGATCGCCGCCCGCGTGAGCGGGGACGACCCGCAGCCCAAGCAGTTTGAAAAGATACTGAAAAACACCGAGGGCAAGCCCTGCGAGGGCGCAGTGAACAAGGTTATGCTGCGCACCATGCAGAAGGCGAAGTACTTCGAGCGAAACCTGGGGCACTTCGGCATCGCCAGCGGCTGTTACTGCCACTTCACCTCGCCCATACGCCGCTACCCCGACCTGTTCATACACAGGATAATAAAGGGCGTACTGCACGGCGACAGAGAGGAGATGAAGCGGATATATTCGCCCGTCGCCGCCGAAGAGGCGGCGCACTGTTCGCTGTGCGAGCGCAACGCCGACACGGCCGAGCGCGAAGTGGACGACCTCTATAAGGTGGTATATATGAGCGACCGCGTGGGCAACACCTACCCCGCCACCGTGTCCGGCGTGACGGCGTTCGGGGTGTTTGCCGAGCTGGACAACACCATAGAGGGGCTGATCCGCCTTGAAAAGCTGCCCGGCGGCAGCTATGAATACATCGAGGACAAGTTCACACTGAAGGGGCAGCGCACCTTCCGCCTGGGCGACAGGATAACGATAAGGGTGGACGGCTGCGACTGGGGCAACATGCGCGCGGAATTTTCGCTTGCGGACGAGCCCGAGGCAAAACCGCACGCGGCAAAAGGCAGGCACGCGGGCGCAAAGGGCGGCAAACGTGAGGAAGGACGCGGCGAAAGACATAAAAACAGCCCGAAAACGCGCGGACGGCGGAAAAAATAGTTTTTATCGCGCGGGCGACATGGTATAATGGTTATATGAAAAAGACTATAAGTTTCAACAGACAGGCGTCGTTCGAATACTTCATAGAGGAGAAGTTCGAGGCCGGAATAGTGCTCGAGGGCGCGGAAGTAAAGTCGCTGCGAAGGGGCAACTGCAACCTTAAAGACAGCTTCTGCTTTCTGCACGGCGGAGAGATGTTCATAAAGAACATGCACATAGGCGTGTACGACAAGGCGGGGGCGTTCAATTCCAAGGACGCCAAGCGCGACAGAAAGCTGCTTTTGCACAAGTCGGAGATCGCGCGCATAGCGGGCAAGGTGAACGCCAAGGGCATGACGGTGGTGCCGCTCTCCCTCTACTTTTCCGACGGGCTGGTAAAGGCGGAGATAGCGCTGTGCCGCGGCAAACAGAACTACGACAAAAAGCGCTCGATAGCCGAAAGGGACCAAAAGCGCGAACTTGAACGCGAACTTAAAAATTACAGATAACGGGAGGCAGACATGCCCATAGTCATCGACAGGGATATACCCGCATTCAGAATACTCACGGGCGAACGGTGCTTCGTGATGGACAAGGAGCGGGCGCACTCGCAGGAGATAAGGCCGATAGAGATAGCCATACTCAACCTTATGCCCACCAAGGAGACGACCGAGACGCAGTTCATGCGGCTGCTTTCAAACAGCCCGCTGCAGGTGAACATAACGCTCATCAAGACCGCCACCTACCGCAGCACGCACACCGAGCAGTCGCACCTGGAAAAGTTTTATAAGAACTTCGAGGACGTGAAGAAGAAAAAGTTCGACGGCATGATAGTTACCGGCGCTCCCGTGGAGAACATGGAGTTCGAAGAGGTGGCATACTGGGACGAGCTGAAAGAGATCCTCGACTGGACGGCGGGACACGTGACCTCCACCCTCTTCATATGCTGGGGCGCTCAGGCCGCGCTGCATTACTTTTACGGGATAAAGAAGCACCCGCTCAAACGCAAGTGCTTCGGCATATTCGTGCACCACAGGGTGCGCGGCGAACAGCCCGAGCCGCTGATGCGCGGGATCTCGGACGAATTTCACATGCCCCACTCGCGCCACACAGTGGTGTATGCCGAGGACATAAATCACGTCCCCGAGCTGGAGATCCTCGCTTATTCCAAGCGGGCGGGGGCATCCATCATAAAGAGCAAGGACAACAAGCGGGTGTTCGTGACGGGACACATGGAATATGACCGCGACACGCTTGAAAAGGAGTATGAACGCGACCTTGAAAGGGGGCTGGACACACAGCCGCCCGCAAATTACTTTACGGACAGCTCGCACACCGCGGTGAGAATGAACTGGACCTCCACCGCCAACCTGTTTTACATAAACTGGCTGAACTACTACGTATATCAGGTAACGCCATACGACCTGAGCAAATGACGCACGGCAGTAAAAGGCCCGCGGCGCACAGCCGCGGGCCTGTTATTTTTTGCACTTTTTCTCATTCGTAAGTTATATAGTAATCGGACTGAGAGCCGTAGACGAGATAGGCGTAATATGTCTGCCCGCCGCGCTCGATGACGAGCTCAACAGTGTCGCCCCCGCGCACGGAGAACATGGCGTCCTCTATCTGATATTCGCGCGTGATGTCGAGGGTGAAATAGTGCTCCGCCACGGTGTAACCCTCCTGCGGGACGGTGAACGAACTTTCGCGCGAGGACGCAAGGGTGCTTCTGCCGAGCGACGAGGTGCCCACGGAGAGCTGCCTTATGACGTCGCCCGAGCGCAACACGCCGGTGGCGGCGCTGTTGGTCATGACCTGGTAGACGCTGACCGTTTCGGTGATGACCGTGCGGCCCGTTTCGCCGTCGTATGCGGCGTAGGTGCCGTTGACGTCCGTCTTAAAACCCTCGTAAGCGGTGCGCACGTACCTGACCGCCTGCCCGCTCTCTTCGTAGCGGTCGATCATCGACTGCACTATCCTGCGCGCATAGGACGAGGGCAGCGCAAAGCCGATGTTGTCGATCCCCTCGCGTTCATCCTTGGCGTTGACTATGCCGATGAGCCTGCCCTGCATATCGAACAGTCCGCCGCCCGAGTTGCCGCCGTTGACGGCGGCGTCGATGCGGATGACCCTGTAAGTATAGTCGGCATTCAGTTCGAGCGCGATCTCTTCAGAGTCGCGGCTGATTATGCCCTTGGTTACGGAGATACCCTCGGCGTCGGGACTGCCCACGGCATACACCGCTTCGCCCGCGTACACCTCCTCGTCCTGCGAGAACCTCGCCGCGACGGCGCGGCTGTTCTTTATCACGTCGCTGCCCGTGACTTTAAGCACGGCAAGGTCGTAGGCGGTGGAGACGCCGACGACCTGTATGTCGCTTGCGTCCACGCCGCTGTAGTTTTCGGCATAGTACGGGTCGAAATCTTCGAACGGGACGTCGTTGCCGTAAAGATAGACGTACATCTCGTTACAGTAGCCGTATTCGCTTTCGTAAACGACATGGGCGTTGGTGACGATGTATGCGTCGCCCGCATCCCTGTCGATATCGACTATCACGCCCGAGCCTGCAAACACCTCGGCGGTGTCCGGCACGAAGATGGAGCCGCTGCTGCGGGTATAAACCGTCATTATGGTGACGGTGCTGAGGAGCGAGTAGTTCATGACCGCCTGCCGGGAGGCGGCTTCGGCCGCCTCTTCGGAGACATAGCCGAAATATTCCTTTACAAAGTCACCCACGGAGAACGGCTCTTCGCCGTTTGCCGTGCGTTCTTCGTTGACTGCCTCGTACACGTCGTAAAAATCGAGGTCGTCGCCCTTGGGGCCCGAGGGGCCTGCAGGCCCGCGCATGCACGACGAAAACGTTACGAGCGCTGCCGCCACACAGATCGCCGCCGCAACGCATGCGGCGCGCTTTGCCGTTTTTTTCATACCATAAATTATCCTTGAAAACGCCGTTTGAAGGCGCAGATTTTACGGATCAGAGCTTCACGCCGTTCTTTTCGAGCAGGGCGCGCGCGCTTTCCACGCTGTCGACGCCCGTCCTGTTCTTTATGGGCGCAAACTCGCGTTCGCGCACGACCTCGAACGCAAGGCAGCTGCCCATGAGTTTTATAAGGTCGAGCACGAGATATTCAAACTTGTAGCCGTTGGGACTTTCGGGAGTGACGAGCTGTCCGTTTTCGATGTGCGGTATCTTTTTGAAAGACAGATGCACGGGGAGCCGCTTTTCGAGCGTGCGGCTTAAAAGCTGAACGTTGAACAGATAGTTGAGTATGACGCCGTAGGCAAATTTAAGTTCGCCGTCCGGCCTGCGCTGCGCGGCCGTTTCGGGGGGCATTTCGTAATATTCGACGATGGCGGGCACGCCGTCTTCAAGGCACAATACGCCCACCTTTTCGTCGGGCGAGACCTTTTTTACCACCTTTGCGCCGCAGCCGAAACCGCTCTTTACAGTGGCGCCGACGAACACCGGGTCGCAGATGCGCTGCAACACGTTATCCACGGCATATACGTTGAGCCACTCTATCCCCTCGCTTTCGAGTATGCGTCCGTCGCCGCTTCTGACGAGCGAGGCATACCAGCCGCCGTTGCCGTTGGGGGAAGCGGCTATCTTACCCTTTTCAGAGAGCAGTATCTTGCCGTGCACGTCGCACGAGGGAGCCATGTCCTGCACGAAGAAATGTATCTTTTCGGCGGGATAGCCGAAAAAGTCGTTCTCAACGAAAAATTTGCGTGTGGCGGCGTCGTTGAGTTCGCTCGTCATCACGAATACGTGAAAATATACGCCCGCCTCGCGCGTGACATCTGCAATGTTGGCAAACTGCTGGCCGAAGATGGAAAGCTTTCGCGTTATGCCTATATCGAACGCACCCTTGGGCCCGTCGCTGCCCAGCCGTGTGCCCTGGCCGCCCGCAAGCAGCACGGCGGCCACCTTGCCGGCGCGCAGCGCGGAAAGGCCGAGCACCCTGTATTCGTCCCTGTGCGCCTCGATCTCGGATACGGTGACGGCGGGCACCGGCGAAAGTTCGCCGAGCTTGCGCGCGCCTCCCGCCTTGAGACCGTGGAACGCAGAAAAATTCACTTCAGAGATCTGCCTGAGCAGGGAAGCCTGCTCTCCTTCGGAAAGTTCTTCGTAATAGTCGAGCAACTGCTGCTGGCCGTGTTCGGAGAGCAGCCTGCGCGCTTCGAGTATATCCATGCGATTTTCCCCTTTGTGTGAACGTATGATAGCGGGTCTTTACCCTTGATTATTATATATTATAGCCAAAAATATGTCAAGCCTGTAAAAATTAGTGTGTCAATATGTTGAAAATTAAAAAATTTCGTTTTATAATATATATGTACGAAAACACGGAGATCTATATAGCCGCGCGGCGCAGACAGCGCCCGGACCGACGCGGCAAATCCAACAAGGAGGTAAACTTATGTATTGCATGGAGTGCGGGGAAAAACTTACGCTTGTATTCAACCACCGCGAGGGGCTGGTGCCGTTCTGCAAGAAGTGCAACGAATACCGCTTTCCACAGTTCGCCACCGCAGTGAGCATGGTCGTTACCAACAGGGAGCGCGACAAGATATTGCTGGCAAAACACAAGGATCAGAGCGATTATATCCTTTTCGCCGGGTACATCAAGAAGGGAGAGACGGCCGAAAAGGCAGTCACCCGCGAGTTCAAGGAAGAGACCAAGCTGAACACTGTTAAGTTCAGGTTCATGGGATCGCGCTATCACGAACCGAGGAACGTGCTTATGCTCAACTTCCTCTCCATGGCGGAAAACGGCACGCCCGAGATAGACGCCGAGGAGATAGACGAGGTGCGCTGGTTCGGCTTTGACGAGGCGCTGGGCGCCGTAAGAAAGGACAGCACGGCGGAATATTTCCTTAAAAATGCCATAAACGAACTGAAAAAGAATAACTTTTAAGCGAAAAAGAGCGCGGCGCACTTTGCGCCGCGCTCTTTTGCTTGCGTACGTTTCAGGCCGCAGGCGCGCATGCGCGCCTGCGGCGCCTTTTAAGGGCGCTCACGCGGGAGGAGTGAAACCCAGACTTATGAGGATCGCCCTGTCCACCTTGTTCATGGTGTTTTCGTTCAGCTCGCCTATGCGCTCTTTAAGGCGGCGCTTGTCGAGCGTGCGGATCTGTTCGAGCAGTATGACAGAGTCCTTTACCAGCCCGTAGGAGCTCTTGGGCAGCTCGATATGCGTGGGCAATTTTGCCTTGTTTATCTTGCTTGTGACCGCCGCCGCTATTATAGTGGGCGAATACTTGTTGCCCACGTCGTTCTGCACGATCAGCACCGGGCGCACCCCGCCCTGTTCGCTGCCCACCACCGGCGAAAGGTCGGCGTAATACAGTTCACCGCGCTTTACATCCATATCAACCTCTCAGGCAGCCTGCTATATTTTATTATATGTAACTGCCATACTATATTGTTGACAAGAATGCGGATATTATTCGCCGCACGCCGCTATATTTTTCACCGCGCGGGGGATATTTTCCAGCACGTCTGCGGCGGTCACGCAGTAATCGGTAAGCTCTTCCGCAGCAAGGGAGGCTGCCGCACCCATTACGTAGGCGGCGCACGCCGCGCCCGCAAGCGGTTCGAGCCCGCGCGCTATCGTGCCGCACATGAACCCCGCAAGCATATCGCCGCTGCCCGCCTTCGCCTGCGCCGTGCTGCCGCGCGTATTTATTATGACTTCCCACCCGTCGGTTATCACCGTGCCCACGCCTTTGAGCAGTGTAATTACGCCATATTCGCGGGCGAACCGCACCGCCGAGCCGGCGGGGTCGGCAAGGATCTCCTCCGTATCCGCTCCGGTGAGGCGGGCAAATTCTTTGGCGTGCGGGGTGATGATGACCGTGCACTTTTTGCTCTTTAACGCCTCCTTGCCGTATG
>ERZ1643251.5072-NODE-5072-length-10997-cov-78.677116_pt1 | contig 10997 bp, 11 predicted proteins | sample MGYA00579261_ERZ1643251 | MGnify/ENA primary metagenome ERZ1643251 (study PRJEB29033, sample SAMEA4952267) | chicken gut metagenome | biome: Broiler Chicken; feature: Gastrointestinal Tract; material: Caecum | place: Ireland | collected 2018 | study: Broiler... | reverse complement strand
TTGTGCCTTTCAGAGGACTGAAAGGACGAAAGAAAGGAATGTTAGTTATTTATGAGAAATATATATGATTTAACATTAAAAGAATTAGAAGATTATTTTATTAGTATTGGTGATAAAAAATTTAGAGCAGTACAAGTGTATGACTTTTTGTATAAAAAAAGAGTTAAAAGTATTGATGAAATGACTAATATTGGAAATAATATAAAAGAAAGATTAAAGAATGATTTTGATATGTTTAAAATTAAACTTGTACTAAAACAAAGTGATAAAGATGTATCTAAATATTTATTTGAATTATCTGATGGAGGAAGAATAGAATCGGTACTAATGTATCATGATTACGGTATTAGTATCTGTGTATCTTCCCAAATTGGATGCAATATGGGATGTGCTTTTTGCGAAAGTGGAAGACTTAAAAAAGTAAGAAATTTAGAAGCTTATGAAATAGTAGAGCAAATACTTTTAATTGAAGAAGATATAGGCAAGAGAATATCACATGTAGTAGTAATGGGTATTGGAGAACCTTTTGATAATTATGATAATGTTATGAGATTTATTAAGATAATAAATGAAGGTAAAGGAATAGATATAGGATCTAGACATATAACAGTATCTACTTGTGGAATAATCCCCGGAATAGAAAAATTTATGAATGAAGACGGACAAGTTAATCTTGCTATTAGCTTGCATGCTCCAAATAATGAGATAAGAGATAAAATAATGAAAATAAATAAAGTATATAAAATAGAAGAATTAATAAAAGTTATTAAAGAATACATAAAAAAGACAAATAGAAGAGTAACTTTTGAATATATTTTATTAGAAAATGTAAATGATAGTAATGAGTGTGCTTATGAACTTGCTAGATTACTAAAGGGAATAAATTGTTATGTTAATTTGATACCTTACAATGAAACGGAAAATATTGGCTTTAAAAGAACAAAAAATGCACAAATTATGAAATTTTATGATATACTTAAGAAAAGTAGTATAAACGTAACCGTAAGAAGAGAATTCGGTGGTAAAGTAGATGCTGCTTGTGGACAACTAAGGGCAAACAATATGAATTAATAAAGGTGGAGTAGATATGCAAACATTTTATTTAACTGATTCTGGTAAAGTAAGGACACATAATGAAGATAATGTAATAATATTAAATAATAATAACAATGAATTTTTATTAGCAGTAGCAGATGGTATGGGAGGACATAAAGCTGGAGAAGTAGCATCTGCAATTGCCATAGATCATTTACATGATGAATTTGATAAATTAGAAACATTTGGTACAAAAGAAAATGCTATTGATTGGCTTAGAAACATAGTAGTAGAAATAAATAATATGATATTTGATTATACAAGTAAAAATCCTGATAGTAAAGGTATGGGAACTACTTTAGTAGTAGCTATTAAAACTAATGATTATATATTATATGGAAATATTGGAGATAGTTCTGGTTATGTAATAAAAAATGAAAAATTACATAAAGTAACTAAAGATCATACATTAGTAAATCTTTTAGTATCTACTGGAGAATTAACTGAAGAAGAAGCTAAATATCATCCTAGAAAGAATGTACTTATGAGAGCACTTGGAGCAAATGATCCAATTGAAATAGATATATTTGATGTAGATACTAGTGTTAAAGGTTTATTTCTATGTAGTGATGGACTTACAAATATGTTAACAGATGAACAAATAGAAAAAATATTGAATAGTAATTTATCAATTGAAGAAGCAGTAGTTAAATTAATCAGAAAAAGTAATTCAAGAGGAGGCACAGATAATATTTCAATTGCTTATTTAAAAAAAGAAAGTGGTGATTTATAATGTTATCAAAGGGGCAAAAGATTAATGACAGGTATGAAATTATTAAATCAATTGGCGAAGGTGGAATGGCTAATGTATATTTAGCTAATGATACAATATTAGATAGAGAAGTAGCTGTTAAAGTATTAAGGGGAGATCTTTCTACTGATGAAAAATTCATAAGAAGATTTCAAAGAGAAGCTTTATCTGTATCTAATTTATCACATCCTAATATTGTTGAAGTATATGATGTAGGAGAAGAAGATGGACAATATTATATAGTAATGGAATATATTGAAGGTAAAACCTTAAAGCAACTATTAAATAAAAGAGGTGCTTTAACTTTACCTGAAGTAATAGATATAATGACACAACTTACTGATGGACTTTCACATGCTCATGAAGCATATATTATCCATAGAGATATTAAACCACAAAATATTATGATTGAAGATAATGGTACTGTCAAAATAACTGATTTTGGTATTGCTATGGCAGTTAATGCTACACAGTTTACACAAACAAATTCAGTAATGGGTACAGTTCACTATTTGCCACCAGAACAAGCTAATGGTAAAGGTGCAACTGTTAAAAGTGATATATATTCTTTAGGTATTTTAATGTATGAATTACTTACTGGTTCAGTTCCTTTTAAAGGTGATAATGCTGTCGAAATAGCATTAAAACACATGAAAGAGAAATTACCTAGTATTAGAAAACAGAATCCATTGATACCTCAAAGTGTTGAAAATATAGTCATTAAAGCATGTGCTAAAAATCCAAGAAATAGATATGATACAGTAAAAGAAATGCATGATGATATAGTAAGTGCAATGGAAAGAGAAAATGAAAAGAAAATAGTATTTGAATATCCTGAAAATGATTTAGATGAACCTAAAGTAAATACTGTAACTAAACCTAAAAAAGTGGTAGATAAACCTACAGAGGAAGAAGAAAAAATATTAGATAAAGAACCTATAGTAGTAGAATCAAAAGGTAAAAATAAAATAATTATTGGTTTATCAGCAGTATTAGTTTTATTTATTATTATTGCAATAGTTTTTGCTTTTGTAGTTATGGGAAAAAAAGTTGAAGATGTAAAAGTTCCTGATGTAACTAATATGACTGTCGAAGAAGCAATTGAGGAATTAGAAAAGCATGGTTTTAAATATACAACTAAAGAAGAAAATAGTAGTGAAGTAGAAGAAGGACATGTAATTAGTACAAGTCCAAAAGCAGGATCTACAAGAAAAGAAGGAACAGTAGTTACCATTGTTGAATCTATTGGAGGAGAATACTATACAGTAGAAGATTTAACAGGTAAAAATTATGTAGAGATAAAAGCTAAATTAGAACTTATGGGAATAAATGTTTTAGTAGAGAAAAAAGATGTTGATAATCCAGATGACTATAAAGGAAAGGAAAATCAAATAATTGATCAAACTCCTAAATATAATAAAGATGAAGAATTAAAACTTGAAGAAGGCGATTCTATTACACTGTATATTCCTAATATAGTAGATGTATATCCTGATATGGTAGCAGAAAAATGGACTTTAGAAGATGCTCAAGCATTTGCAGATGAATATGGACTTACACTTGATATTACAGAAAAAGAAAGTGAAGAAAAACCAGGTACAATAATAGCCCAAGGAAGACCAGCAGGAGATACTATTATAAAAGGAATAACACTTAAAGTTACAGTAGCAAAAGAGAAAAGTAAAGAAGATCCTATAGACGATTTAGTTCCAGGAAATGATAAAGACGAAGATAATAACAAGAAAGATTAAGAGAATTTGATAATTCTCTTTTTGTTATAATTGCGTCAAATAAAATGAAATGTTATAATATTATAGTGATGGTGGTTAAATGGAAGGAATAATTGTTAAAAATATAAGTAATGATTATGTAGTATTATGTAAAAATGGAGAATATACATGTAAACCTAGAGGAAAATTTCGTAATGATAAAATAACTCCATTAGTGGGGGACAATGTAGTAATAGATCCTGATAATAAATATATATTAGATATAAAACCAAGAAAAAATATGTTAATTAGACCTAGTGTTGCTAATATTGATCAAGCACTAATAGTAACTAGTGTAAAAGAACCTGATTTTAGTACAAATTTATTAGATAAGTTATTAGTTGTTATAACTTATAATAATATAGAACCAATTATATGTTTAACTAAATTAGACTTATTAAATGATGGTGAACTAAAAGAAATAAAAAAATATATAGAATATTATGAAAGTATTGGATATAAAGTTATTTTAAATACTGATAAAAAAGAATTAAAAGAAATATTAAAAAATAAACTTACAGTAATAACAGGCCAATCAGGAGCAGGCAAATCTACTTTATTAAATACATTAGATAAAAATTTAGAATTAAAAACTAATGAAATATCTAAAGCATTAGGAAGAGGAAAACATACAACAAGACATGTAGAACTATATCATATATATGATGGTTTAGTCGTTGATACTCCAGGATTTTCGGCAATTGATTTATCTGATATTCCTAATATTGGTATTAGAGATAATATGAAAGAAATGTATGATAATTTAGATGATTGTAAATATAGAGATTGTATGCATATTAAGGAAGATGGATGTGCCGTAAAAAAGAAAGTAGAAACTGGAGAAATATTACAAAGTAGATATAATAATTATAAAAGTTTTATAGAAAGAAAGTGATACTATGAAAATATCTTTATCAATATTATCATGTAATAGTATTGAAGAAGCAATTAATAAAGTAAATAATACAAATACTGATTATTTACATTTAGATGTTATGGATGGAATGTTTGTACCAAATACTTCTTATAGTATAGAAGAAATTAAATATATAATAAGTAATTCTAATAAAAAAATAGATGCTCATTTTATGGTAAATGATCCAATTAAATATCTAAATGAATTAAAAGAATATAATTTAGAATATTTTACTTTCCATGTAGAATTAGATAATGTTAAATATTTAATAAATAAAATTAAAGAAAATAACTATAAAGTAGGATTATCTATTAAACCTAATACTGATATTAATGTATTGAAAGAATATTTAGATGATATTGATTTAATTTTAGTTATGAGTGTTGAACCAGGTATGGGTGGACAAACTTTTATAAACAGTACTGTGGATAGAATAAGTGAAATAAAGAATCTTATAGGTAATAGAAATATAAAAATAGCAGTAGATGGTGGAATAAATAATAATACTATAAAGCTTATAAATAATGCTGATATTGCAGTCGTAGGTTCTTATATTACGAATAGTACTAATTATCAAGAAAAAATAGATATATTAAGAAGTAATAATGAATAAAATAGTTAAACCTAAAATAAATAATTTAATTGATAGTACTTTTGAAGAATATATTAAAAGTGAAGACTTATGTGGTGTTTGTATTAAAGATAATAGTACTAGTAATATAAATTTTAATAATGTAACTATTGATAGTTGTAAGTTTATTAATATTGATTTTAATAATATAGAGTTATCTAATGTAAGTTTAGTAGATGTAATATTTGAGCATTGTAATTTATCTAACAAAGTATTTAATAAATGTGGTATTCATCGTGTAATATTTAAAGATTGTAAATTAACTGGATGTGATTTTTCTTTTTCATCATTAAATAATATAGAGTTTATTGATACTACTTTTAGATATGGTAATTTATCTTATGCTAAATTAAAAAATATAAATTTTATAAATTGTGATTTAACAGAATTAAGTTTAATAGAAACAAAAATAGAAAATCTAAATTTTGATAATTGTAATTTAACAAGAGCAGATATTTATAATACTTGTATGAATAAAGTAGACTTATCTACTTCTAATATTGATAATATAAAAGTAGATATAAATAGTATTAAAGGAGTAATTGTAAATAGTTATCAAGCTATTTCTATAGTTAGCTTACTTGGCATAGAAGTAAAAGATTAGTATAACATTATATATATTGTAAATAATATATATGAGGTGATTACTATTAATAATGATGAAATAAAAGCCTTAGAGCAAAAAGTAATTAATGATAATATTAAAAATCAAGTAAAACAAAGTTATGAAAAAGGAATTAATTACTATAATGAAGTAGAAGAGAACAAAGAGAAGACTAATAACTAAAAAAGTCTTTTTTTTTGTGATAATATATAAAAAAATGTTATAATAGTTATAGAAAATAGAATCAGGTGATGTAGATGAAAGATGCATATAAGAAAAGTATTGAAGAAATATATAAGGAATTAGAAACTTCAGATAGTGGATTGTCATTATCTAAAGTAAAGAAATTACAAAAGATATATAGAAAAAATGTTTTAGTAGAAAAAGATAAGAAAACTAAATTACAAATATTTTTAGATCAATTTAAAAATATTATGATAATACTTCTTTTAGTGGTAGGTATTTTATCTTTAATATATGCAATAATTAATAAAGAAGATTTTTTAGAACCAATAGTTATTTTAGGTACAACTTTAGTTAATTGTTTTATGGGATTTTTACAAGAATCAAAAGCAGAAGATGCAATTGGTAAATTAAAAAAGTATTCTGCTAATTATATAACTGTTAAAAGAAATAATAAGCATAGTGAAATTAATTCTAAAAACTTAATAGTGGGAGATTATATAATACTTGAGTCAGGTGATAAAATACCAGCAGATGCTAGAATAGTAAAAAGTTATTTTGCTAAAACTGATGAATCCATTTTAACCGGAGAAAGTGAAAGTGTAAGTAAAGATGATGAAGTAATTAATAATGATGTACTTCTTTCTAATAGAAGTAATATGGTATATTCTGGAACAGTACTTGTTACAGGAAAAGTAGAAGCAGTAGTAGTAGCAACCGGAATGAATACAGAACTAGGGAAAATTGCTTCTGTTATGGATAACAATGAAGAACCATTAACACCACTTCAAGTAAAAGTAAAAAAGACAAGTCAGTTTATTTTAGTAGTGGCCTCTATATTAATTACATTTGTTTTACTTTATGGAATAATTAAAGGTTATACTTTTATGAATATTATAATGTTATGTATTTCTATGATTGTAGCTAGTGTTCCTGAGTGTTTACCTATTGCAATAACAGCAACTCTATCTATTGGTGTTAGTCAAATGGCTAAGAAAAAATCAATAGTAAGAAATTTAGCCGCTATAGAAACACTTGGATCTACTGAAGTAATATGTACTGATAAAACAGGTACTTTAACAGAAAATAAAATGGAAGTAATTAAAGTATATTCTAATTTAAAAGAAACTTCTATAAGCGAACTTAAAAATAATAATGAGTTCATTAAATGTATTAATTATGCAAATTCTGCTGTTATTAGTGATAAAAATACTTATACTGGAGACTCTGTTGATATTGCTTTAAAAAATTATTTAAAAGATAATAATATAAAAAGTAATAAAGATAAGAAAATATTTGAAATACCATTTGATTCAGATAGAAAAATGATGAGTACTATTTATGAAGTAGATAATAAAAAAGTAATTTATACAAAAGGTAGTTTAGGTGCTATATTAAATAAATGTAATTCTGTTTTAATTGATGGTAGTGTTACTAAAATTAATAAAGAAGTAAAAGATATACATCTAGAAATAGAAAGTTTAATGGCAGGTTTTGGACTTAAAGTAATAGCATTTGCATATAAAGTAATTAATAATACAAACATTGATGAGGATAAATATAATGAAGAAGAAAATAATTTAATATTACTAGGGTTAATTGGATTAAAAGATCCAGTTCGTGATAATATTAAAGAATCTATAAAAGAATGTTTAAGTGCTAATATTAGACCTATTATGTTAACGGGTGATAATTTAACTACAGCAACTTCAATTGCTAAAGAAGTAGGAATATGTAAAAGTGAAGAAGAATGTATAAATGCAACAGAACTAGAGGGACTTAGTCAAAAAGAATTAATTAAATATATAAAAAAATATTCTGTATTTGCAAGAGTAAGTCCAGAAAATAAATTGCAAATAGTTGAGTCTTTTCAAAAAATAGGTAAAGTAGTAGCAATGACTGGAGACGGAGTAAATGATGCTCCTGCAATAAAACTTGCTAATGTTGGTATTGGAATGGGTAAAAGTGGTACTGATGTTACAAAAGATACTGCTGATATTATTTTACTTGATGATAGTTTTAATACCATAACAGTTGCTATATCAGAAGGAAGAAGAATATATGATAATGTTATAACAAACATATTATATAATTTATCTAGTAATTTTACAGAAATAGCAATAATATTATTTGGAATGTTAACAGGAAATACAATTATATCAGCAATCCATGTATTATATATTGATTTAGTCGCAGATACTATTCCTTCAATAACACTAGCGTTTGAAGATGCTTCTAAAGATATAATGAAAAGAAAACCTAATGGATTAAATAAAAGAATATTTACTAATTTCTTTAGTGCTTTTCTAATTGTTTCTGTTATATTAGAAACATTAATTAGTTTATATATATATTACCATTATCTAGATTTAGGAGTATCTGTTGCTCAGACATTAGCATTATTTAGTATAATTATAAATGAATTTGTTTTTGCATATAACTGTCGTTCTTTAAAAGAACCTATATACAAAAGAGGATTATTTAGTAATAAATATTTAAATATGGGAATACTAATTTTATTAATTGTTCAAGGAATTGTATTTTTTACACCAATCGGTAAAATATTTGGACTTGTAAGTATTACTATATCACAAATGCTATTTGTTGTTATAGTTAATGTAATTGCTTTTATAGTAATAGAATTATTAAAACCAGTTATAGTAAAATTATTTAAAGATGAATAAGGACTAGTAATAGTTCTTTTTTGCATAAAAAAAAGTGAGATTAACTCACTTATGCAGCTTTCTTTAAAGTTCTAGCTTCTCTAGCACTAGTTTTAATTTTAACACCATTAACTGTAATGTTTTGTAAATTTACTTTTTGTTTTCTTTTAGTTATTTTTAAACAGTTAGGTCTATTATTTACAGATTTTGTTCTTTTACTTGTTACTTTTATTGCCATGATTATCCCTCCTCAAATTAAATCGCATATTAATTCTATCAAAAAATATAAGGTTAGTCAACATTTTTAATTAATATGTTGGTTATTTTTAATAAATTCCCTAAGTATTTTAGTAGTAGCCCTTTTTTCAATTCTTGATACATAACTTCTAGAAATACCTAATTTTTTAGCAATTTCTTTTTGAGTATATTCATCAGTATTATTAAGTCCGTATCTAGCTTCTAAAATATCTCTTTCTCTTTTAGTAAGTACATTCATATATTTTTTTAGTAAAGCAATATTGTCATTCTTTTGAATTTCTTCAGCATAATCAGGATCAGGCGTCTTTAAAACATCTAGTATTGTTATTTCATTACCTTCCTTATCATAACTAATTCCTTCATTTAGACTAACATTTTTAGAATTCTTTTTATCTCCTCTAAAAAACATAAGAATTTCATTTTCTGCACATTTTGCTACATATGTAGTAAGTCTAACATTCTTATCAGGAGAATAAGTATCAATTCCTTTTATTAAACCAACTGTACCAATTCCAATTAAATCATCAACATCATTTACATTAGATTCAAACTTCTTAACAATATGAGCCACTAATCTTAAATTATGTTCAATTAATTTAGCTCTTGCATCTTTATCACCATTCATTGCCTTTATTACATATTTTTCTTCTTCTTCCTTTGATAAAGGATCAGGAAAAACATTATTAGAATAAGATCCTGTAAAGAAAGTTAAATTATTAGTAATAAAATTAAATATATTAAATAACATATAAGCACCTCTAATTAATCTTATAAAAAAAATGTCAATTTATGTTAGTTAATATAAAAATATAATTTATAAATGATATAATATTTATGGAGGAAAGTTATGATAGAAGAGATTATTAATGTTTGTAAAAATATTAAAAGTATATCTAAATGTAGGTCTTGTGGTGGTTCTATTAAACAAGATACTTGCATTTTTTGTGGAACTAAAAATAATGAATTAACAGAACTTATTTCTAGATTAGACAATTTAATTAATAGTTTTAGAAGCCAAGTAGATATCAGTAATATAATTGTTACAAATAATCTTTTTAATCATTTATATAGCATTAATGATCTTGAAATACAATCAGTTAATCAGTTGCTCTCAGTTGTTAACTATCATAATTTATTAGAAGAACAATTTCAAGGTATTACAAAAAAAATAAATAATGGTGATAAATTATCCAAAGAAGATTATGATTTTTTATGCTTTTTTCTAATTAATAATCAATTTAAAGACAGCTTGAAACTAGGAGTAGTAAATGTTTTAATAAAAGGTATTGCTAAAAAAGAGTGTAGTTTTGATATCGATGCTTTAGAAGAAATAGTAAGAATATTTGTGGAAGAATCAATAAAAAATGTAATGGGATTAAAATATCCCCATTGTCAAATCGTTGAATATAATAATGAAAGAACTTGTGGTTCTGCTTTATATGGGAATATTTTTATAAGTAAAGCTCAAATAAAGCATTTAGTTGAGGGGAAACTAACATATTTGTTAAGAACATTATTTCATGAAATGATTCATGTAAGACAATATCAAAGAAGAAAAGATAGATATATTTCAATATATGATATGATTTTATTAAAAGATAAGATTTTAAGTGATGCAAGTAGAAAATTTTATGATGATAATTATTTTTTGTTATCTATTGAAAATCAAGCATTCATGAATGAAAGTAAAGAAACTTTAGATTATTTGGAAAAATTAGAAATAACACCAAGTAAGGAAGAATTAGACGATATTAATAAAGATTATGAATATCATAAAAATTTTTGTGGTGCTACTATTAGAATTTGGGAAAATGTTCCATGTGAGTTAGATACATTATTTGATAAATCTATATACAATAGTCCTAGTGTTCTAAATCAGTATCCTCAATTAACTTTAGAATATATAATTGACGGAAACTTAGTAAGAAGAAAAAATAAAAAAGAAATTGAAAGTGAATATAAAGATTATTTAGAAGGAAGATTACAACTTAATGGTAATCCTAAAGAAATAGAAGATTATTTTAATTTTTTATTATCTATGACTAAAGAAAATATTATAAAATAATTATTGATTAATATTTAATCAAACTAATTTTAAAAGTTAATAAATATATCTTTACACTATAT
>ERZ1643251.5070-NODE-5070-length-11001-cov-4.193221_pt1 | contig 11001 bp, 10 predicted proteins | sample MGYA00579261_ERZ1643251 | MGnify/ENA primary metagenome ERZ1643251 (study PRJEB29033, sample SAMEA4952267) | chicken gut metagenome | biome: Broiler Chicken; feature: Gastrointestinal Tract; material: Caecum | place: Ireland | collected 2018 | study: Broiler... | reverse complement strand
CTCAAATTAGACAATTTCGTTTGCTCCCTCCTTTAACCATTGTTTCGTCTGATACAAAGATCGAAGTGGTCCTTTTTCCCAAAATCTACCAAGGTTATGCCCGTTGACAAAAGCGACTCCCTTACCAAAACCACGCAAATCCAAGAATGTATCTTGCAGACGATCAACGTGGAAAGTATAGCGGTAAAAGCTAGGTAGCCCTTCTTTAAAAGCACCTTGGAAATCTACTTTAGAAACATCTTCTAAAGGAATCGGATACATTTGCCAACGACCGACAAAATGTAAATCCACCATTACGCCTCGACCAATCCCTTTGCTTTGGGTCGGTGCAGTGAGTTTATATCCATAATTCACGCGTCCCATATTTTCAACCAATAAACCAAGCGTAACTTTTTCACTTGGATAGGTGACCATAATCTCTTCGCCAATTTCTTCTTGATATTGCGTTGCCACTAATTCTTGGTTCATAAATAATTGCATACGGTCACGCGCATCTATCACGCGAATTTTTTCTTCATCCTGTTTATCGCGTAAAAGTTCGGTTTGATAATAGATATATCCTGTATTTTGTCCCAAGCTTTCCATATTACATGGATAAAAACTTTGGTGCACTTGACTCAGCGTGTCTAATGTCGCCGTCAAATTCACACATTCATTTAACTGAGCTGCTGGATAAGTACCCATTTGTTTGACTAGCGGCTGCGCATAAAAGTTATCTGGAAATTCAGCTTGCATCGCCTTTTGAAGCAAGTGATATTTTGCTGTTGGATTACCTGCCTCATCTAAAATTGCATCATAATCATAAGACGTCACTTGCGGCAAATCTCTTTGACCACGCGCTGAACAACCATTCATAAAACCATAATTGGTGCCGCCATGAAACATATATAAGTTGATGCTGCCTTGTTTAATAACTTCCATTACCGACTCAACCAATTCTTGTGGATCACGCTTGATAATGGAATCTCCCCAACGATTAAACCAACCATCCCAAAATTCCATGCACATCAACGGCCATTTTTTATGATGTTGATTAAAGAAATTTTGCATCATCTGGAAATTTTCCGTTCCTTTTGAACCAAAATTCCCTGTAACCAAAATATCCTCATCAATCAAACTTCCTGCTCGTAAAGTAGCTTGCCAGGGACCATCGGAGGTAAAATAAGGACTCGTGATACCAAATTCATCCATCATCATCTTCAATGCTTTCAAATAGGCCTTATCTTCCCCATAAGAACCATATTCATTTTCGATTTGAAACATTAAGATATTTCCACCATGATTCAGTTGATGTCGGGCTAATTTAGGAATTAATTCTTTATAGTAATTACGAACCAGTCTTAAATAACCAACATCTGAACTTCTCACACGCACATTTGCTTGTAGTAACCACGCAGGCAAGCCCCCAAACTCCCACTCTGCGCATATGAATGGCGAAGGTCGAACAATGGCATATAAGCCTAATTCTTGTGCCAAATCTAAGAAACGTTCAATATCTAGCTGGCCTTCCCAACAAAATTTGCCTGGCTGTGCTTCATGCAAATTCCACGGGATATAAGTTTCCACCGTATTAAACCCTAAAGCTTTCAAATTATATAAGGAGTGGTACCAATCATCGGGATGTACCCGGAAATAATGAATGGCGCCAGATAGAATCTTAAACGGTTGACCATCTAAATAAAATTGATCGGCTATCTTAAATTCCCTCACTTTAAACCCTCCTAACTGGTAGTAACCACAATACAAATATAAGCGTTTTCTATCGTTTTTGCAAGGGTTTAACGGTGTTTTTTTGAAAATACTGGTATTATTTTTCATTGTGGAACCCATCCCGATATTATTTAATACAGTCTCAATTTTTGTTTATCGTTAATTTGGAGCGCATGATACATTGTGATGATTAAACAAAAGGATGAAAAAAATTATTCTAAAAAAATCAAAAAAATAGAGCAATTTTTGATTGATTCACACAAAAATTGCTCTAAATAGTTAATATGTGGATTCTTTCCAATGAATTTCGCAATCTAGTATCCGTTGATTCGTGGTATTATCTGTACCTTCTATTTGATCAATCAACATATTCATCGCTTCTTGGCCTTCACGATAAGCTGGCTGCACAATAGTCGTCACAGTTGGTGAAGAAAAACCACTCCATTCAATATTGTCAAAACCGATTAAACCAACTTGCGGCATCTTAAGTTGTAATTCTTTCATCGCCGAAAACACAATTGGCAAGGCCCAACAATTCGGTACAAACACTAAGACATTCGCTAAATCATTGGTATGCTTTAATAAAAATGCTTTTATTTTCTCAATATCTGGATCATTATCCTCAATAATTAACTGCTCATAAGGCACTTTTAAATCCTCTACCGAATTAACAAAACCTTGTGAACGTTCAATACGTGTACTTAAGCGGTTAGGATCAGCCGTAATCATCAAAAATTTTTGATATCCCTTTTCATGATAGCAGGCTTGCATCGTATCATACACGGCATCATAATTATTAGTCTTGACCCAACTATTGCGATATTCATACAACTGACTATCAAAAAAGACTAATTTCTTACCATTTTCTTCCATGATATTCGTATATTTTCTAAAATGACTAGTCGGCTGAATGATAAAGCCATCTACATCTAGCCGCATCATGCTATCGATATACTTGGACTCATCATCTTGTGAATAATTGCTATTGCCCATAATCATTTGATAGCCACGTTTTTGAGCCACACTCTCTGCACCTTTCACCAATAAATTAGAGAATGTATTGGTAATATCTCCAATTAATACACCAATTAATTTTGTCTGTTTATCATTTAAACTGCGCGCCAAAATGCTAGGGACATAGTTGGTTTCACGAATTACTTTCTCAATTCTGCGACGCGTATCCAAACTCATCCGATCATATTTTTGATTCAGATAAAAGGAGACAGTGGTTTTTGAAGTATTGGCAAGTTTGGCAATATCATTTATCGTTACTTTTTTCATCAAATCATCCCCTCCCTAACAATCTTTCTAAATATATTTTACAAAGAAACCGCTATCATTTCAACCGGTTTACTAGATTTTTATGATGTTTTCTTTGCCTAATGTTCGGATATAGACTGATTGTTCAGAAAGCTTGATTTCTATATGTTCTAAGTGCTTTATACTACCACCAAACAAACCGATTAGGCAGTGTTTTCCTGCTGCAATCTTGTTTTTTAATCCGCACATTACCGTTCTTGGATACAACACATTCGTATTCGGTGCGTTGGCAATCAAAAACGCCCCCTGATACCCTTGGATATTCTCACAGCAAATATGACCCATTTGACTGTGATAAGAGACTTTATTTGCCTCATGCTTTTCCGTAAAATGAAGTTCTTGCTGTACAGAAAAGCCCCCGTCATATAAATATAAAGGATAATCGCTTTGAATCTGATGAATACGCAGATGATAGCTACCCAGAGGAATAATCGTTGACTGAATCCAAACACCGGTAAACGGCTGCCAAACTTGAATGGTACGATCTTCTAGTAGATGAAACTCGGTCACTTCTTCTTTCGTGACAAAATGGCGATTATCTACTCACCGCTAACGTACTATCAAAGCCACCCTCTGCATAACCGATAGCTGATTTGCTCACAGAAAAGCCAAACTGCGTCGAATATACAAATTTAGCATACTTACTGATTCCCTGACTTTGCGATAAACTCCATTGGGCCACAGGATAACCTAAAAGCTGCTGACCATTATCCGTTTGTTGCAACATCATTCTAGCAGGTTTAATGACAATTGGCTTAATGGGGTTATTTGTATGGAAATTTTCTGGCATAGACGCTTGCCAAAAAGGATGATTTTCAGGAATAGCTAAGATTAAGAAACTCTTCAATGACCAATATGGCGAACCAGGACCGTTATAACTTTCAGCCATGACCAAATTTTCATACCCATAGCCGATACTTAAATAATGGTGATTCGTAAATATTTTTTCTTGCCACCAAAACGTAAAATGAGTGCTAATGATTTGTTTAATTTTTTGCCAGGGTAAAGCTTGTATATCGGCATAGACCAACGCTGAAAAAAAGGCTACTTGCGCAAAACGATAAGTCAAGCTGCGGCCAAAAGGTAGTCCTCGTCCTTTATCATCAAAATAATACTGAAAAGTCTGAGCAAATTGACACGCACGTTGCTTGATTTTTGAACAACGCTGTGTATCTACCGTATGCATTTCTTTATAATAAAGCAAACTATAATAATGAAAAGCAAAAGCAATATAGTAATCACGTTTTTCTTTACGCCCATCAAAATACCACCCCTTAGCGTCATAAAATGATTCTATAGCTAAAAAGTCGGCATCAATTTGGGTTTGTGAAAAGGTTTGATGACATTTACGCATCGCAATATGAATCAATATCCTGAAAAAATGCCAATTATTATGTGGTATATCACACGTATCCGCTAAAAGTAACCAATCGTGAAGTAGCTTTTGTTCCTGTGGTGATAAGACGTCCCAAAATTTTTCTTTAGCAAGCAAGATAGAGGTCGCAATCGCCGCCATTTCTACAATTAATTGCCGATCTTCTTGTGGATGCCCCCAATACGTTGGTGATAGCGGATTGACCCCTTTGATTAAACCGCGTAAATAACCGTGATAGATTTCTTCTAGCTCTTCATCTTCTTGTTGAGATAAAAGTGGCGCTAATCCCCATAACGGCCGTAAAAAAGTCTCTATCTCACTTGTTTTTTGTGTATAAGTTGTCCCTGTATTACCAATATGAATACGGCCATTTTGTTGACTCTGATATTTTGCTTTTAAAGGGATTAAGATCTCTTTTAATGCTAGGATATAATCTTGACGCGTTTGAAAGTCTTGCATCATCCATCTGCCTCTTTTCTTGATTGCTTTCTTGTGTTATTTGACTGGAGCTAAACGACTCGCTTCATGCTTGTATACAAACGGCATCTAAATACGCTTTAGATAGCTTCTATACAAACAGAGAACTACTTAAATAGTAGTTCTCTGGATTTGCCCATTATGCTCTCTTTTTCAACGTAAACAACTGTGTTTTGTGAGATTTTTAATTCCACTAATGTTCCCTTGATGGAGACAATTTTGCCATGAATGCCGTCTAAGAGAATGACTTCATCGCCTTTTTTCAAATTGGCTAGATATTCTTCTCTTTTTTTCATTTGTTCTTGCATTTCTTTTTGGTTACGTCTTGCCCCCATCGCTTGTAAAAGACTAGGGATGACAGAAGTGATTGCAATGATAATTAATACAATAATTGTGAGTGTTTGTGTATTCATTATGCTAGGATTCCTAACCAGCTACCGATAATACCGATAACAATTGTTAAGAGCACAATTTTGTAAGTGGTCCATTTTTTCTTCTTAATTAACCAGTATACAAAGATTGTAAATAAAGCTGGTAATAACGCTGGCGCAATTTTATCTAACATTCCTTGAATAGAAACGATTTTTTGGTCAGCACCTTCTTGAACTTTACCGGCAGCATAGGTGATTGGCACGGTAATTTTCACAAAGGTTACTGCTAAACCAGAGATAACAGTGACCCCAATAATATTGGCAACATGTGAGATACTTGCCATTTGGTCGCTTAATTTATCAATGACTTTCGTACCAAATTTGTATCCGTACATACCCGTTCCTAACTTAATTGAAGTTAAGATGATATTCATTGCTAAGAAGAATAAGATTGGTCCTAAAGCTAATCCTTGTTGTGCTAAGGATGCAGCAATTGTTGAAAGTAATGGTGCCAATACGAATTGAGATAATGAATCCCCAATCCCTGCTAAAGGTCCCATTAAAGCCATTTTAATGCTACGAATTTCATCTTCTGGTCGATCATTTTCTAACATTACTAAGTGTAAGCTCGTAATGAATGGTAAGAAGTGAGGATTGGTATTATAGAATTCGCAGTTATCTTCTAACGCTTTACATAAGGCTTTTTGATCATTACCATAGTGCTTTTTCAACGCTGGATAAATCACGTTAGCATATCCAATTCCTTGATAGTTACTATAGTTAAAGCCATTTTGTAAGAAGAATGCACGTAATGAAGTTACTAGATAGTCTTTTTTCGTTAGTTTATTAGATCCAGTCATCTTGTTCGCCTCCTTGGTTGTCTGCAGCTACTGTTTTAGGTTGACGGTAGAATTCCATTAAGGCGAAAATTGTACCGATAATTGCGATTCCGATAATTGGAATTTGTAAGTATGCCGCACAAATATAGCCTAGTAGTACGAATGGAATTAATTCTTTCTTCGCCATTACTGATAAAATCATTGCAAAACCGATAGCAGGAAGCATTTTACCAGCTAAACTCAAACCACTTAATAATACTGGTGGAATTAAATCAACTAATTTTAGTAAAGTTTCCATTGAGTATGCACCCAAGAAACCAATCGCAAATCCCATGACAACGAATACCCAGATTGTTCCGTTTGCATTCATTTTGAATTTGCTCATGTTGCCGCTTTGTAGACCTTTCACCGCAGATTCAGGCGCACCAGCACGAATCGTATAAGCAAAAGTTTGTAAGAATTGTACACCCACAGCGATTGGTGTTGATAATGCTAAAGCTGCTTCTGGTGTCACTTTACCGGCACTTGTAATCGCCATTAAAGTACCGAAAATCCCAGGTCCGATTGGGTTAGGTGGTACAGTTCCCCCAGCACCAACACCAAATCCCATGTAAGCTAACTCACTGATTGCCCCCATCGCTAAGGCAGTAGGAAGATCTCCTAAGATAATCCCTACACCAAATGAAAGGATAATACAACGGTTTGTGTAAAGTCCCAATAGTAAACCACTAAAACAGAATGCGGTCCACAAACCAATTAATAATGCTTGAATGATATTAATTTCCATCTTCTTTTTCTCCTATTCTTTAGATATAGTCTAAAAGATTTACTTCATGTGCTCCATCATTCCCAGAAGGAGTCGTTTTGGTATTAAATGTTACATGATAACTTTCACTTAATTCTCGAATAATTTCTTTGTCTTTGTCGTCTAAATAAATAGAGCGTGTTACTTGTTCTTTTCCCGGAGCATTATGAATATTACCGATGTTCAATTCCTTAATTGGTACGCCTCCTTTCACTAAAGTTAATGCATCGGCTAAATCTTTAATTACAATAAAAATTGTTTGCGCAGGACTTGCTTTATGGATGATATCAATCACTTTTTGTAATGGGAAGAAACGCATTGCAACAGAACCTGGAATCACAGTTTTCATCAATGTTTGTTGCATTTTATCGTTACTTACTGCATCATTTGCTACAATAACTGTATTACATCCTAATGATTTAACCCATAATTGTCCTTGTCCATGGATTAAACGTTCATCCACACGTGTCATCACAATATTTGGTGTTGCCATTTTCTATTCCTCCTAATTTTTTACCAGTATAATTCCCAATCTTTGTAGAATCGAATCAATGCCTCTAAGTAATAGTAGTCGCCCCAGATATTTCCTTCATCCACGCCTTTACCTGAGTGCCATGAATACACACCATGTAAAAGAAGTGGTCTACCTGGTTTGATTTCGCGATTGGCATAGTTGTCAATTAATGAACGTAACATCGCATGCATCGCGTATTTATAGGTTAATTTATCACTATCTACTTCAGGCAAGTGTTTCAACATTTCATGCATCCCACATACCGCTGTGGCAGTTGCTGAAGAATCTCTTGAATGACCTGATCCATCACCAAAAATCAAATCCCAATAAGAAACATGATCTTTTGGCAAACGATTTAAGAAATAATTCGTCATCCCTTTAAACAATCCAAAGCAATCTTCATCTTTCACAAAGCGATAAGTCAATGGAATACCATAAATTCCCCAAGCTTGACCACGAGCCCAGGCTGAGTCATCACTATAGCCTTGACGAGTCACACCTTTTAGTGGTTCGCCTGTTTTTGGATCAAAGTAAAAAGTATGGAAAGCTGAAGCATCATCACGAATCACATTATTGGCAGAAGTGTAAAAATGTTGGGTTGCCATTTGTGCATATTTTGGATCCCCCGTTTGCTCACTCGCCCAGAATAATAATTGAATATTTAATAAGCAATCAATAATTAAACGATAATGTTCAGGCTTGCCTAACTCACCCCAAGCTTGGATGAAACCACCGACCTCTTGATAACGTTCAATTAATTTATCCGCTGCCAAGATTGCGGCTTTTCTTGCTTCAGGTGTATGCAAAAGTTTATATTCGGCCATACATGAAGGCGTATACAAAAATCCTAAATCATGATGATCTAACTCAATCCGTTTTTCCACACGATCTAAGAAAGAACGATCATTGGCTTGTGCGAGTTGTTTCATCGCTTCTTCATTCGTATATTCATAACCTAACCATAACTCACCCGTCCAAAAGCCATTGGTCCATTCGGTATTGTCCATTTTTGGATAAAGATTATCGAAAGTAGCAGGTGTCGGAAATTCATCTTTAAAATATGCCATATTCACGCGAAGTTGCTCCATTGCTAAATCAATCGCAGCTTTCACTTCGGCTTTTGTAAGTAGAGGTTGGTCTAAAAAGCGCTCAGGATTTTTGATTTCTTCAATTGCAACCGTTTTAATTTTATTTGTCACTTAAATTCCTCCCTCGAACTCATCTTCTTGATCCTCTGCAGCAAATAAAGACTGTGCATGAACCACGCCATCTTTTGCAGTGTTTACTAATTTATCGACTAATTCATCAAAGTCTAACATATTACGTGCAAATACCGCTTCAATTAACATTGCCAAATTCAATCCTGAAAGCACATTCATTTTTCCGTTGAACGTTGTCATCAATTCAGTACTTACTTTAAAAGGTGTGCCACCCAACAAATCAGTCAAAACTAATACTTCTGATTGATTTTCCAGTTCAGCTGCAATTTTTTCTTTGACTGTTTGCGCGGACATTCCTTCAGAAAAATCAATCACTGCCACATCTTCTTGTTTGCCAGCAATCAGTTCCAAAGCACTAGCCGCTCCAGTAGCAAAATGTCCATGAGCCACAACTACTAATTTAATCACTTTATCGCATCCTCTCTTTATGTTTACCGGTTTATCTGTTGATTAAACTATACCACTTACCATACCAATTGTAAAGGCTTTTTTTAAATGATTTTGATTTTTTATGAAAACGAATAATTGCTTAATTCAAGTTATACCAACAAATTTTTGAAAGTATAATATAAATTCTTTGTTATTTTAAAACAGGTGGAGTGCTTGTATACAAAGGTTTTTCGTAATTAAAAATACAAGCACCCATACCTATATGAAAAGCGGTTTACTTTTTGGTCAAATAAGACTATGGTTGTTTACCAATATAAGCTAGAATTCCGCCATCAACATAAAGAATATGACCATTGACAAAATCAGAAGCTTCAGACGCTAAGAATACTGCAGGACCAGCTAAATCATTCGGCGTACCCCAACGTGCAGCAGGTGTACGACCTACAATAAATTGATCAAATGGATGACGTTCTCCATTTTCTTGTAATTCACGTAATGGGGCTGTTTGAGGTGTAGCAATATAGCCAGGGCCAATTCCGTTACATTGGATATTGTATTGGCCGTACTCAGAAGCAATGTTTTTCGTTAACATCTTCAAGCCACCTTTAGCCGCAGCATAAGCACTGACTGTTTCACGACCTAATTCACTCATCATAGAGCAAATATTAATAATTTTACCAGCACCTTTTTCAATCATATCTGGAAGGACAGCCTTAGACATAATAAATGGTGCATTCAAATCCACATCGATGACTTGACGAAAATCTTTAGCTTCCATTTCAATCATTGGAATACGTTTGATAATTCCGGCGTTGTTCACTAAAATATCAATGACTCCGACTTCTTCTTTGATTTGTGCCACCATTTTCTTCACAGCTTCTTCATCCGTTACATCACACACATAACCATGGGCTTTAATGCCTTCTTTTTCATAGTTGGCTAAACCTTGATCCACTGATTCTTGATTCAAATTATTAAAAACAATAGTTGCGCCAGCTTTGGCTAATGATTTGGCAATTTCAAAACCAATACCATATACCGCACCAGTGACTAATGCTACTTTTCCATCTAAACGGAATTTATCCATTTCAAAACTCATTTCATCTCTTCCTTTCTGATACTTATTAATTGTATTATCTTAAATCATCCATTGCGACCATATCCATATCAGTATAGGTAATATTTTCGCCACACATTGCCCAAATGAATGAATAATTGCTTGTTCCGACACCTGAATGAATAGACCAACTAGGTGAGATTGTCGCTTGTTCATTACCCATTACTAAATGCTTTGTTTCATCCGGTTTACCCATCATATGGAACACTTTAGTATCCGCTTCCATATCAAAATACACGTAAGCTTCCATGCGACGTTCATGTGTATGACATGGCATCGTGTTCCAAGAGCTACCTGGTTCTAAGATGGTATAACCCATTTGTAATTGGCAGCTTTGACAAACATTTGGATGAACATATTGATAAATTTTACGTTCATTCAACGTTAATTTTTCGCCTGTTTCTAACGGTTTAATCTGATCAATGCTAATTTTCACATTTGGATAGGTGTGATGAGCAGGCACTGAACTTACATAAAATTTTGCTGGATTACTTGCATCTTGAGACTCAAATTTGACTTCTTTCGTTCCCATACCGATGTAGTAACCATCTTGTTTTTTCATTTCTTCTTTTTGACCATTAATCGTGATAAAACCAGGGCCACCAATATTAATGACACCCAATTCACGACGTTCTAGGAAGAAATCGACACCTAATTCAGTCGACAATACAATTTCGAGTGGTTCTGTCGTAGGGGTCACTCCTCCAAAAATCATACGGTCATTATGCGTATAAGTTAAACGAATATCGCCTGGTACAAAGACTTCTTCTACTAAAAACTCCTTACGTAACTGTTCTGTTGAATAATGGCGGATATCTTCGGGTGCGTGTGCGTAACGCGTTTCCATCTTTTGCATTTCTCTT
>ERZ1643251.5068-NODE-5068-length-11008-cov-6.945038_pt1 | contig 11008 bp, 13 predicted proteins | sample MGYA00579261_ERZ1643251 | MGnify/ENA primary metagenome ERZ1643251 (study PRJEB29033, sample SAMEA4952267) | chicken gut metagenome | biome: Broiler Chicken; feature: Gastrointestinal Tract; material: Caecum | place: Ireland | collected 2018 | study: Broiler... | reverse complement strand
TTGACCAAATCTGAACAAATGAATATGATTTTATTGCGAAAGCGCTCAGTGTTCCAGCTGGGCGCTTTTTGCATTTCCGGGGACCGAAGTTCCGGGATCAGAAAAAGCCGTCACTCTTTTTTATCAAAAGAAGTGGCGGCTTTGTTATGAAAACCCGTCCCCAGAAAGGCACAACGAGCCGGCCTGCCCGGAGGGTAGGCTAATTGACAGTATAAATTGTTAATTCAGGCGGAGCCAGGCAGAGCATCAGGTTCCCAGCCCAGCGCTTTCAGACGTTTTAGGTATCCATGTATCTTCCTGTCTCGGTTAAAGGAATCGTAATAGTCAGCGCCTAAATCACGGAAAGGCACGTTAAATCGAACGCTGCGAATGAGAGGACGGCTGACTGACATTCCTGCGGACGCAAAGTCCTTGGAGGGGATCCGTCAGGCCGCTTGCTCTCTCATTCTAACAGCTTGGGCAACAAGACGATAAAAGACACGGCTGGCTGCCGTGCCTTTAACCGTAAATCTATTGTAACTGGAGGGATTCACTATGTCCAGGAACAAAATCGAGCGCATCGACCAGGAGATCGCCAAAACCCGCGAGAAGATGCGGAGCAGCTGGAAATGCTTTAATCCCCAATCCCATGCTGGACGCCGTATTTCTTGAATACCCGGAACCTGTTGTTTTGCCGGAAGCCAACGCTGAAACACTTTACAGTTTCTCTGATGAGGCAGTTGAGCATCCAAGCTGTAAGATCACAGCGGTTTATACGAATGACACCATGCAGATACGGGAAGATCAGCAGCCTGTCCCCGGCCGGTATGTAGTCCTCCAGTTAGAGCGGATCGAAAATCCTACTCCGGAACGGCCTGGGGCATGGTATCCGGAGACAACGGCGGGAATGGCGATTGAATAGAGTGGATCAGCAACAAACAGACGGTTGAACTATTCCAAAATCAGATTGGAACAGAACTTTGATGCGGTAAACACACAGGGGCAGGTAATCCGCCCGGCGGGTACTCTACCGGAGTTGCTGGAGCAAAATGTGTTCTGGCCTGAGTTGGAAGGATTCACGGTAGACCAGGTGCTCGAAAGTTCTGAGGGTCGTATCCATTACAGCTTTTATCCGCCCGAGCAGACCTGTTCGCGGCCTACCCGCATTATAGTTCACGGTGGAATGGCGGTTACGACGCAGTGGTGGAAAAAATCTCATGTTCGTTTCCACAGCAGCAGGTTATCCTCAAAGAAGGCGTCTGCCCGGCCGGTATCCTTCAGCCAGGACAGGTAGGAGCGCACTGTGCTGCCCACCAGCACATACTGCTCATAGGTCATGGTCAGATTGTATATCGTAAAGAGCCTCTGGAGGATCTGCTCAAAGCACAGCGGCTGCGCGCAGACATGGAGGATCTGCTCCGCCACCTGGTGGACTTTGGCAATGTTGTAGTCCGCCAGCGGCGCGATGTCCTCCGCGGCCTCCGCATGGGCCGGGACAAAGCACGCCGCCCGCATCCCCTTGACCTTCTCCAGGGTCTCCAGATACCGGGCCACATCATAGATAAACCCGATCTGATATTTGTCCAGCGTCTCCCGGCTGGAGAGGCAATCCGCGAGATACACCACATCGTCCGGCGTCCGGTACCCCACCATATCAAAGAAGTGTCCGGGGAGGTCAATGGCCGCAAAACCCTCCGGAAGACAGCCGGGCGTCAGCTCCTCGGCATCGCTCCCCTGGGCCATCAGAAACTTGTGCCGAAGCTCCCGGAAGGGATAGCCCCCGTATAAAAAGGACGGCTCCAGGACTGTGTGCTGCGTAAAGTCGCGCTCCACTCCGGGGGCGAAAATCCTGCATCCCGTCTGCTTCTGGAGATACTGATTCCCCCCGATGTGGTCGGCATTGGAGTGGGTGTTGTAGATCGCGGTGAGACGCCAGCCGTTGGCGTCCAGAATCTGCCGCACCTTGCGCCCGGCGTCCTTGTCGCTCCCGCTGTCAATCAGGCAGACACGGTCCCCCTCCAGGCGAACCAAGCCGATTTTGGCCGGACACTGGATATAACAGCTTCTGTCTGTGACCTGGATCAGTTCGTACATGAATGCGCTCCCCTCTCTTTCATGCGGGTTCAGAATCCTCCCGCCCGGTCTGACTGGTTATTCTACCACTATAAGGTGCTCCGGGCGATTTGTCAATCCAGCCGCCCCTCTTTTCACGGCCTGCTGCCCGCACCGCTCATACCGGCTGCGCGCACGCTCTTTTCCTCCGCATAGTGAGCTCAATGAAAAAAGCCGGGCAGAGCGGCCCCAAAAGGGCTGCTCTGCCCGGCTTTTGTTTTTCTCTGAAGGCCGTCAGACACCTCAGAACAGGGACACCCCGGAGATGGTCAGAGGCAGGTCGGTAAAGTAGTTTATGGGGTCCACACGACTGCCGTTCACCCGGACTTCAAAGTGGAGATGGTTACCGGTGGAGGAGCCGGTGGTGCCCACGTAACCGATCACCTGTCCCTGGGAGACAGTGTCTCCCTTGGAGCAGTTCCGGCGGACCATATGGGCATACAAAGTGGAGGTGCCGTCGCTGTGGCTTACCACCACATAGTTGCCGTAGGAGTTGTTATAGGTGGAGGTGGTCACCACGCCGCTCTTGGCGGCTAAAATACTGGTGCCGCTGGAGGCCGGGATGTCGATTCCCGTATGGTTGTTGGCCTTTCCGGTGATGGGGTGCTTCCGGCTGCCAAACAAAGAGGACAAATTATACCGGCCAGGCAGGGGCCACAGGAAACCGGACTCGCTGGGCACGTTGGCAATCTGTGCGGCCAGCTCCCGCTCGGCGGCGGCGATCTCCGCAGTGGCCGCATCCGAGGCAGCCCGCAGCTGGGCCTCCCGGGCCTCCAGTTCGTCCTCCTGGTTGCTGATCTGGCTGAGCAGGGCATCCACTTCAGACTCCTGAGCCTGGAGGTTCGCCTGAGCGGCCTCCTGCTCTGCTTTGGCGTCTTGCTGCTCCTGACGGGCGGTCTCCAGTTCCGCCTTGTCCTGCTCGATCTGCTCCCGCAGGGCGATGAGCTGGTCCATGACCTGGTTGTCATAGTCCATGATCTCCTCCACCATCATGGCGTTGTCCAGCAGGTCCGCAAAGTCCTTGGAGGAGAACAGAATGGACCAGTAGGAGACCTCCCCCTGCTCCTCCATGTACCGCACCCGCTCGCAGAACAGCTCGTACTGGGCCTGCTCCTCCGCCTCCGCCTGACTGAGCTCCTCCTGCTTCTGGGCGATGAGCTCATCGTATTTGGCGATCTGGGCGGCAATGGTATTGATCTCCGCCCGGGTGGCGTTGATCTGTTGTTCCAGCAGTGTTTTGCGTGCCATGGCGTTCTCTCGATCCGCCGCCAAGGAGTCCAATTGATCCTGGATCTCCTCCTGCTGCTGCTTGAGGCTGTTGGCCTCCTCCTTCATTGCGTCGATCTCCGCCTGGGTCACGGCGGAGGCTGGGACTACCACCGCCTCGGGCAGCAGAGAGACCGCCACCGCCGCTGTCAGGGCCAGGCCGCACAGGCGAAACGCCCACTTTTTTCCGTGTTCTTTCCACCACTGTCTCATGCCGGCCACCTCACCGCATCCAGAAGGTGCTCACCATGGGCAGGATCAGAGCAATCACCATCACCACGGCCAAAATGCCCATCACAATCCGCTGCTTCTTCGGTCTCATGCCTTGCGCTCCTTTCCCACGAAACCTTATACCTGCAAAAACTTCCGAATGGCCAGCACCGAGCCCACTACGCCAATGAGCAGCCCGGCCACGATAAATACCAGCAAAAACTGCCACGCCAGAGAGGTAAAGGGCAGAACGGTGATGAGGGACAGGCCGTTGTTCTGGATAATGGCCTTGCTCACCAGCTCATAGATGCCCCACTGGGCAAAGAAGGCCACCAGGGCGCCGGTCATGCCCAAAATCATGCCCTCCACCACGAAGGGCCACCGGATAAAGGCGTTGGTGGCGCCGCACATCTTCATAATGGCGATCTCCTCCCGGCGGTAGAAGAAGGCCAGCTTGATGGTGTTGGCGATGATGAACAGGGACACCACGGCCAGCATGGTCACCAGCACAATGGCCACGCCGGCGGCGATGTTCCGCACCATGACGAATCCCTGGGCGATGTCGTAGGCCGCGTTCACATCGGCGATGCCGGTGATCTAATCCACCTGCTCTGAGGTGGTCTGGAGCTGCTCGATGTCGTCCACATGGATCTCAAAGCGGTCCCGCAGCACCTCGTCGGGCAGGTCGGCCAGCAGAGGATTGTCCTCCCGGCCCGCCCGGAAGTCGTCCAAGGCCTCCGCCCGGGTGACGAAGGCCACCTGGCCCACATTGGGCACCGCCTCAATCTGACTCTGGAGGGCCCGTGCCTCCTCCTCTGTATAGCTCTCGTCCACATAGGCCAAAAACAGATTGTCGTCCTCCAGATCCCCCAGCATGTGGTTTAAGTTCACCGCCACCAGGGAAAAGGAGCCCATGATCAGAAGGCAGGCCACAATCATGCACACGGCGGCAAAGGACATAAAGCCGTGGGTGAAGATGGAGTGGAAGCCCTCGCTGCAGTAATACTGAAAATCAAACCTTCTCGCCATTGTAATACCCGCCTGTCTCGTCGTTGATGATGCGGCCGTCCTCGATGGCCACCACCCGCTTGGTGAACCGGTTCACCAGGCTCTTCTCATGGGTGACCACCAGCACGGTGGTGCCCAGATCGTTGATGCGCTCCAGCAGCATCATGATCTCCAGGGACCGGTGGGGGTCCAGGTTGCCGGTGGGCTCGTCGGCGATGATCATGTTGGGATTGTTCACCAGAGCCCGGGCGATGGCCACCCGCTGCTGCTCGCCGCCGGAGAGCTGGCCGGGATACCGGTCCGCCTTGTGCTCCAGCCCCACCAGCTGCAGCACATAGGGAATGCGCCGCTTCACATCCCGGGGGGAGGCCCCGATGGCCCGCATGGCGAAGGACAGGTTCTCATATACCGTCTTTTTGTCGATAAGGCGGAAATCCTGGAAGATGATGCCCAGGGTCCGCCGCATGAGGGGCACCTGCCGGGGGCTGATGTTGTTCAGGCTGTACCCGTTGACCATGAGCTTGCCCTCGGTGAGGCCGATCTCCCCGGTGATGAGTTTGATGATGGTGGACTTGCCGGACCCGGAGGGCCCCACCAGAAAGACGAACTCCCCGTCGTCAATGCGCAGGTTGATGCCCTTCAGGGCCTTGGTGCCGTTGTCGTACTCCTTATAAACGTCAATAAAGCGTATCATGTAAGATAGTCCTCACGATATAGTTATGTCGGGGCGCGCCATGCGCCCAAATAAAGTCAGTCCTGAGGCGGGGCGCGCCGGCGGCCCTTCCCTCAAAACGAAAATGCGCTTCTCACAGTTCCCCAAAGCAATAAGTGGAAATGTTTTCCCGGGAAATCCTGCGCCCTATTAGGTTACACCCGTAACCTTTCTTTGTCAATGGCAATTTTCGGTTTTATGTCACCTTTTTTAGGGCAATCTCATCCGCCGCAACTGCTCTAACACAGCACTGTATGGCGGGGGCTTGCCCCCGCCGCCGACCCGTATCTGCATTTCTTTTCCCGGCGGGGGCAAGCCCCCGCCCTACGGAGGAGCCCCCCTAACAAAAAGGACCTCTGTCCGCCTCGCGGCAGACAGAGGCCCCCTTTTGCACTCTGTACAGTTGTCAGGACTCGATTCCCCGGGAAATGAGGTACTTCTTGACCATCAGAGCCACCTTGAAGGTGATGGCGTCGTCGAACTCCCGCAGGTCCAGGCCGGTGAGCTTCTTGATCTTCTCCAGGCGGTACACCAGGGTGTTCCGGTGGACGAAGAGCTTCCGGGCGGTCTCGGACACGTTCAGGTTGTTCTCGAAGAACTTGTTGATGGTGAACAGGGTCTCCTGGTCCAGGGCGTCGATGGGGTTTTTCTTGAAAACCTCCTGAAGGAACATCTGGCACAGGATGGTGGGCAGCTGATAGATCAGCCGGCCGATGCCCAGGTTCTCGTAGTTGATGACCGTCTTTTCGGTGTCGAACACCTTGCCCACGTCGATGGCCACGCCGGCCTCCTTGTAGGCCCGGGCCAGATCCCGGATGTGGTTGACCACAGTGCCGATGCCGATGACCACCTTGATGCCCAGCTCCTGGGTGACGGCGGTGGCGATCTGCTTGGCGATGCGCTGGAGCTCCCGGGCGTCCGCCCCCTCGGGCAGCTGCTTGATCAGAGCCACGTCGGTCTCGTTGATGGAGATGACAAAGTCGGTCTGCTTGTCCGGGAACAGGTTCTGGATGACGTCGATGGTGCTCACGTCGGCGGGGCCCAGCTGGCGCACCAGGAAGGCGGCCCGGGGGGCCTCGGAGACGAAGTGCAGCTCCTTGGCCTGGGTATAAATATCACCCAGAAGAATATTGTCCGAGATGATATTTTTCACAAAGGTGGCCTTGTCGTGCTTCTCCTCATAGTAGGCCTTGGCCCCGTTGAAGGCCACCACCGCCATGGCGCACAGGGAGCCGGCCATCTCGTCCTCCCCCTGCACAAAGGCGGCATAGTCGAACTGAGCCCCCCAGCCCGCCAGGGGCTTGAAGGTCTTTCCCTCAAAATGGGCGGCGGCGTGGTCCGCGGCATTGACGGCGGTCACCGCGCCGGACCAATGCTCGCCAATGCAGGTCAGTTCACTGCACGCCACCACGATCCCGTCTGCATCGATCACACCCACAGTGCGGTCGACGCTGTCTTTCATCTGGAGTACCACTCCCTGAAACATCCTGCTGGACACATGGATCCCTCCCAAGTAAAACTCTTGAAACAACTATTGACATTATAACGGTTGACCCCCCGGTTTGGCAAGAGGGTTTCCCAATTTTTTTGTGAAAAACAACCAAAACCTTGCAAGAAACTCACTGTCCCCTTCGCAGAGCTGCTACCTCCTCCCGGGTGAGGGGCCGCCACTCCCCCGGTCCCAGGGCCGGGTCCAGCCGGATGGGCCCCATAGACAGGCGCTTCAAGTACCGCACCGGCTTCCCCCGGGCGGCCAGCATCCGCTTCACCTGGTGGTACTTCCCCTCCCGGAGGGTGACCAGGCACTCCGAGCCGTCCCCCAGGGGCTCCAGACCGGCGGGCAGGCAGGCAAGGCCGTCCCCCAGCACCATCCCCCGGGCCAGGGCCTCCGCGTCGGCCGCGTCCACCGTCCCGTCCACCTGGGCGTAGTACACCTTGTCCACATGCTTGTTCGGGGAGAGCAGGTCGTGGCCCAGGGGCCCGTCGTCGGTGAGGAGGAGCAGGCCCTCGGTGTCCTTGTCCAGCCGCCCCACTGGAAACAGCCCCCGGCGGCGCAGGTGCTCCGGCAAAAGATCCAGCACCGTCTTCTGGTTCCGGTCCTCGGTGGCGGACAACAGCCCCGCCGGCTTGTGGAGCATCAGATACACAAAGGGGGCGCAGTCCACCTCCCGGCCGTCCACGGACAGCCGGACCCGCTCCGGGTCGAACTTGTCCTCCGGGCGGGCCGCAGGGCGGCCGTCCGCCAGCACCCGGCCCTGCCGGACCAGATCCTTCACCTCCCGCCGGGACCAGTGCCCGGTGGAGGCCAGCAGCTTGTCCAGCCGCTCCAGCGCCATACCGCCGCCCCCGTTTCTTGAAAATTTGGACTGTTTTTTCACACGTCGGTCTATTGTACCAAAAGGCTCCAGGAAATTCAACACTTTTTTGTTCTCTCTCCGGCATACCCCTGTCCCGGGGCGCATAAGAATGAAGCAAAGACCAGGAACGGGAAGGAGATATGCGCTGTGTTGATTATGACCGCAAAGCTGCCCAGAAGAAAGCTGGCCTTCAGCGTGGCCGCCGCCGCGCTGGTGTGCTGCGCGGCTCTGGCGCTGAATTTGGGGGGCGGCGCGTTCCAAGCCGCCTCGGCCTCCGCCTCCGGCCTCCCCAGCCCCAAGGGCGTGAAGTCCAACGAGGACCGGGTGGCCTATCTGGAGGGCTACGGCTGGCAGGTGCTGGAGGAGCCCCTGGCCACCGAGGAGCTGCTCATCCCGGAGGAGATGGACGAGAGCTACGACGACTACCTGGCCCTCCAAACCAGCCAGGGCTTCGATTTGGAGCAGTACGCCGGCAAGCGGGTGAAGCGGTACACCTATGAGATCACCAACTACCCCACCGGCGAGGCGGGGGTCCAGGCCAATCTGATGATTTACCGGAACACGGTCATCGGCGGCGAGGTCCTCTCCCCCCAGATGGACGGTTTTCTCCACGGGCTGTCCATGCCGGCCGGGTCGTGACGGCCCCCTCTCCCTCCATATCCATGCGGCCCCTCCTGGGGCTGCTTTTTTTCTGCCCTTCCGGCCGGTCAGCCTCCACAAAAAGTCCCTCAAAAAGTTGTATCATTCTCCGAATATTTCAGGATATCCTCCACAGGATTGACAATATCGCCAGGCGATATTACAATATCATTAGACGATATCGACTCGCGATATTGCATCCCAAGGAGGTGTTCAGATGGGCGGAAACAGCCGCGGTCCTCTGACCGAACCTATGTTTTATGTCCTGATGTCTTTCCTGCGCCGGGACATGTGCGGCACAGAGATCACCGAATTTGTTGAACGAAAGACCCGCGGCCGGGTCAAGCTGGGCCCCGGCACCCTGTACACCCTGCTGGGCAAGTTTCAGGATGAGAAGCTCATCCAGGAGACCGAGGTGGACGGCCGCAAGCGCACCTACCGCATCACCCCCAAGGGGCGGGCGGTGTACCAGGAGGAGGTGGACCGCCTGCGGTCCTGCCTCATGGACGCGGAGGAGGAGGGGATTTTATGAAGTGCATCCGAAAATTCACCCCGGTGTCCCCCTATGACATCCAGGGGCTGGAGAGCTGGCTCCAGGATCTGGCCCTCCAGGGGCTGTATCTGGCATGGTTCCGGCCTCTGTTTTCCACCTTTGTCCAGGACACGCCCCGGCAGGTGCGCTACCGGGTGGAGTTCTGCAAAGAGGCAGACCGGGACGGCCCGCCCCAGGACCTGAAGGACCTGTATAGGGACTTTGGCTGGGACTATGTGGGACGGGCGTGGGACAGCACCCTGCTGATTTTCCGTACCCGGGATTCCCGGGCGGAGGAGCTCCACACCGACCCGCCCCTCCAGGGGGAGCTGCTGGAAAAGCTGGCCCGGCGGCTGGGCAGGCGCTTTTTCGGCCAGCTTGTCTTGACCCTGGTCCTGGCGGTCCTGTGCGCTGTTCTGATGGGACCGGCCCCCGTGGCCCAACTGGTGACCCATCCGCAGCTGCCGGTGTTTCTGCTGTGCCTGATACTGTCCCTGCTGGGCCTGCCCTCCCCCTTCCGCAGCTGGCGGAGGACCATCCGCCTGGCCCGCCAGCTGAGAGAGGGCGCCCCCCTGGACCACCAGGTCCCCTATCCCCGCCGCAACCGGAAATCTCTGGCGGAGTTTTCCGCCGCTGTGGTTCTGCTGAGTCTGCTGGCCGTCACCTGGTTCTGGGATGTGTCCGGCGAGTATCTGCGCTCCACCCAGGAAATTGAGGACTTTACTCCCCTCCCCCTGGGCTCGCTGGAGCGGGGAGCATACGCCGACGTCTGCAACGCCCACCACTCCCTGCTGTGCTGGGACCAGTGGGAGGTTTGCCAGATCGGAGACGCGGGCCGTGTGGGGGACGGGATCTTCTGGAAACGAATGGATATCCATTGGTACCGTCCGGTACTCCCCGCCCTGGCGGAGCCGGTGGCCCGGAGCCTTCTGGAACGGGCCAAATGGCCGGGAGACGGCAAGTGGTGGTCCATTCCCTGGGGCGCCTGGGACGACTGGACGGTCACCGAGTACGCCGTGGACGGCCTGGACTGGTGCGCCGTGGCGGAGTACCCGGGCGGCTATTTCCACCTGGCGGCCCTCTCCGGCAGCGGCCGGGCGGCGGTGGTCCAGTACACCGGATCCGGCAACCTGGCGGACCACATAGAGGAGCTGGCCGCCATGGTCCGGTAACCCCGCCCCAAACAACTCCTATCTTCTAATTCCTAACTCCTAATTTTCAGGGGGGTGTTTCTATGAAAACCGTCCTCAAATGGAACCCGTACTTAGACTGCGAGCTCTCCGCCCAGGAGGGGTGGCTGGAGGAGCTCTCCCGGGAGGGGCTCTCGGTCCGGTGCCGGTTTGGGCCGCTGGCCCTGTGTGACCGGGGCGAGCCCCGCCCGGGCCGCCGCTTCCGCATCGAGCCCGCCCGCACCTGGGCCAGCGCCTCCGACCCGCCCGCCCGGGCGCTCACCGACCTGTACCAGGAGGCCGGCTGGACCTATCTGCGCCGCCTCCCCAACGAGCTGGGCGAACTGTTTTACACCGACGACCCGGAGGCCCCGGAGCCCTACCCCGACCCGGAGACCAAGGCCCTGGCTCTGGAGGGGCTGCGCCGGCACTTCTGGGGCAGTCTGTGGAAAAATCTGGTCCTCAACCTTCTCTCGGGGCTGTACCTCTTTGTCTTGTTCCCCAAGCTCTCCTCTGGAGTATCCGCTTCCCTCTCCGCCCCTCTGCTGTGCTTCTATCTGGCCTCTCTGGCGCTGGAGCTGCTCCTGGACGTGGCGGAGTGGCGGGGGATGAGGCGCACCTGCCGCCGGCTGGAGGAGGGCGAAACCGCTCCCCTGCCTCCTGCCCGCAGGCTGGGCTTGCTGAAAGGGGCGGTGACACTGGCCGGTCTCCTCTTGCTGATCCTCACCCTGGCCCTGATCATCGCAGTTCTCCCGCTTCTGATTTTGGAGGTGCCGCTATGAAAAAGTTTTGGCTTCCCTACTCCCTGTGGGATATCCAGGGGATCGAGCTGTGGCTCAACGAGCTGGCCGCAAAGGGCTATGAACTGAAAAAGTTCTCCAAGTTTTGGTACGGCCGGGCGGAGTTTCAGCCCTCGGAGGAGGCCAAACACTGCCGCTACCGCCTAGACCCCATCGGGAAGGACGAGAGAGAGCTGCGGGAGCGGGCGGCCAACTACCGGGAGCTGGGCTGGCGCTTTGTGGAG
>ERZ1643251.5062-NODE-5062-length-11016-cov-9.407080_pt1 | contig 11016 bp, 10 predicted proteins | sample MGYA00579261_ERZ1643251 | MGnify/ENA primary metagenome ERZ1643251 (study PRJEB29033, sample SAMEA4952267) | chicken gut metagenome | biome: Broiler Chicken; feature: Gastrointestinal Tract; material: Caecum | place: Ireland | collected 2018 | study: Broiler... | reverse complement strand
ACCTACGCGTGTAAGGGACTTTCACCCTCTAGCTATATGTCATGCACGGCACACTACAAAAAGATAGGTATCTCAACCTATCTTTTAAGCTATCCTTAAATTACTTATTTATTTTGGTAGCTTCCACTAACTTGATTTAATCCGTTTTGAACTAAACGTCTAGTAATTTCACCACCAACTGAACCGTTAGCACGTGAAGTAGCATCTGGTCCTAAATTAACACCGAATTCGTTAGCGATTTCGTATTTCATCTTATCGATTGCTTGTTTAGCACCAGGAACTCTCATCTTCATTGAAGAACTTGTGTTATTCATTTTGTTTCACCTCCTATACATTTATAGAATGTGAGAAATGAATAAAATCATACATAAAATAAATTGGAAATTTTTTACTTTTTTTATAATAGAGAATCAAATGATTCATTTTCTATCTTTTCTTCAGCCGTTATAGAAATCGTAATTACTTGATCAACAATTTCATCGATTAATTTTTCATAATCAAAATTAGCTTCATTTTTTAAACATTCTTCTAAACGGGGATGAATAACTGGATGTTTAGGAACAAAGATCGTACAACAATCTTCATAAGGTAAAATACTAATATCATAAGTATCTATTTTTTTGGCAAGTTCGATAATCTCTAACTTATCTAAGCACGCGACTGGCCGAATAACTGGCATATTCGTTACACTGTTAATCACTTGCATACTCGTTAACGTTTGAGAAGCAACTTGACCAATACTTTCTCCATTCACTATCGCTAAAGCTTTATATTTTTTAGCTAAACGTTCCATAATACGATACATCATTCGCCGCATAATCGTAATTCCATAATCTTTATCACATTTTTTATAAATTTCTTCTTGAATTTTCGTAAAAGGAACAATGTGTAGGCGAATATGATCAGTATATTGACATAATTTCTTTGATAAAGAAATTACTTTATTTCTAGCTTCCAAACTTGTATGAGGAAGTGCTTCAAAATAAACCGCATCAAGTCTTACCCCGCGTTTTAGCGCTAAATACCCCGCAACTGGAGAATCGATTCCTCCACTTAACATTAAAAGTGCTCTAGGTTGAGTACCAACGGGATATCCACCTAATCCATAATATACTTTAGAGTAAACATAGGTATATTCCTTTAATATTTCCACACATAATGTAGTATCTGGATGATGAACATCTACGGTTAAATCAGAACGATTTTTTAATAAAAAGCCACCAAGTTGACGACTAAACTCTGTACTAGGAATAGGAAATGATTTTTCACTACGTTTAGTTTCTACTTTAAAGCTACCATGAATCCCATCAAGAGCTAATAAACAAGTACTTTGAATTTTAGAAATATCTGTTTCTACTTGATACGCAACTTGATAAGTATGAATACCAAAAATTTGATTAATATTAGCCAAAATCGTTTCTAAATCTTCATCACGAAAATGAATATACATTCTAGAAATATCCCGACTAATTTTAACTGGCATATTTTTTAATTTTTTTTGAATATTCTGATATAAAGTGTTAATAAAAAATTTACGATTTCCTTTTTTAGTTGTTAACTCTCCATACTTGATTAATATAACTCTATCCATTATTTTTCCCACTTTCTAATTATTTTATTGATATTAAAAATTTAATTTTTGTATACATTCTTTTAATGAACGAATGAAATAATGAATTTCTTCTTCTGTTGTCAAATAACTGATACTGACTCGAAGAGAATGATTACTTATTAATGAATCTTTTCCTAAAGCAACTAATGGTAAAGAAGCACCACTATCTTTAGAACAAGCTGTTTTCGTAGAAATATAAATATCTTTTTCTTCTAAAGCATGTAACATGGTTTCTGGTTTAACTCCAGGTACACTAATATTTACGATATGAGGAATTGTTTTCTCTCCACTATTAAGGATAACACCATCGATTTTTTCCAATTCTTTTTTTAAAAGACCACTAAGTTTTTCGACATGACGATATTTCTCATCAAAATCCGTTAAAATTAATCGAAGTGCTTTACTACAACTGACGATAAGTGGTAAAGCTGGAGTACCACTTCGATAATTAGATTGACTCTTTCCTCCAAAAATAAGTGGTTCCAACTCGATATTATTCTTTTTAATCAAACATCCAATTCCTTTTAAACCAAAAAATTTATGGGCACTAAAACTATAAAGATCAACATGTTCTAAAGAAACAGGAATTTTACCAACCGCCTGAGTTCCATCAACATGAAAAATCGTGGTAGGAAAATTTGTCAAAAAACGTCCTATCTTGTCGATATCTTGACAGATTCCCAGTTCACTGTTAACATGACAAATACTGACAAGGACCGTATCTTTAGTCACCATCTTTTTCAATGCTTCAAAATTGATCAAACCTGAATCTAAAAGAGGAACATAGTCAATAACATATCCACATTTTTCTAAGTAAGATATACATTCCAAAACACTAGAATGTTCTAATTTAGTAGTGATGATATGTTTACCCCGATTAGAATATTTTCGAACAACACCTTGTAACGCTAAATTATTCGCTTCGCTCGCTCCACTCGTAAAAATCACTTCCGATTCCTTGACATGAAGTAACTCAGCGACTTGCCTAGTAGACGCATCCATTAACTTTTTTGATTCTACGCCCAAGCGATGAAGAGAATTCGCATTACCAGGAAATTTTAAACATACTTTTGAAAAAGAATCCAACACTTCTTCATTAACTGGCGTTGTCGCACTATAATCCAAATATACCATAAAATCACTTCCCTACGAATAAATGACGCACCTATTATAGCACAAAAAATAACGTTTAGTAAATGAAAAAAAGTGCCTATAATACCAGACACTCTTCCTAATATAAAATATAACCATCTACCAAATAATAACATATCCCTGCTTATGAGAATTTTACCCACACTCCTGAATTTTATCCCCATAATTTACGAATAAAAGATAGGAATTATAAATCATCAAAAATTTCATCAATTCAAAAAGAAATTTTTTCCAATAAATCAAAACTTTTCTTATTTCTTTTTACAATAAGGCGTAATACGAACTGGTACTTGATCACCGAATCGATAAAAAACATGGCTAAAAGGTTGAATATAATGAGGAGCAGTCTCATCAAATAATTCAGTCTGATTTAAACCATATTGTCCCAAATAGTCTAACCAATCATCATTATTATCAAATTGAGAAACAGAAGCTGAATGACAAGCATAAGTAACACAAGGAATTAAAAATAATCCCTTACCAGAATTTTGAAATTGTTGAATAATGATCTCGTGAATATCACATGGATGTACCGCAATACCTAAATCATACTCAGAGATATCTGTACTTTCATCAAAGGGATTTAAATCTTGTTCATATGGCGCATATCGATCAATCACAAGCTCTGGATCCATTGCGGTCACTTGATACCCCTTATGAGCCAACAATCGAGAAAGCCGCCCACTACCTGCCGCTATTTCTAATACCCTAGGATAAACAGATACAGGATAATGACGAATCACAAATTCTAAAACTTGATTAATTGGATTCATTCTACCCCTCCTTTTTAATGGCTAGTATTATACCACAACTAAACTAATAAAACAAAATAAACTCAGACATCTTGCTCATAGATATAACCTATCATATAATAATAATTGGTGATAAAATGAATAACGAAAAAAAAATGAGTGACTTTTTTACAGGAATCGAGGCAGTATTTAATCCTAATTTATCTTACTTAGGACATTACCCAGTCAGTGTTCAACAACTAGAATGCTGTTCAAAAATAGAAAACAATAAAAACCTAGTTAGTGAATATTTAAAAAGAAAATATCTAACCAATATTCAAGAACTAGTACCTGTTGACCTTTACAACGTTCAACTAATATCCGATGAAAATATCGATACTAATGAAGGACGAGTATTAAAAATTTGGCTAGAAACGATAACCGAACAAGTCTGCCTTGATCTAACAGGAGACAAACCCGATATCCCAGAAGATGTTTATCGAACCAATACTCAAAAACAACCACTAAAAGCCTATTTAAAAAATTATAAACTAGCGATCTCTTCTTTACTAAAAAACGAAAATAATCCTGAACTAGATAAATATAAACAAAATCTAAAAAACTTATTTGCCGCTTATCTAGGTAGTAATTCCAAAAATAATCAATACAGCCAGGATCAACTTTTCACTGCCTTTTTAGAAAAAATAAAACAAAAAATAAGTGGTTTCTTAGTATGGTATGATCAATTAATCGAAATATGTAAAAAGCCAATCAATTTAAAAGAATTAGAACAGTGTCTTGATTTAGAAAAATTTTATTTTATGATGGCAAAACATCTACTAGAAATAAATAAATTTATGGAAAAAGATATTAACGGCCTCCATAATTCTTTTATCTTTGTTGATCTTTACATGTCAAAATTAATCGAACTAAAAAAGGAAAATAACTATAACATGAGTATAACGATGCCTCTATTTAATGGTACGATGACTAAAGTAACTACGGATAGCTTAATTCAAGAATATATCGAGTTAAAAAATAGACATCCTGAATTTCAAACCATTTTTATAAGAGAAGAACAAGGCGTTAACTATCGAGATTTAGAGGTATCAAAAACTATACTTGCCCAACTTGAAGAAGAACAAAATGCCAAAAAACTAGCTGTTTCTTGGAAACTATTTAAAAAGGGAGAACAAGAAAATAAAGAAGGAAACACCAATACTATCGTCACACATATCAAGAAAGAAGAAAAAACAATCGATCAAAAGAATGCCGAACTTAGAGAACGTTTAAACTTCTTTGAATCATCTCCATACTTATATCAGATCGAAGGAATTAACCATTTTGAAGGTTATCTTGGCTATATCTATCCCAATAACCTAGTCATTTTTGAACGCTTTTATCAAAATTTAACTACTTTTGAATTAGCAGATAATCATGCGACTTATATCATGAATCTCAATAACTTTATTGAAATGTCTAAACTATCTAGATTAGAAATTATAAAATACATTAAAGAAGGAAATCGTGATGTTTCTAGAAAATATCATACTAGTAGTTGGAAAAAGAAAATGACAGCAGTAATCGAAGGAAAAGGATATGATATAGACACAATACAAACAATTGATGAATTAATTCAAAATCATCAATTAGAAAAAAGAGGGAGAAAATAATGAATGAATTAATCAATCAAATAATAGAAGAACAAGAAACCATAGAACAATTAATTCACATAGATAACCAAATCATGAATAGTTCTATCGACTATCCAACTTTTTTAAAACAAAGTATCGAAATAATCAATAGTCATAACAACATCACACCAAATACAAATAAACCTCTATTATGGATAACAGATGGCGAACCTCTCCTCACTTTAGCGATTCTAAATAATGGGACCAAGCAACAAACCACTATTTTTGTAAATCACCATTATCTAGCTTTAAATAAATGGTTAATCACCAGATATGTTGAATTAACCAATCATACAAATTACCATATTGATTTTTCCTTAAATTATAATCACTATATAAAAAACAAAAAAGACTATGAGATAATTCCCTTAGGAGAAAATACCTTTAAAGAAGAAGTCTTAAATGACTTTAAAGACGAATAAAACGGATTTAAACAAACCCGTTTTTATTTTTAACTATCTTGATACAATTTTAATAATTTACTATGAAAATCTTCTTCAACTAATTCAATCGAAGATAAAGAGACTTCTAAGGCTTCTTTATAGCTACCTTTATGAAATAACATCTCAGCATTACTAAGTCCCGCATCTACTTCTTCCATAGTACTACGGAACTTATTTCCATAGACAATAGCCATCTCCGCTAATTGCGCCGTTTTAATCATTTCATTCGTCGTATTATATAATTTTAATACTAAATCACGAGCAGTATCTACACGCATGTTTAATACTTTAATCACAATTGGCTTCTTATCTAGTTCTTTAATGATTTCTAAAATGGCTTCATTAGCTTCTGATAATTCTATAAAATAATTATTCATAATAATTGGTAACTTATAACTACGAATTCTACTCTTACACTGTTTTAAAAGTTCTTGAATGTCATCTAACTGTTCTCTAGCCCGCATTTCATCTTCATGCATACTACCCAAAGTTGTTAAAGAAACATCAAGTTCTTCTTCCAACGTTTTCAAATTACCATTTAAAGTAGAAATTTCCTTAGAAGCATCTGAATAAGGTTTAGTTTTATCTTTCAAATCCTGAACTAATTTTTTATAATCAGCTTGTAAGACTCTCATTCTGCGACTAATATCATCTAAAGCGACAATATCTTCATCTTTTAAATCATACATACTTTTAATATCATCTAATTGAACATAAATATCTTTAATGATCTTTGTCGTCTTCTTTAATTTCTTTTCAAATAATAACGATTCTTCTTCATATACTCTTCTCGCAAAACGTTCTTTTTCAAAATCATTAAAAATGGAATCCAAATAATCAAGCATCGTTTTAAGTTCAAACATACAGTCTTCTAAATTAAGTACTCGAATACGATCTAATATTGTACTGATATTTTTTCTTGATTCTTCCATATTATAAGGAATCTTTAAATACCCAAGAGGATATCCTTTTTCTTCCATTTCTTGACTAGTTGCCTCAATTTCTTCGATTCTCCTAGGAATTAATTTTTCAGCTAAAAGAACTAAATTAGGAGCTTCTTCAATGACGATAGCCATATGATCAATCATAGTATCTAAGGCTTTAACAATATGAATTACTTCGTCATATTCATTCTTTTCCATGACATTTTCAAAGTCTAAAAATCTTTTTTCAATATTCTCAAACTGTAAATCAATAACATCCGCTACATCTTCATAATCACTGCGGTGATTTTGAAATGTTTTCACTAAATTACGATATTTTGTTTTTAACTTAGTTACAATACTACGATACTTTTCTTCACTCAACGTGATCTCTTTAATCTCATTTAACAATTCATTAGCACTCTCTCGAGCCTTATAAATTTCAATTTCAGTTTTAGCCATTTTTTTACGAATTGTCTTATAATCTTTCCCATTTGTCGACTCTAAATCAAGTTCAATAATCATATCATTAATCAAAGCAATCTTATTATCTCGTATCATTTCAAAACGACGCTGCCAGTTTTTATATTTTTCCCCCATTTTATCATTCTTAATAATAGGTTCCACTTTAGAAAGCTCTGACAAGACAGGAGTAGAAGCAATCATATTCTTCTCTTTATCCAAAGTCTCTAACTCATCCTTAATGGCTTTTACTTTATGTTTTTGAATCACAACTAAAACAACAGTAATACTGATCACTGCGATTACCACAAAAGTACCAACAAGTAATATCACACCATTCACCCAAGTTCACCTCTGTTTATCCTATATATACCATTCTAGCACATAAGTGGTGAATTTTGGATATTTTTTGACAAAATTTAACGACAAAAAAGCATAACTAAAATAGAGTATGTCAAAAAGAGGAAAAAAGGCCACTCTAACTTTAATACGTAATAACCAATATATATTCAACCAACAAATTTTCTTCTATATTAAATTCAAATTTTCTTGACTTTTAGTTTGACTAGATAATAGCACTTCAATACCAAAGCAACTATTACTCTACAATAATACGATTAGTTATGGAATAATTATTGAATAATTTTTTCTGAAATCCAGAAACGACCCCCTCATTAAAATAAAGTTCACATAAATTACCCTCGTATTTTAAACATTTCTTAGTAGGAGGAAACGATCTAAATAGTTCTACAGGTAATTCCTCAGAAAGGCTCCTATAATAAGAGCTCAATTTTCCATCTAGGAATTCATATAAATACCTCTTAATTTCCTTTAAAGCCAAGATCTCATCTTTTAATTTTTTTAAGTCATCTAAATTTTCAACATTTTTTAGTTTTTTCTTCTCTAAACCAATCCTTAACGATAACAAGTGTACTCCAAAAGCAAGTTCACTAAAAGTTAATTTATTAACCACTTTTTCACTATGGAGTTTCCACCAAGAATTAAACTGCCCATAGTGTTCAACTTCCATACTTAAAATATACAATGTACTAAAAACAGGAGCAAAATTCCAATCATTAAGACGAGTCTCATCAAATAATTGTCCAAATTCTCTATCTTTAGTCTCGTCTCTGTAATCTATAACATCCAAAAATTCTTTATACTCACAGAATTCAAAATCATTATTGAGTCTTTCAAAATACCTTATAACAAAACTTTCTTTTTCACTTTCATCTTCGTCATCAAACCAACCGTCTTGTTCTAATTCTTTTCTTAATTGCTTTATTTGCTGAGCTTTCTTTTTCTGCTTTTCTCTATCAAATTCTCTTTCAGCAATAATCTCCTGATCCCTTTTCATTAGAAGTGTAGAAACGCCTTTAGGAAGATGATATTTCTTTTCCAAACGAAAATTTAAAATTTTTTTAACATGATCTTCTTCACTACCTCCTCTTTCAAGAATTGAAATCAACTGCGAAGTTGGATAAAACTTGATGAGACTTTTCTCTAAATTACTTGTTTCCATAATATATGCTCCTTTTCGCCTATTGCTATTAGTATAACATTTAGAAATAGAAGAGTAAACATTCCCACTCAACAAAAGTTTAACAATCATTAAGAACTAGACTAAAAAGTAAACACAACAAAAAACGCCAATAACGGTATCATAAAAAACAAAATAGTTGAATTAAAAAGTAAGTTCCCAGTATTAGAAAAATGGAGCCTTGTTATAACTCCATATGCTAACTAAAATTGTAAGATTTATTTTTGAAAAATCCCTTAATAAATTAAATAGCAATTCCATTTTATTTTCGAATCCTAAAGGTAATTATGCAACAACAAAAAGATTACTCACACAATAAATAAATATTCTAACATTTTAAATAAACATACTTACCCACATACTTTCAGACATAGTCGTGCAATGCATTTATTAGAAGCAGATGTTAATCTAAATTTATATCAGAGATTTTTAAGGTCATAATTCTATCGAAGCTACCGAAACCTATACCAAAACAAATGAAAATATCAAAAAACAAGCAACTATTAATGCTTATGACTTTGATATAAGTAAAAATGTAAATGATTGTTCTATAGATGAAAATTTACTAAAAGAACTACTAAATATATAAAAATATTATCAGACAAATAATAAAGTAATTTATTGAATTATCAATACTTCTTACTAAAAATGTCTGATAATATTTTTATTTGATAAAACATGCCACGATTTTTATCTTATAGATGTTTTTTTTCTAGAAATGAAGAATTATATGCAATTGATGCTTTTGGGTGGTTTATAGGGCATTCATATTTACCTGGACCTTCCCATGTGAATAAGGGGCAAGTTACACTATATGGTAGGGAATTAATTATTATATCACTATTAAGATTGTTTTCTTCAACTTCAATAACATCCCACTCAAGTAATGCACTTCCATTTTCATTATATGGATCCTCTGTAATTGAATCATATAAAATGTCAGCAGATGGGCAATGTATTCCTAACTTAGAACACGATTTTTTTACCTCATAACAAATAGCATCTAAAGTTGATGCATCCCTTGAACCTTTATTACTTAAAACTTTTGCATTATCATAGACGTTATACATAAAATTAATAACATTTGAATAACTTGATACTAAGTTAGCAAAATCCCTTTCAATAAATTCAGCATATTTGTTTGTTTGTAAATATCCAGCTCCTGTAGGACTTGAATATGGACTTTGCTCGTATTCTTCTTTTACATTTTTACTTTTATTAATTTCATAAGTTTTTACTAAATATTTTGACCAAGACAATAATCTTTTCTTAACATTATCATCAGTTAAAGTGTCAATTAAACTATTAACTTTCCCTAATAATTCTTCTAGTATATTAATATTTTCATTTATATAATTTTCATAATATGAAATATCATATTTTCCAGTTTTATCTAATCTATTTCTTCCAATAATAGATAAATTATCTATATCATCTAAAGTAATAAAATTCGCCATAATAATACCTCCTATAGCTATTATACCAAAACTATCTACCTTGTAAAATAAAATATTTTTATTGATTTATTTTTTTAGACTAACTTCCCGTATACGATTTTATGGGAAGTTACTTTTTAAATTAAAGGGAAAAAACAAAATGATTGACAAAGTATAAAGTTTTCTATATAATAATAACGCATATTCATTGAACAGCACTTGTTTTTCGTTTATTAACGTGTTCTTTGAAGTTAGTAGTAACCTATGCTGTTGGGTGAACCTATTGAAAAGAACTCCCTAGTAAATGAGAAAACACGCATTCAATGCTTATGAAATAAACATTGAAGGAGGAAAATTATGGCAAGATATACAGGGCCAAGTTACAAACAATCACGTCGTGTTGGTTATTCGTTAAGTGAAACAGGAAAAGAATTAGCTCGTCGTCCTTATGGACCAGGTCAACATGGAAAAGATCGTAAAGGAAAACCATCTAACTATGCTGAACAATTAAAAGAAAAACAAAAAGTAAGATTCATGTATGGAATCAATGAAAGACAATTCCGTAAGACTTTCGACGAAGCAAAGAAGATTCAAGGTATTCATGGTGAAAACTTCTTAAGATTACTAGAATCAAGACTAGATAACGTTGTTTATCGTTTAGGACTTGCAACTACTCGTCGTGGTGCACGTCAATTAGTTAATCATGGACATATCACAGTAAATGGAAAGAAAGTAGATATTCCATCATACCGTGTAAAAGTAGGAGACACTGTTGCAGTTAAAGAAAACTCTAAAGAACATAAAGCAATCAAAGCTGCACTTGAAAAAGTAACTAAACGTGTTGAATACGTAACTTTTGATGATAAGAAGTTAGAAGGTAAACTTGTAAGATTACCTGAACGTAACGAACTTAACGCAGATATCAACGAATCATTAATCGTAGAATTCTATAACAGATAAAAAGATTGGGTTCAATGTCAAGTAGTGTTGGTGGAGCCAAAACTTATGATAAATGAACTATGT
>ERZ1643251.5061-NODE-5061-length-11022-cov-5.831221_pt1 | contig 11022 bp, 11 predicted proteins | sample MGYA00579261_ERZ1643251 | MGnify/ENA primary metagenome ERZ1643251 (study PRJEB29033, sample SAMEA4952267) | chicken gut metagenome | biome: Broiler Chicken; feature: Gastrointestinal Tract; material: Caecum | place: Ireland | collected 2018 | study: Broiler... | reverse complement strand
GCTGATATTGCATGTGTCCCCTCTTTCATCGGATGCGCCCGCCGCAAATGCGGCGGGCGCGGTCAGTTTTTATTCAGGTTTCACTTGATCGGGCGAAGGATTTTCCTGCCCGTCCGAAACATCTTGTGCGCCATCCTGCACGTCGTCTTGTTCGCCGTCCTGCGCGTTATCTGCAGAGCCTTGCGTTTCCTCAGAACATGCGCCGTCTGCTTGTCCCGCGATGCGGCGGCCGCGGTTATATTCCACAGCGCACACAATTACGGATGCGATCAGGAAGACGAGGATGAATGCCGCGACGCCGACGAGCACGATATTGGTATCGCCGTCGCTCTCCGCCGTCTGCGAGACAAAGTCGGCAAAGGTATTCTGGCGATAAATTGCCGTCGTCACATTCTTCAGGACCTCCGCCTCAGCGTTGAGACTCGTGAAATAGCCGTCGATCTTCTGTGCAAATTCCTGTGCTTTCTCCACAGTCAATGTACCGTTCAGCTCTCCGCCCGTCACGGCGTCACCGAGCTGACTTGCAATAATCGCATTGCGCTCGGTATAATAGGCAATGCGCTGTTCAAGCGTGGGATCGGGCTGTTCAATGACAATATTGTTTCCGCCCTCTTCGGTCTTTTCTGCAAGCGTGACGGCGCGCAGCGAATACGCCGCCGATGCCCCGCCGCCATCCGTCGAGGGCCCCAACTGCTCACGGAGCGCCGCAATGATCTGCTCATTGAGCGCATACTCCTTCTTCAGCTGATCGACGCGGGCAGGAATCATTCCTGCAAGCTCTTCCTCGTCTCCGTAGAGAAGAGAGTATCCGCTGTTTTCACACTCCTGTGCAAGCACGCTGCGCACGCCTTCGACGAAAATGCCGTACACGCCCGCGCGATAGTCGGACAGAGAGCGCGCCGTGCCGTCCAGCGTCACCTGATATCCGGAAGAATATGTGGAGATCCAGCGATCAAATGTGGAAAGAAGCGTCGTATAAAGCTCGTTGAGAAGATCGAGACGTGCCTCAAAGTTGTTCCCGTTGAACGATTCTTCGCTGATCCCGTAAGCAAGCTTGGAAGCTCTGCTCATGATGTCATCCACCGTTGCATCCGCGACACTGCGGATGAAGAGCTGAGCCATCTCCTCGTTTGCAAAGTATTTTCCGTGAACGGTGAGCGTATACACAACGCTGCCGTCCTCCTCCGTCTTTGCCGAGATCTGGACATGGTCCTGTTCGATCATGGTCACGACATCGGTGTTTACGAGGCGCTCATCCTTGCGCTTTGCCGCCTCAAGAATGGTGCGCGAAATAATATTACGATAGGAAAAAGGCGTACCGTCCGGATACTGCTGCTGCGTACTCGTGGGATAGATGAGTTCAAAACTCATGCTGTAAGAGGTGCCCAGCGGATTGAGCACGAGGGCAAACAGAATGACGGCAAGCACCGCAACACCCGCCGCAATCCCGAGCACCATCCAGATCTTTTTTCCGATGAGGTGGCAGATCTCACCGAAGGTGATGCCGCTCTCCCGTTCTTCAGCATCCATAGATATGCGTACTCCTTGTTTGTGTGTTTTGCACTCATTATACACTTTTTCCGCCCCTGCGTCAATATAATCGGAGCAAATCCTTTGCGGGAAAAGATGTAAATTACATGAAATCCCATGGTCTGCAGCATGATGCACAAAAAAACGGCAGCCGCCCATTCATGGGCGGCTGCCTGAATCATATTTCATTCCTTGTCAGAATCTTCTTTGCTGTCGGTCTCGTCCTGTACTTGTTCCGTTTCGGCAGGCGGGAATGCGTTTTGCGTCTTCCCGCTGTCTGCGCCCTCCGAAGATGCGTTCGGCAAATTCCGGGGCGCTGCTTGGGCGGAAAAAGCCGTTTGAGCGGAAATCGTTCCGTTTTCGGCTGAGGCAAGCAATTTCTTGACCGCGCCGATCCTGCCTTCATAGACATTGCCCATGAGATCGAGCGCGTAAAGACGCAGCGTCTTGAGCTCTTTGCCCTTCTTTCCGTCGATGAGCACGCCCTGCAGCTCGGAAACAGAGAGCGTGAAGTCAATGGAATGACGCTGTTCGATGACGATACGGGCGCGTGCATCCAGCCCCGCTTTTTCGCGGTAGAGCTGCGTAAGATCAAAAGCGACCCCGCCGTTTTTGATACCGATCTCGCGGATGGCAATCTCGCTCACCGACTTATTTCCGATGGTCAGCGCCGCATATGGCGTGCGCGTCGTCATATCTGTCGAGTACAGTCCGACAAATTTTAATCTTTGCACCGCGAAACGGCTGCGCAGAGAAAAGACAAGCCATAACACAACCGCCAGAAGTGCGATACAGATCACGCCGATCACCAGAACAAGAATGCCCGCGTTTTCATTCAGCCACATGATTTATTCCTCCGAAGAAATCAGGATACACTCTTATTATAAACCTGTCTGCAGGAAAAAACAAGGGTATCCCTGTATTTTTTTGGAGAAAAGGCGCTCTTTTCAAAGCGCCTTTCGTCTTACTTCTCCGAATATACGAAATCGAGATACTCCGCGGGATCCGCCTGTTCGCCGTTTAAGATCATCTCAAAGTGCAGATGCGCGCCGTCTCCTGCCTCCGAGCCGTATGCCTCTGCGACCGCAGCGATCTTGTCGCCCTGTTTGACGGCGTCCCCTTCCTTGAGCCCCTCTACAGGTTCAACAAAGCGGTAAACGCTGACAAGCCCGTTCCCGTGATCGACGGTAATGAGATTTCCGAGCGCCTCCGAAAGGCTGATATCCGTCACCTTGCCGTCCGCAACTGCGTACACCTCAGCGCCTGCCTCTGCGGCAAAATCCACGCCCTGATGACGGTAATAGAATCCCGTTACCGTGTTCGTATAGACACTGTCATACTCCACGGAACAATCCGCCGCGACAGGTACAACATACAATGTTTCGCCGCCGGTCGGCTTATCGGGCTCCTCATCATCGTCGGAATCGTCGCCGGGATTCTCGTCCACGGGCGGATTCTGCGCAATGTCATTTCCTTGGCGCGTGGTGAAATACACCGTCAGCACGGTCGCCGCAGCGAGCAGAAGCACGCTGACAAGCAGCAAAAAGTAATACAAGGTCCTCTTTTTGGTGTTGGTCTTTTCTTCTTTCATGATAATACCCCTCCGAATTTGGTATGTAGATGATGGACGCCCCCGCCTGATTTTATACTTGTCCGAAGAATTTTTTTAAAATCCTCCGAAAATGACAGGCGTCCCCGCGGCAGTCATGCATTCTCCCACCGCAATATGCAGGTTCACGACCTCGCCTCCGAGCGCGACTCCGCCCGAAAGAACGGGAGAATAACAATAATAATTGACGATGCCGCATATATTTTCGATAAAGAGAATTCTTGCCTGAAAACGAGCGATCAGTTCTTCGGACACGTCCCCTTCATAACGCGCACTCTCGCCTGCGACGGCATGGAAGAGTTTGTAAAACGCGGGATTGTCCGTATGCACGATTTCCGCCGAAGAGGAAGCACCCGCCGAAAACTCGTAGTTTTCCCCTGCAAAGACGGGAGAGCGCGTGAGTGCATACGCAAACCCTGCGCAGGCAAATACCGCCGCAATAAGAACCACACCGCCCGCTCTCTTCAACGCTTTTTTCGCCATAGAAAAACTCCTCCCGCCCGATCTGCGGAAGGAGTTTTGACCGTTTGCGTAAGGTTTATACCGCGGCTTTGTAAGATTTCTATCGCCAATCCATACGAAATTCCGCATTACAAGCATCCCATGCGCGGATTTACGATACTATATGCGTATTTGCACACAAGCCGCACGCGGGTCTTATTCCCATGGAAGCGTCTGCCCGCCGAGGATGTGGATGTGCAGATGGTGCACCGTCTGACCTGCGTTCTCGCCCTGATTGACGACGAGGCGATACCCGTCCGCGAGCCCGAGCTGCGGCGCAAGGCTTCCGATCTTTTTAAGCGTGCGGCCGAGAAGTGCGGCGCGGTTTTCGTCCGCCTCCGAAAGGAGCGCGAAGTGCTCGCGCGGAACGCACAGAAGATGAATTTTTGCCTTGGGTTCAATGTCCTTGAAGATGACGATCTCCTCGTCCTCATACACCTTTGCGGAAGGGATTTCCCCGTTCATGATTTTACAGAATACACAGTTTTCCATTCTTATATCTCCTTTTTGAGTACGGCATGGCAGCCGTCTTTTTCGCGCCTGTCAAGAGCGACCTCGTACATACCCCCCTCCCGCGCGCCGTCCGCATAGACACGGATATAGTTGGCCGTATATCCGCCGTCCTCCTCGAACAGCGCCGTCAGCGTCCTGCCCGCAAATCGCGCCAGATACCGCTCCTCCGCCCGCTGTGCGCAGGCAAGCATACGCGTCATGCGCTCGCGCTTGACCTCGGCAGGGAGCTGTTTTTTCTTCGCCGCGACCGTCCCGGGGCGCGAGGAATACGGAAAGGCATGCACGCGCGCAAAGCCCGCTTCCTCCACGATGGAGAGGCTCTCCTTAAAGTCCTCCTCCGTCTCCGTCGGGAACCCAACGATGATGTCCGTCGTGATCGCCGCATCGGGGAAATATTCATAGATGAGCGCGCACGCCTCAAGATACTGTCTGCGCGTATAGCGTCTGTTCATGGCGCGAAGCACACTGTCCGAACCGCTCTGCAAAGAGAGATGAAAGTGCTCGCACACATTGCCCGCCGCCCTCATCTTTTCAAGAAATTCCCGCGTGACGACGCCCTCTTCCAGCGATCCGAGGCGGATACGCGCGGGGACATCCTTCAAAGCAAGCAGCAAGTCCCCGAGGTCGTGTTCCCCGTCGCGGTAGGATGTGATGTCGATGCCCGTCAGCACGATCTCGCGGGCGGTACACGTCCTGGCTTCGGCAAGAACGCTTTTCATATTCCGTGAGCGAGAGCGCCCCCGAAGATAGGGAATGATACAATAGGAGCAGAACCGATCGCATCCGTCCTGAATGCGGATATTCTGCCGCGTATGCGTGCGTTTGGATGCGGGAAGCTCACAGAACGCGCGCTCCGTTTCCAAAAAGACGCCGTGCCCGCCGATCAGCTCGAGGATACGGTCTTTGCGCATGGTGCCCGTGACGACGGTGACGCCGTCGCGCGCGGAAAAGGCCTCGGGATCGCGCTGGGAGGCGCAGCCGCACACGAGGACGGGAGCCGACGGGTTGAATTTCTTCAGCCGAGCCACCGCCTGACGGCTCTTTTTTTCCGCCTCCGCCGTGACAGCGCAGGTGTTGATGATATACAGATCTGCCGCGCAGGGAACGCACGAAGTCTCCCAGCCGCGCGCTTCCAGTCCTGCGAGCAGGGAATCGCTCTCCGCCTCGTTCACTTTACAGCCGAGCGTGAGAATACATGCCTTCATCGCAACTCCCCTGCCTCGTACATGATGACGGAAAGGACGGCGATCGCCGCCGTTTCGGCACGCAGGATGCGTTTGCCGAGCGAGATCCCCCTAAATCCCAGCGACGTTGCGAGTTCGTATTCCTCCTCGGAAAACCCGCCTTCGCTGCCGACCACGGCACAGACAGAGGCGCCCATGTCCGAAAGCGATGACCCGCCCGCAGGCAAGAACTCGCAGGCAAAGAGCTTGGTCTCATAGTCCGCGCAAGCCATAAGCGCCGCTTCCAGATTGTCAAAATATTCCACCTGCGGCACACTGGCGCGCAGGCACTGCTTTGCCGCTTCGCGCGCGACGCGCTGAAGACGGTCGAGTTTATTCTCGTTCATGTATGCCGCGCAAAACCGCGAGGAAAAGACGCCGATGCGGGAGACGCCCAGCTCGGTCGCCTTCTGCACGACAAGCTCCGTCTTGTCCCCTTTCAGCGCCCCGATCAGCAGGAAAACATCTGTCTTCGGCTCACGGTCGGAGACGTCCTCGCGCACCACGTGCACGGTGACGCCCTGCTTGTCCGCACGCGTCACAATGGCAGAATACTCCTTCCCGCTCCCGTCAAAGAGGGTAACTTCATCCCCCTCCGAAAGACGCAGAACATTTTTGACATGTCGGGATTCCTGTGCAGACAAAACGACCTCATCCGCGATCTCTTCCACAAAAAAACGCTTGGGCGCCGCCATAGCTCACCTCTTGTACACGAGGGCGTACCACTCCCCCTTGTGCACTTCCTTTTCAAGCGTCAGTCCCTGCGCGCCGTATGCCTCTTTCACGAGCGAAAGCCTGTCCGCAATGATCCCGCTTAAAATGAGCGTACCGCCCTCTTTGAGATTTTTCGGCATGGAGGGCGCAAGACGCGTCAGAATTTCCGCCGTGATATTGGCAAGCACGACGTCCCCGCGGATCTCGGCATTCTCCAAAAGATCGGAATGCGCCACGGTTAGTTTTTCCGCAACGCCGTTGACCTCGGCATTGTGCTGTGCCGATGCGACTGCAACAGGGTCGATGTCCGTAAGATAACCCTTCTTCGCGCCCATCTTCGCCGCCGCAATGCCCAGAATCCCGCTTCCGCAGCCCACGTCGATGACCGTGTCTTCCGCTTTGAGCACTTCCTGCAATGCTTCCAGACACATGGACGTCGTCTCATGCTCGCCCGTGCCGAATGCCATGTTGGAATCCAGCGTCACAATGATCTCCCCCGCCGCAGGTGTATAGTCGATCCATGCGGGCACGATGACAACGCGCGCGCCGATATGCAGCGGACGAAAATGCTTCTTCCATACGTCGATCCAGTCATCGCCGTCGATCATGCGGCGCGTCTCTTCGAGCGAACCGAAATCCAGTCCGCCGCGCGCCTTCATCTCGGCAAGGCTTCCCCGAATGTCCGCAATCGCCGCATCCGCCAGATCGGGTTTCAAAAAACACTTGACGAGCACGTCCGAACGGGGCGCCTTCAGCTCGTCATCGATATAGTCCCAATAGACGCCCGTATCGCCCTTGATGAGCGCCACGACGTCCTTCGCATCGCTGACGGCAACGCCGCCTTCCGTATACTGCCACATGACATCCGCGACCAGTTCGCTCGCTTCCGACGTCGTATGTACGGTCAATTCTACATATTCCATGGCTCTATTATAAATCCGCGCCGCCCTCTTGTCAAGAAAAGAATTGTGTGATATAATGTTAACAACTCATCATAGGGGGAATTTCATGACGAAAAAACTTGCCCTGGCCTGCGCGCTCGGTGCAATCGCCGCCGCGCTGATCGCCGTTGCAGCCATCATCTCGGGGTTCGCTACTCTGCCCCATATGATCTCAAATCAGAATTACTCCGGCATTGTCGCCGCCTTTGCGGGTGCCCTTGCCATCAGCATTGCGCTCACTGTAATCATCGTTCTCATCAGCTTTTGTTGCGGCACTTGTTTTCTTTTTTCCGTTCTGCTCGCCGTTTTATTCTTCCGCATCCGCGCAGGAAAACCGCTCACAAAAGGCCGATTTGCCCTGCTGTGCCTCTCATTGCTCGGGGATATCGCCGCCATCATCGGCGCGATCTTCTGTGTTCCATGCCTGCATATCCCGCAACGCTCACAACGGGAATTTTGCTCTTTGTCTGCGTCGCAGCCAATCTCACTTTGCGCATTCTCTGCACTGTCCGTCTGAAACGCAATGAACAATTATTGCCTTCCGATTCATCTGCGCACGATACGCCCTTGCAATAATTTGATCAAGGAGAGAATCGTATGCCGAAAAAACTTGTCTTAAGCAGTATCGCGCTCCACGCCGCCGCCCTTGCCGCGACGATCATCGCCGCCATTATGTATTTGGCAAGGGACTTCGCCGATACTTCCATTTCCGACTTACTTGACACTTATCAGATTTTTCTTTTCGGACTCGTGATCGGGAGCGTGCTCTATCTTGCCGACATCGTTATGCTTGCAAAAGCAAACAATCGCGACGTTATTTCCGATGCGCAAACCTCTGCGCTGTATGCATCCGTCGTCGGCGATCTTTGCATGGCATTCTGCGTTTTCCCGCTCTTCATCAATCATCCCGCGCTTGCACTCGGCATTGCGGCTGAATGTCTGATCGTCGGAAATTTTGCTTTGCGCATGGTCTGTACCGTAAAACTTTCTCACGCGGTACAGGAACAGCCATCTGAAAAGAAACATTCCTCTCCCGCTGTCGCACAGACCGTGACGCTTTCTCCAAAGGAAAAACGGCTTTCCCTTGCTGCCGCTTTCACGGGAATTGCCTGCATCGTACTCGGAATCGCGCTCTTTTGCGTCGTATTCCGCATCAGAATTCTTTCAAACGCCCAATCTACGGACGCAGACATTCAGACCGATTGGGGCATTTTCTTTTTATTGAGTATATTGATAACTATTTCTATTATTTCCTCTCCCGTTTTCTATCTTTTTCTCTCCATTTTATTTGTGCTTTTCAGGATGGCGACGAAGGGACAATATCTGGACATCCTCGGAATCACAATTACTCTTTGGATCATGAACGCACTCACGATTTTCTTTTTCTCATTTATTATATTTCATCTTTCGCCCGATCCCGTCGCAATTGTCACGGCCGTCCTGCTCTTCTCGGCTGAAACGGCGCAGGCAATTCTCTGCACCGTGCTTCAGGCATATGCCAAGCGGCATTCCCCCGTATTTATCGCTCTTCCGGATCCAGATCTCATACAATCTGACGAAACTTCTGAAGAATCGGCAAAAGCGCCGCCTGAAGTCCATCCCGACCCGTTCACGAATGAATGGTCCAAGCCTCCTTACTGGAGACTCTGAACGAAAAAACTTCATGTACGATCAAAAAAAGCAGAGGTTCACCTCTGCTTTTTCTGTTACTGCGAATATGCATTTATTTTTCGTAGACGCTCTCTTTGAGAACGGCGATATAGGGCAGATTGCGGTAGCGCTCTGCATAGTCGAGTCCGTAGCCGACGATAAAGTAGTCCCCCACCTCAAAGCAGGTATAGTCCGCCTTGGAGTCCACAACGCGGCGGGAAGGCTTATCGAGGAGGGCGATGACGGTCACCGACTTTGCCCCGCGTTCTTTGAAAAATTCGCGGAGCGTGATGAGCGTTCTGCCCGTATCCACGATGTCCTCGACAAGGATGACGTCCTTGCCATCGACAGAGGAAAACAAGTCGCGCGTGATCTTGGGACGGCCTGCGGAGATGGTCTCCGAGCCATAGGAACTGACCGCCATGAAGTCCATCTCAAGGTCGACTTCCGTTGCGCGTAAGAGGTCGGAAAAGAACACCGAGCTCCCCTTCAGATTACATACCGCCACAGGATTTTTGCCGCGGAATTTCTCCGTCAGCCATCTGCCCGCCTCTTTGACTTTGGCGGCAAGTTCTTCCTCCGAGATGAGGACGCGTTCGCAATCGGGATGCATATTTTTATCTCCTTTGTATAGCATATCGGGCGTGCGCAACGGCGTAAAAAGATACCCCCTTCGCACGGTCTTTTCTGTGATTTTTACCGCATCGGAAATTTCCGCGCCGCAGACGGCGTATACGATATTTCCGCAGGCAATGACGGGCAGACAATGCCCGAGTCTTGCAGGAATCTTCCTGTCCGTAAGAAACTTTTTCAGCGGTTTTTTGCCGCCATTGAAGGGCGTGAACATATCCCCTTCCCGCCGCGTTCTGACGACGCAATCGGGCGGAAAGGCATCAAGATCGACCGCAAGCGCGCCGCGGCGCTTCCCTTCCCCCGCCACAAGCGCAATTTCCTCCGACGTAAAATCGCCGAGCCCGAATGTAACCACTTTTTCAGACGCGTCCGAAGGGAAATAAAATACGATCTCGTCCTGTTCCCGTACGGCACACAGACCCTTGGGAAGCGAAATTTTGCTGCCGCTTTGCAGATTTTGCAAAGATGCGGTGTCTTTCAGATTGACAGAAGTATAATCCTGCGTTACACCGCACAGCTTCATTGCATGAAGGATTGCCCGAAAAAAAAGCGGCATCGGAAGATTCACGGGAACACGCGCTTCACCCTCCGAAAATGTCACATACTGCTGCGCAAGCGAGGAAAGATATTCCTCGTCCGCCGCGGCACGTTCCGCAAACGCGACAAGATGTTCCTCCGCACCCGGGACAGCTTCCTCCAATACGGGCATGATACTATGCCGCAGTCGGTTGCGTGTATACCGTTCATCGGCATTGCTCTCGTCCTCAACAAATGCAAGTGCATTTTCCGCGATATAGGCGTCAATTTGCGCGCGCGTCACCTTGAGAAAGGGCCGCGCTATCCCCTTTCGCTTCGGAAAGGCATTCAGCCCCGCAAGCGACGTTCCGCGCGCAAGCCGAAACAAAACCGTCTCGGCATAATCCCCCCTGTGATGCGCCGTGACAACAACGTCCGCATAATCCTTTGAAAGGATTTCATCAAAACAGGAATACCGCCATCTCCTGCCCGCCTCTTCAATGCCCTCTCCCCACTGGGCGGCAAGTCGGGCAACATCGGCGCGGAACACCCGCAGCTCAATTCCCCACGAATGGCATAATTGTTCGACAAATGCAAGATCGGCGCACGAAGCCTCCCCGCGCAAACCGTGTTCACAGGTGAGCGCAAGAAGCGTAATCCCGAATTCCTTCGCGTGACATTTGAAAAAATGCAGCAGAGCAACGGAGTCACGTCCGCCCGAGATCGCCACACAGACACGCTTTCCCGCATATGGCTGCAGATCGAACAATCGCATATCCGTTTCAGTATATCACAATGCGCCCGTAAATGCAAGGCGAATCAAAAAGATTGCGCAATGATTAAAAAAAGTTTTCTTTTTTTTCAGAAAACAGTTGACAAAACATCCTTCATCCGTTACAATAAATAAGCTATTCAATCAAGTTCGTTTTGAAGGAATACCTGCATCGCGGGGTGGAGCAGCCAGGTAGCTCGTCGGGCTCATAACCCGAAGGTCGCAAGTTCGAATCTTGCCCCCGCAACCATATGGCGATGTAGCTTAGTTGGTTAGAGCGATCGGTTCATACCCGATAGGTCAGCGGTTCGACTCCACTCATCGCTACCAAAAAAATCGGCTTAATGCCGTTTTTTAATATATTCGGCCCGTTGGTCAAGCGGTTAAGACACCACCCTTTCACGGTGGTATCATGGGTTC
>ERZ1643251.5059-NODE-5059-length-11024-cov-6.641262_pt1 | contig 11024 bp, 5 predicted proteins | sample MGYA00579261_ERZ1643251 | MGnify/ENA primary metagenome ERZ1643251 (study PRJEB29033, sample SAMEA4952267) | chicken gut metagenome | biome: Broiler Chicken; feature: Gastrointestinal Tract; material: Caecum | place: Ireland | collected 2018 | study: Broiler... | reverse complement strand
TGGCTGCGGGAGGTTGACTCCACAGCCCTGCAGACCTCCGTACTCCACATGGACCAGGCATACAAGAACTTCTTCGCCGGCCGCAAGGGCAGACGGAAGGTGGGCTTCCCCAAATTCAAGGCAAAGCACCACAGTAAGGCCAGCTATACCAGTAAGGTCGTTGGGCAAAACATTCAGGCCAGTGACCGTGCAGTGAAGCTGCCCAAGCTGGGGTGGGTAAAGGCCAAGGTTTCCACCCCGGTACAAGGGCGAATCCTCAACGCCACCGTGAGCATGAGCCGCAGCGGCAAGTTTTTCGTAAGCCTCTGCTGCACCGGGGTGGAGATATCCCAGTATCCCAGCACTGGCGCCGCCGTAGGGCTGGATGTCGGTATCAAGGATTTGGTGATCACCTCAGATGGGCAGAAGTTCGACAACCCAAAGTATCTGCAGAAGGCGGAGAAGAGGCTCACAACCCTCCAGCGGCGGCTGTCCCGAAAGCCAAAGGGCAGCCGCAACCGGGAAAAGGCCCGCCTCCGCCTGGCTAAGCAGCATGAGTACATCGCCAACTGCCGGCAGGACTACCTGCACAAGCTCACCACCCAGTTGGTAAGGGACTCCGACATCATCTGTGTGGAGAGCCTCAATGTAGGAGGCATGCTCAAAAACCACAAGCTGGCCAAGGCTATCGCCGACGCCTCCTGGGGAGAGTTTGCCCGCCAGCTCAGGTACAAGGCCGCCTGGCAACACAAAATGCTGGTAGAAGTGGGGACCTTCTTCCCCAGCAGCCAGCTATGCAGCCGATGTGGGTACCAAAACCCAGAGGTCAAAGATCTTTCGGTGCGCGAGTGGACCTGCCCGCAGTGCGGAACCCACCACGACCGGGATCAAAACGCCGCCCAGAATCTGCTGATGGAGGGTCTGCGGCTGCTACAGGCCAGCGCCTAAAGAATCAAGTATTCAAGGTACGGTGGGACACACCGGAACCTACCCAAACGCTTGAAGAGAGGGTGTAAGACCTCGGTGTTCTGCGGGTAACTGCAGGGTACTTAGGCTGTCCTCGATGAGCCAAGAATCCCCTGGCTTTAGCCATGGGGAGTGTCAATGCCGGCGTTCCCGTATCCATGTGGGGGCGCCGGCTTTTGTTCTATAGCGCAGAGAGGGTGGGGCGCGTATGGGTGCTCCAGTCTTTTCTACGGAGAAACGGCGGGGATGGATTTCTTTTAGCTGTCGGGCGCTGAGGTTTGTGCCGTCCACCCAGAGCCCCGAGCTCGATGCCGCCAGGATAAGATTGCAGGCGCGACGGGGTGGTGGAATCTCCATGTTGGATACAACAAGTAGCCTGGCTGTTATGCTTTGCGGGTGGGAGATAGACTGCTCAGCGTTCCCTCAGCGCAACTCCTGGTTTGGGCGGCCACGAGTCACAATCCTAAAGAAAAATGAAACAGCTCCCGGTGATCCGGAAGCTGCTAGTTATAGATTCTGCCCGGCCAAAGCTGGGCGAATACAGTTTCGAGTTTTTGCATACATTTAGATAGCCTGTCGATCAGGCTGCTATCCCCTATTAGTTTTTAGGGGACCGGAAGAGCTTCTTAGGCCCTTCCGAATCTGAACCCGGCAGATTGTCATTGTGCTGCGAGTTGGTTTGGGCCCTAGTCACAGTACAATAAACATCTGCCAGCTCCTTGGTAGCGGCGCTGTCCTTTACCGTTTCGGCGATAGAGGCCAGCGCCTTTACCGTTTCCAAGTTACGAGCTGCGTCGTCGTCCTTCTCCTGCTTCCGGATTTTATACCGGGTGCAGAGGAGGGCAATAGCGCAGAGCGTCGCAATGGGGAGATGCAAGAGGCTGATAGTGGTCGGATCTGCTGAAATGCTAATAAAAATGCTGATAAGGGTAATGTACATTCGCTTACACCTTTCCTTTCCGGAAGGGTGATAGCAGTGACCACAGACTTTTTGTTGTACTGAGAAGGGCCGTTTCCTTTTGCTTTTCCGTCTCCTGTGGGTTTGTATTCTCCGAAATTGGGGTCTGGAGTTAGCGTATGCACGGCCGGCCGATTATATTTCGGGGCTTTTCGCGTTGCAATCTGTGTCCCGCTTGGCAGCCCGGCTCCTCCGTGTTGGATACAACAAATAGCCCTACTGCTATGCCCGGCAGGGAAGGGCTGTGTAGGGTGCCCGTGGTGCAGGGCTCGGCCGGGGCCGCAGCAAACTATGATTTTCAGAAAAAACGAAACAGCTCCCGGGGATCCGGAAGCTGCTGGTTCTATATCTGGCCGGACGAAGCCGCCAGACTATATTTCGAGATCTGCACTTTCGCCTATAGATCCTCGTCGCTTTGCATATACTAACAATAACCTGCGATGAGTAGGCTGCTATCTCTTATTTTTTAAGGATAGCTGGAAGCGCCTTCAGCGCCTCCAAAATAAAATTCGACAGATGATGCTCATCCTGACTGGTTTGCGTCCCGAGTGCAGAACGAGTAACATCTGTCGTGCAGTCAGCAGGAGCGCCGCTCCTCGCCATCTCGCAAATGGTGGGGGACAGCGCTTCTGCCATTTCTGCGGCTTCCTGGCCAACCGTTGCCAAGTATTTCTGCTTGAGCTTGATCTGCAAGTCCTCCCGCCGCTCCATCTCCTGGAGCCGCGCAGAGGAAATCATCTTGTAGATCTTGCACCAGCAGGGCACAATACAATAGGAAAGACAAACGGATGCAAAAGAAACCGCGAACAGCACCAACAAGAGCACGGCTGCGGCTTCAGCAACAATAGAAAGTATAGACAACATGATGCAAATCTCCCTTCTGAGAAGGAGATAGCAGCTGCCCACAAGCCATATTTTGCTCTGCAAAAGGGACCATATCTTTTTTTTGTTGGTCTCCTGTTGGTTTGTTTTCTCCTGAATTGGGGTCTAAAATTAGAGTATGCACGGCCGGCCGATTGCATTCTGGGGCTCCCGACGCTGAAATCTGTGCCCCGCCCGGCAGTCCAGCGCCTCAGCGTTGACTACAACAAATAGATCCACACTGTGTGTTATGGCCGGGCTAGGTGGTTCATCCGCCGGGTATCGAGCGTGGGGGCTCGGGGCGGGTGGTGCGAGCCGCCGGACAAGCAACTAAAAGAAATCCATCCCTACCTTCTTCCGTAGAAAAGACAGTTGATTCTTTTGCGCTGGAAATATTTTGCCTTACGCAGATTGCATATGGGCCTGTGTTTTGGTACAATGATATCATCCTGATCTTTTCTACAGAGAAAAGGGCAGGGGAGAGGCTTTTGGCTTTATGGTTAGCCGCCCGCGCCCTCTACCCCGAGCCCCTCGGCCCGACACCCACAAAAAATTTTTCAAAACCTGCCTCAAAAACTACATATGGTGGTTGGGCACTATCTTAGAATACAAGTGTAAGGGAAAACAGCAGAGCCTCTCCCATACCGGGAGCGGCCAATCGTATTTGAAGAAGGAGGATTTCCCAATGAAGAAGTTTTTCACAAAGCAGAGAGCTGCTCTTGCTCTCGCCGCTGTTATGGCGGTCAGTATCATTGGTGGTATGTTCGCCGCCAGCGGCAGCCCCACTTTCAGCGATGTCCCCACCACCCACTGGGCCTATTCCTATGTGGAGCGGGCGGCGGACAACGGCTGGGTCAATGGTGTTGGCAACGGCAAGTTTGGTGTTGACCAGCAGGTGACCTATGGCGAGCTCGCGCTTATGCTGGGCCGGTCGATCTACCCTGAGCTGATTGATTGGTATGGCGGCGACCCGGAGGAGGTTGCGTGGTATGTCCCCTGCCTTGCGGTAATGGCAGGCATGGGCCTTGATAACGGCACCCCTCTGGATAACAATCTTGAGGGGGCGGCCCTCCAGCCGATTAACCGGTACAATATGGCCCAGATCCTCTTCAATTTCCTGAAGGATGGCAGCAAAGTTCCCAGCTATGATGCCGCAGCGGTGCAGGCTGGCATCGGTGATTGGTCCAGCGTTCCCAGCAACTATCAGGAGGCTCTGATGGCCGTTGTAAGTGCCGACATCATTACCGGCGTAGACAGCAAGGGCACTTTCAATGGAAATGGTTATATGACCCGTGGCCAGGCGGCGGTTGTTCTGTGTCGGATGTATGATGTGTTCTCTGGAACCGGCGTGACTACTCCCACGGATCCCACCGAGCCTACCAATCCCACCATGCCCGCTGACCCTGATGACCCGTTTGCCCCCGCTGGCGGATATGGTCAGAAGCTGTCCAGCGGTGCCACCGCGGCGGCCGGCGTGAAGACCACCATCGGCAAAGATGACGCCTATCCCACCTATGGCAACTCTGATGTTGTATCCAACAATGGATATTTCACCGGTGCCACCAATGCGGACATCGGAACTGCCCAGCTGCAGTATGCGTTCTTGGATATGGTCAATGAGGCCCGTGTGGCAGAGGGCCATGAGCCTCTGACTTGGGGCGACCGGGACAGTATGGAGGAATACACGCTCATCAGAGCCACCGAGTTGGTAAGCAACTTTAGCCATGATCGAGCGAAGGGTATTTTTTCTGGAGAAGTAATTGCCAAAGGACAGCAGTCCGTTACGCAGGCATTTAATGAGTGGATGAACTCTCCTGGGCACAAGCGAACTCTCATGAGTGATACCTACAGCTACCTGACTGCTGCGAGAGCTCAGAACTGCTGGATTATTTGTGTATGGGAAAAATTTGGAGTTCAGAATGCAGATAAATGGTCTGCAAATAATTATGATATGTCTTCTGTGATTGACGGAGTTTAATAAATTGATTCTAGCAATCAGCCCGCTGCGGAGGTATCCCGCAGCGGGTTATTTTTATGGCAAGTTGATCTTCAAGCCAGTCGTGTTTTAGGCGCTATTTGTTTTATATTATTTTGCATAGCATAGCCCATCTTCCTAAAGGAGGGCGGGCTTATGCGCATCAGCTTATACGATTGGTGTAAGATACACCCTGAGAAAATGCATTTGCTGGATCAATGGGACTATGAAAAAAATGGAGAACTTACACCCAAAGATGTTACCCATGGATCAGGAAAGATTGTTTATTGGCTCGATAAGAAGGGGCACTCATGGCAGACTCAGGTGGTTGCCAGAACAACCGGCGGTGGTGGATGCCCCTATTGCAGTAACCAGAAAGTGTTGGTTGGGTACAATGATCTAGCCACTATACATCCGGATATTGCGAAGGAATGGCACCCAACGAAAAATGGGCCCATAAAGCCATCTGAAGTAATGGCAGGAAGCTGCAAAAAGTATTGGTGGATGTGTGAGCTCGGCCATTCGTGGCAGACAACTGTTTCATCGCGCACCCATGGCGGTGGATGTCCCATTTGTCACAACCAAAAAGTCCTTCCGGGATACAATGATTTGGCAACCACTTGCCCTGCCGCCCTTAAATACTGGGACTACGAGAAGAACATCGACATTACGCCTCAAGAAGTTACTCGGGGTAGCGAGAAGACTGTCTGGTGGAGAGATGATGCAGGCAGCTCCTACCAGGGGAAAATATTTGATGTTGTCCATAGGGTCGAAAGAAAAGCCAAACGGTGAACTTGCGAGCTACAGGAGCTGGGGCTCGCAACCCCATTTTGGCGGGGCATACAACCCTGCTCGGAGACAAAACAAAAGGGATAGGTCCCTTTTGCAGTGCCACAATGGTCTGTAGTCTGCTGCTATCTTCCTTCTCCAAGAAAGGAAGATAGCCATGATGCTTATTTCTATATCCATGTCCGACGAGACTACAACCAACATCCTGTTCTTGTTGATCGCTTTTGGTATCTTCTGGTTTGCGATTCGTGCCACCAATGCCCATTTCCGGGCGAAGGAAGGTAAACGCAGGCAGGAAGAGCTGGATGCCGACGACAAGAGAGCCCGCAAGACCGTGAAAACGCTGCTCTCCACCGCCTCGGAAGCGGGGGAGAACAGCGTCCCCACGAAAGACTTGACGGAGATGTATCGCACTGCACTCGGGACCCAAACCAGTCAGGACGATCATTCTCTGTCGAAGAAGATTTTGGAGGCGCTGATCAAGGCGTTCTCCTCGCTCCTCAAACCTTGAGGTAGCAGCCTGAACTTCAGGCTAATTGTAGCGTATGCAAAACGGTACAAAATTATTGGCGAAAATGCAGACGCTCGAAAAGGCTTCTGGTGGTACCGATCACCTGGAAGCCCAACAAGCAGCTCACGAAATCCGGAAGCTGCTCTCCTTACCCCAGGAAACTGGGCATTGACTGGGGCGTGGAAACAGAAAAAACTCGAAAATGTATTCGCCTAGCTTTGGCCGGGCAGAATTTCTAACTAGCAGCTTCTGGATCACCAGGAGCTGTTTCGTTTTTTCCTGGGGATCACGGTTCGTGGCCGTCCAGGCCAGGAGCCACACCGCAGGGCAGAACGGCCAGGCTATTTGTCGTATCCCCAACATGGAGCCCCGCCGCCCGAGGCGCCTGTAGCCTCATCCGGGCGGCATCGGGCATGGGGGCTTGGGTCGGGTGGCGCCAGCTGCAGGGCTGACAGCCAAATGAAATCCCAGCTCGCCTTTTCTCCGTAGAAAAGACCGGATTTTTTAACGCCCCTCACAGAGGCCTTGGCAAGGAAGCTCCCGAACTTCAGTTCGGTGAGAGGAATTGCCTCGCCGTCAGGCGCTACAGACAGCTCGTCGATTTGGTCAATGGCTTCTAAAACATAGGCATAGAATGGCTCGACCCTTATGGATAGGGAGGCTATTGCCTAAGCTATAGCCTCTGTCCCGCTGGGGCGTTCGCGCCCGAAGGTTTATGCTATACCCCGTAGGCGGCTTTCCACGGCAGCCGCTGAAAGGGCCTGGTTCCATGGCAGCAAGCCATGGGCCTCGGCTGAGGTGCCATAGGAAGGGCTAACAACCCGTTTGAACCTGCGCCATAGAACCTCCCGGACTTTAGTCCGGCGAGAGTAGTCAGCCAGAGAGATTCGATCAAGTTTGGCTGATTGCCTTCAATACATCTGCATAATATAGCCCCAACAAGGATGAACCTATTCGGTAAATCCCTGTTGGGGCAAAAATTTTGTCAAAATGCAAATATGCCCCAGAGTCGAAACATACAATATCTATGGAGCTCCCTGTGGGACAGGGGCGAAAGAGAAGGAGTTGATGATAGATATGATTGCAGGTAGTGCGTAAGTTCCCTTCGAGAAATTCGCCATGCGGCAGCTGCAGAGCCGCAAAAAGTAAGGAGGAATCTTACAAAATGCAGAAAACTAGCTTTTTTAAGCGCATCATGACGCTGTTCCTTGCGTTCATCATGATGCTGGGGCTCTTGCCGATCTCCCAGTTCACAGCCCCAGCCTATGCGGCAGAGGCGTCAGGAGGTCCGCCTGCCACTACAACTATACATGATGCCAATCTTTGGACCGCATACCAGTCTCCGATCTTGGGCACCGTGATCCCGCGACTCTTTACTTTTAATATGGGATCTGGCGTTGCTCCTGGATTCTGTGCTGATCACTCGAAAGACTTTTCCAAGAGTGCTACATGGGAGAACCCTGTTCCGATCAGCGAGACCAAGTACAACTTCTGTATGCCGCTCATTGCGCAGTACAACTGGTTTTGGTTTTATTCGGTTGATGTAGATCAGCGCTATCCAGGTACATCGGTTGAGTTCAAGCAAAATATTGCGGAACAGGAACGCGGAAGCATTTTCTACTACTGGTCCGAAAAAGACCGGATTTCTTACTCTGCAATACTCCAGTCGACACTCTGGCTGACTGGAGCCGATAAGATCACTACCCTGGATGATCCATCGGTACAGTTGATGATCGCAGCCGAACGGAATCGTACTCTTACAAAAATGCAAGGCTACTGTTCGGAAACTGACCAGGAGGTTGCCGGCTGGGTTAAAGAAGCCATTACCAAATACGACCGCGGCGACTATGGCGAGTGGGATGTCTACTACTACACTCCCAGAGGTTCAAGCAGCATCCAGCCCATGGTCGTAACAGTGCCTCCTACGACAGTTGAAGAACGCGAAGGTTGGATTAAGATTAAGAAGACCGATCAAAGTGGAAATGCTTTGGCTGGAGCTACATTTGGAGTCTATCTGGATTCTGCATGTCAAAACCCTGTTGGGGAGTTTACAACGACTGCAGATGAGTGGACTTATTACCAGATTCCAAGTATGACAGAGTCCACCCAGACCTTCTATCTCAAAGAGACTTCTGCTCCGGAAGGCTATGTAGCCAATTCCAAGGGCTATTCTGTCACTGTCAGCGCTACCAACAACTCTACCCAGGAGACCGCAGCCGCGGTCAATGGCGGCGCTGCTATCAAGAATGGCAAGCACCAGCCTCCCGAGGGTGTAGTCAACAAGGTGGACCAGGACGGTAACGGCATTGGCCCCGCCACCTTCCACTTCAAGAGTCTGACCAACAGCGTCGATGCTGATTTTGTCACCGACGAGAATGGCGAGCTGCAGCTCCAGTGGACTGACCCTGCTGGCGAGAACTATATCCAGCCGGGTGAGTACACCGTGACTGAGAAAATTGCCCCTCCGGGGTACGAGCTGTCCGATGAGGCTCAGAATCTCTGGCTCTGGATTGAGGATGTGAATGGCGTTCCCACCCCCATGAGCAGCGGCCCCATCACCTTCGTGAATCTGCCCAAGCACTCAGTCATCATCCAGAAAGTGGACGAAAGCGGTAACGGCCTGCCCGGTGCTGTGTTTGAAGTCTACTTTAACGGTGCGCTGATTGACACAATCACTACCGGCGCCGATGGCACCTTCACCTACGCTGGCACGGACGGCAATGGCCTGGAGTTCGGAACCTACGATTTCGTCGAGGTCAAAGCCCCTGATGGCTATCTACTTCCCTACCGGACTTGCCAGAGTATTACCATTAACCCCGAGATTGACGAAGTCCGCGTGCATCAGCTCACCTTTGTCAACTACACCTACCCCGAGATCGTCATCCAGAAGGTCTCCGCCGGTGAGGAACAGCCTCTGGCCGGCGCCGTCTTCGAGGTCATGATCGATGGCACCAACCTGGGTACCTTTGGCCCCACCGGACCCGATGGCACTATCATCATCAACCATGATGTATACGGCAAGTTCCTGACCAACGACAAGCAGGACACCTGGACGGTTCAGGTGCGCGAGGTGGAGGCCCCTGCGGGCTACCTGCTGGACAGCACTGACTGGCAGACGGCTGAAATCAGCCGCGGCACCAAGCTGGCCCCCTTCGTGTTCACCGATACCAAGTACCCTGAAATCGTCATCCGGAAGTCCGACCGTGAGACCGAGGAGATGCTTCCTGGCACCACCTTCGAGATCTCCATCGACGCCGGCGCCAGCTTCTCGCTGACCAAGCAGACCGATGAAAACGGCGAAATCTGGATTACCTACGAGGACTACGAGGAGTTCATTGGCGACATCGTCTGGGACCGCGGCTGGACGGTCACGGTAACCGAGACCATCATGCCGGAATTCTACAATAAGGATAAGCAGGAGGAGTCGGGTGATTGGACGATCACCAAGCAGCTTCTGCCTGGGCAGAGCCTGCTGGAGTTCGACTTTACCGACACCCACTACCGCGACCTGCTGGTCCGGAAGTACGATTCCACCAACTCCTGGCTGCTCCAGGGGGCTGAGTTCCGGCTGGAATCTATCAGCCTGGACGATCCCTCGACCGGCAGCACTATCAGCCGCAACGGCAAGACCGATGAGAACGGCGAATTGCTGTTCCAGAATCTGCCCAACGGCACCTACAAGCTAACCGAGGTCACGCCCCCGACGGGCTATGACCTCCCTGATCCCCATGAATGGGAGATCGTGGTTACCTCCTACTCTGACCGTGTCATCGAGTTTGATGTTCAGAACCACCCCCGCGAGGGCCTGACCATCACCAAGCACGACGCCATTACCAACAAGCCCCTGGAGGGCGTGGAGTTCGAGATCCGCTACCTGGGCGATGGCAACGAAACTACCGATACCACCCACGAACCCCGTACCTATCTGACCGACGAAAACGGCGTCATCCACATCCCGGACATTGTGCCCGGTATGTATGAAATCCGAGAGGTCAGCGTGCCGGATGGCTATGTGTTGGATCCTGAGCCCCGCATCATCGAGGTTGTCAACAACCACGACACGGTGCTGGTGCCCTTTACCAACTTCCAGGACACCCAGCTGATTATTCTGAAAAAGGATAACCAGACTGGCGAACCCCTGGCGGGTGCCCGCTTCACTATTACCACCGCTGGTGGCAGCGTAATCAACACCAACCTGGTGACCGGCCCCAACGGCTATGCTACTCTGAATGGCCTGGAGCCCGGCAGCTATGTGGTGCGCGAGGTCGAGGCCCCGGATGGCCACCTGATCGACAGCACGCCTCAGACCTTTGAGATCCGGGTCGGCCAGACCGAACCCGTGTTCTTGGTCTTTGGCAACGACGGCGAGACCACCCTGTACATCAGGAAAGAGGATGAGCAGACCCGCCTGCCTCTGGCCGACGCAGTCTTTGAGCTGCGCAAGGCGGACGGCGAAATTGTGGAGCGGCGTCTGGTGACCGGCCCTGATGGCCTGGCCAGCATCGACGGACTGGAGCCCGGCGACTACATCGTCAAGGAAATCGAGGCTCCGCCTGGCTACCTGCTGGCGGAGGATCCCGAACAGATCGTCAACCTGGAGGCTGGCGAGACCGAAACTGTTCTGTTCCGTAACAACAAGCCGGGCGGTATCGCTATCCTGAAGCAGGATGCGATCTCCGGCCTGCCCCTGGAGGGTGCCGTATTTGAGGTTACCAACCAGGATGGCTCTCCTGTGGATCCGACCCACGCACAGTACACCACTGGCAAGGACGGCTACATCCGGGTTCCCAACCTGGACGAGGGCTACTACTTCGTCCAGGAGGTTAAGGCCCCGGAGGGCTACCTGCTGGACAGCACCAAGCATCAGGTCTATGTCAAGGATTTCAATGTAACCTTGCTGGAACTGAAGAACTATGAGCAGGCCTCCTTCGTGATCGAGAAGGTTGATGCTCAGAGCAAGATTCCCCTGGCGGGCGCCGAGTTCG
>ERZ1643251.5057-NODE-5057-length-11031-cov-6.920827_pt1 | contig 11031 bp, 16 predicted proteins | sample MGYA00579261_ERZ1643251 | MGnify/ENA primary metagenome ERZ1643251 (study PRJEB29033, sample SAMEA4952267) | chicken gut metagenome | biome: Broiler Chicken; feature: Gastrointestinal Tract; material: Caecum | place: Ireland | collected 2018 | study: Broiler... | reverse complement strand
CTGGTTAGGAGGATTAAAAATGTTATTCTTTTTTTCATCACTTTTATTCCTACTTTCACTACTATAAGTATATCATTAATATTTAATAAAATAAAGTTTTCATTTTTAGTAAATTTTAAAAAAACAAATCATCTGGTTTTAATTTAAAAATTGAAGCAATTTTTACGGCGAGTGTATATAATAATCTTCTTTTTTTATTTTCTATTTGCCAATAGTAACTAGAACTTATACCAAGTTTATCAGCCATTTTTTTATAAGATAATTTCTTTTTTATTCTTTCTTTATACAATTTTTCATAACAATTTTTCATATAATCACCTACTTTTATTATTATAGCACATATTTATCACATATACCCACCAAAATATTAATAAATTAAAAACTAATGCGAAAATACATACAGGTGATTTAAATGATTTTTGACAGATTAAAAGAAAGAAGAAATTATGAAGGATATACTCAACAAAATATTGCAGATATTTTAAAAGTTCAAAGAGCAACTTATGCTGGTTGGGAAAGTGGTAAAGATATAATGCCATTAAGACAACTTTTTAAAATTGCCAATAATTATCAACTTAGTTTAGATTATTTAACAGGATTATCTGATGACGACTCTAAAATCAGAAGTAAAATTAAATCAATTGACTTAAATATTGTTGCATCAAATTTAAAAAGTTTTAGAAAAAAAGAACATTTGACACAAGAACAAGTAGCTAAAGCTCTTCAAACAACACAATCAAATATTCATAAATATGAAACAGGAAAATCTTTAATAACAACAATGTATGCTTTAGAATTTTCTAAGCATTTCTCTTATCCATTAGATAAACTTTTAGGCAGAAAATAAAGTAGAGATTTTTCTCTACTTTTTTAAAACATTTTATCTACACCTTTAGGCACTTTATCTTTAATAATTGTTTCAATTATTTTATCTTCTCGTTCTTTTGAAACTTTTTTTCCAGTCATTTCACTTAATGTAGTTATAACTTCCCGTAATGTTTTTTCATCTTTCATATTGCCATTTTGTAATTTTGTAGCTAAATCTAAAATTGTATTTTTGCTTACTTTAGTTTTATTTTCAACTTTTTTAAAAAAGCTATCGCCAAATTCCATAAAATACCTCCTAAAGTATTTTATGCAAATTTTACTTTATTGAATCATCATAAAATATATCATCTGGTTTTAGATTAAAAATAGCAGCTATTTTTTTGGCCATATCATAATAAAGCCTGCGATTGTTATGTTCAAGTTGCCAATAATAGGATTTACAAACGCCAATTTTATCAGCCATTTGTTGATATGTTAAGCCAAACTCAAGTCTTTTGCTTTCTAATTTATAATTTTTTATTTTATTTTCCATACTTTCCTCCGTTAAGTTATTTAATAATAAATCAATTTAACAAAAAAGTCAATTTTATATAGTTATAACTAGGTAGACATAATTTTATATGACTCATAGACTATTTATATAGGGAATGAGGGATTTTGATGCAAGATATTAAAAAAACTATTGGAAATAATTTACGTTTTATTAGATACCAACACAACATGTCACAAGAAAAATTTTATGAACAATTTAACTTAAGTCCAAAATATTTAGCTTGTATCGAACGTGGTGAAGTAAATATAAGTGTTGAATTTTTAGCAAATTTAGCTATTGCTCTTAATGTTCCAATTACCGATTTAATTTTAGATGATAAATCAAAGATGATTAATAAAAAAAGAGTTGACCAAAAAAGAAATCTTGTGAGTTAGGATTTCTTTTTTTATTTTTCGTTTCGGTTTTTAAATTTTATGACAATTGGTGTTCCAATAAAATCAAAATTACTTCTAAGTTTATTTTCTAAATATCGTTCGTAGCTAAAGTGAACTAGTCCTTTATCGTTAACATAGAAAACAAACTTTGGTGGTCTTACATCTTCTTGATTAACAAAAAATATTTTTAATCTCTTTCCTTTATATGATGGCGGTTGGTGTAGTTCGACAGCATCTTTAATAACATTGTTTATTAAAGATGTTTGAATCTCACGGCCATGATTTTCATAAACTTTTATTATTTCTGGCATTAATAAATGAATTCTTTTTTTAGTTAATGCTGATAAGAAAACAACAGGAGCATAAGTAACAAATTGAAATTCATATTTAATTAATTCTTGCCATTTTTTTAATTCTGTTTCAGGATTTTTTATTGTATCCCATTTATTAACACATAATACTAATGCTTTTCCGGCATCTATTGCTAAGCCAGCTATATGTTTATCATGTAGTGTTATTCCTTCTAAAGCGTCAATTACTAAAACACATACATCACTTTCTTCTATGGCTTTTAAACTTCTTAAAAGACTATACTTTTCTACACTTTCATAAATGCGACCTTTTTTACGCATTCCAGCGGTGTCGACCATAATATAATCTTTACCATGATATGTAAATTTTGTGTCTGTAGCGTCTCTCGTAGTTCCCGCGATATCACTAACAATTGCCCTTTCTTCATTTAAGATAGCATTTACTAAACTTGATTTACCTACGTTTGGACGGCCAATTAAACAAAAGCGACAATTTTTTTCTTTTTGATCCGATAAATTTTCAGGAATATCTTTTGTAATTGTCAATAATAGTTCTTCTATGCCAATTTTATGAGCAACAGATATTCCTAAAACTTCTGAAAATCCTAATTCATAAAAGCGATATATTTCATCCATTCTTTTTAAATTATCCATTTTATTAACAACTACGATGACCTCTTTTTGCGATTTTTTTAATAAATCTCTAATCATATAATCGCTTTGGTTAAGTTCTGTTTTACCATCAACAATAAACAAAATTAAATCAGCTTCATCTATAGCAAATGTTGCTTGGATTAAAATATCTTCTCGAAAATTATCATTTCCTAATTCTAACCCTCCAGTATCAATGACAGAAAATTTTTTATTTTTATATGTGCATATACCATAAATTCGATCTCTTGTTATACCTGGCATATCCATTATAATTGAGCGATTTTCCCCAATAAGTCTATTAAATAAACTTGATTTTCCAGTATTTGGTCTTCCAATTAAACAAACAGTTTTCATATTGTCCCCCTTTCATTAAAGCAAGAAATATTTTAACAAAAAAAACATAAAAAGTAAACTTTTATCTTAATCACATGCTGGTGGTCTAGTTGTAATTTCTACTTCATCACAGGCATTTATTAAATCAGTATTAGTTTCGATAAAAAAAGCTTGAGCTCTTTTATTTTTGATATACAAGCCAATTTCATTATTATCCATAGATTCATTAGTAAATGGATTTATAATATATTCTCCCGGTGTATCATTTTCTTTTTTTGTAATTCCTGATTCAACTAAATCTTGAACAGTTTTAATGGTATAGCAACTAGATTCTAAAGTACTTAGGTGTTCATCACCCCACCTTTTAGCGTCAGTTAAAAGCATATTTACTTTTTCACAATATAAATCTTTTTTAATGTCATTTGATATATTAATTGCACTTGGAACAGCTATGGTTGCTAAAAGAGCTAAAATAACAATAACTGCTAGTAATTCAATTAATGTAAATCCTTTTTTCATTTGCCTCACCTATTATAAGTATAACATAAAGAAATAAAAAAGAAACGAATAATCGTTTCTAAAATGTGTCAATTTTGACTTTAATATTACCTAAATTATGAATATAAGCATATGCAGATATTAATATTCGTAAAGATTTAGCATTTCGTCCATCTTTACCAATAACAGAGCCAGCAGAACTTTCAGGAATCATAATATCTAATATTTTACCTTCACTTTCTGTATCGTATTCTGTTACTTTAACTAAATCTGGTTCTTTACAAATACTTTTAACTAAAAATTCAGCATAATTAATTATATTCATATTATTTACCTACTTTTTTACTTTCAGCAAATTTTTTCATAATACCTTGTTTACTTAAAATACTACGTACAGTATCAGTTGGAATAGCTCCATTATTTAACCATTTTAAAGCTTTTTCTTCTTCAACTGTTACTTTATCTGCTCCTTTTATTGGATCATAAGTTCCAACAACTTCTAAAAATCTTCCATCTCTTGGACTTCTTGAATCAGCCGCAACGATACGATAGAAAGGTTTTGCTTTTGAGCCCATTCTTTTTAATCTTAATTTAACTGCCATGATATACCTCCTTCATTTAAGATAAGTATATTTTAGCAAGATTTTTATTTACTGTCAACATATTTTTGTTGACACATAAAAAAAGACTTTCGTCTTTTTAGTTTAAATATTCCGGATTTATTTCGTTGATGGAATCGATATCGCCTTCATCAACAATTTCTTCATAATCATCATAAGTATCTTCTACAGGAACTTTAATTTTGGTATCTCCAACTATTTCAACTCCTAATTCTTTTTCAATATCTAAAACAATTTGACCATCAACAATATTAACGTTAGTTACAGTTGGTTGTTTTAAACTTCTAACAATTATTTCTGAATTATTAGTTAAAGTGGCTTCATCTTTTAATGGAACTTTTAATAGTTCATTATAACCAAATTTTTTAGTATTAACTTTTGTTTTTGTATCATTATCATATGCATACCAAACATTGACATCAAAAGATCCTGCTACTCCTACCTTTCCTGCTTGATTAGATCCTGAAAAGTTATGATTAATTACCCAGCAACCTAAAACAGTATCAACTTTATCATCAGGAGTAAATGAGAAATGCATACTGTTAGTTTTTTTAGCTTTACCGATTACTGCTTTTGTCACTATCTCTTTATAGTTAGCCATTTTTATTCACCTCTATAGTAATCTATGCCAAAAAAAGAAAAATAGTGCTATAATAACATTAGGAAAGGAAGAAAAATATGGATTGTTTATTTTGTAAAATAGTTAATAAAGAAATACCGACAAATATTATTTATGAAGATGATAATTTTTTAGCTTTTTTAGATTTAGATCAAACTACTATAGGTCATACTTTGATTATTCCTAAAAAGCATTTTAATGATTACCAAGAGTTAGATAAGGATACGTTATTTAATTTAATGCAAGTTGCTAAATCAGTAAGTGAATTATTAATGAAAAAATTAAATAAAAAAGGAATAAGTTTAACAATTAATTATGGATCATTACAAGAAATAAAGCATGTTCACTTACATCTTTTACCAGAGAAAACAGAGGATTCTAAAAAAACAAACGAAGAAATTTATAACATGATAAAAAGCGACTAATTATCGCTTTTTTTTAAAGGGTACATAATTAAAGTAGTATAATTTAATGGCTTTGTTAAATTCATAACTTCTTCGACATCTTTTAAAGTAATATTTTCTAATATTGTTTTCTCGTTTTTAATGATTTTATGATATTTAACTAGCATATAAGCTAAATAATCATTTACATAATCAGGATCTTCAAAACTTAAAACTAAATTAGCAATTTCTGATTTAATTTTTCTAAAAATATCTTGTTCTTTTATTTCTAAATTTTGAATTTTTTCTTCAAAAATTTTTTTAACTTCTAAAGGTTTTTTAGTTTTAGCAGATACTTTTAAAATAATAAATTCTCTTTCTAATTCGGCTGAAACACCTATATTGATAATTAGTTTTTTTTCTAATAATTCTTCTTTCAATAAAGAAGTTGAACCAAAGTTAGATAGTAATACTAATTGAAAAATATTTAAAATAGTTATGATATTTTTTTTAGGTAAAGATTTACAAGAAATTTTCACTGCAACGGTTATTTTAGGAACTTCAATATTAGCTTTTATTTCTTTGAATTTTAAAACAACTTCATTTGGTTCGGTAAATCTTTTTAATTTTGGTTTGTTATAATTAGTAATTGGAAGTTTATTTTGTATTTTTTTTACATAATCAATTACTTTAATTGGATCAACATTTCCAGTAATGATTAGGATACTATTTTTAGGGTGATAAAATGCTTGATAAAAAAGTTTTAAATCTTCAATTTTAATGCTTTTTATATCTTTTAATGTTCCTAATCCCGTAATTCGATTAGGATAGTTATGAAATAAAGAATTATTTAAAGTATAATAAAATACACGATTTGCATCATCTTTTCGCATTCTAGCCTCTTCTAATATTGGCCCCCGCTCAGCTTCAAAATATTTTTTAATAAATTTTTTGTTTTCAGTAGATTCTAAAAGTAAAGAAATATTTTGATAAAGATTAGATGTTCCAACAAATTCATAAATTGTTTTGTCAGGATATGTGGCGGCATTGCTATAACTATTTAATTCGTTAAATTTACCTAGTAAAGAACTTCCATCATTATTTTTACACATAATATGTTCTAAAAAATGGGCAGTTCCATTAGGAACACTTCTTTTTTTGCCATCAAGATAAAACTCTGTATTTTCTGCCCCACCTTTAAAAACTAATGCACCTTTGAAAGTGTTAATTTTTTCGTTAACCCAAACATAAATTTGCAAGCCATTAAGGCATTTATCATAGTATATTTTTTCATCTAAGCCGATTAAATTAATTGTTCGCATTGTTGTCACCTTCTTCCAAAATGTAAATATAAGAAAGCTTTAATTTTTTAGCAAAATCAGCTATATCATTTAAAGTTATTTTAGGAATTTCTAAAGCATATTCTTCATTTAAAGCTCTATTAAATATTTTATGAAAATAATATGTATCAATTAAACCATAAATGTCATCTTCTCTTATTTTTAAATCAGCTAAAAATTTAGTTTTTTGATTTTCAAAGTATTTTTCGTCAATATCTTTGGCAATCATTTCTTTTAAAGCTTTATTAATCATTTTTTTAGCTTTATCAATATTTTTTTTATTTAGTCCAACATATACAAAGCCATAATTGTCATTAGGATTTGAAATAAAGCCACTATAATAGCATAAAGAATTCTCTATTCTTAAATACTTCGTCAATTTATCTGTCATATTTGCTGAGCCAAAAATACGGCTAAATAAAGGTTCAATGAAATTTTTTTCTTTATATGTCATATTGTCTATTTGATAATAACATAATAGCTGAGTTTGATTGTATGAACTTTTTACTATTTCTTCTTTTAATTTATTAATTGGATTCATAATTGTACAAGGTATATTTTTATAATTATCATTAGCTATTTTAAAAATTTGACTTATTTTTTTGACTATTTCAAGAATATCTAAATCTCCTATAATTAATATTTCACAAATAGACTCATTTAATAATTTATTATATTCTTCTAAAAGCATTTTATTATTTACTTTAGCCAATTCTTCGTGAGTTCCAAAAATTCTTTTACTACTAAAGCTATTTTTAAATAGGCGACTTCTACTATCTATTTTGGCAAATGATAATGGATTTTCTTTGTATTGATCAATATTAACATGAATTTGCTCTTTTAATATATCGATAGTTTTTTGATCAAAATGATTATTTTTGATATTAGGATACTTAATAGTATCAAAAAGAAATTCTAAAATTTGATTTAAATAAATTTGTTCTTTAACATATTTAGGATGCAAAAAATCCACACAAAAAGAAGAAATATGATTTTCGCCAACTAAAGATGCATCAATTGAAAAACCTAGATTATACATTTCTTCTAAAGCAATAACTTTTTCTCTTTTAGTCGGATATTTTTTTGATGTATAAGCCATAAGTTGAATTAATAAAAATCTAGTGCTTAAAGCAACGTTTTTTAAATCATCACGAAACCTTACTTCAATATAACAGTTTTTAAATTTATCTGTTTTTATAGCAAAAAAATGCAAATTATTAGCATTATATTCTTTATACTCCATTGTTTTCCTCCATTTACTTATTATGCTTTAATTTGTTTTCATTATAACAATTAACAAAATAATCATCAGTCATTCCCGCGATAAAATCGATAACTTTTCTAGCATCTGTTGTATTTTTTAAATAATCATTATTTTTATAATTCAAAAAATTTTGATAAATTTTAGAATTGATATTATTAGTTTTTACATCATTTAAAAATGCATCATAATTAATTTCAAACATTGATTCTATTTTCTTTTTACTATTTTCATCTAAAGCTTGATTATAGATTTTTTCATAATTAAATTTTTTTAAGGCAACGATGGCTTTATAAACAGAATCACTTAGTTTTATATATGGTTTGTTTAAACTGTTATTAATAATGTCTAGAATTATTGTATTAATAATTTCTCGGTTATGATATCCTAAAACTTCTACTATCTCTTTGGGAATGTCTTTTTTAGTAAAAAGTTTTAACATGCAAGCATCATCAATATCTCGGCCTAAGTAAGCAATGACATCACTAATTCTGACAACACAGCCTTCTAAAGTCATAGGTACTAAATGTTTAACGGCATCTTTGTCTTTATAAGTTGATTGATACTCTAGCAAAAATTCTTCTTTTGTTTTAGTTTTAGGACAATACTTTCCTTTTACAAATTCGCCATTATGACACATTATGGCATCTAAAACTTGAACTGTTAAATTAAGTCCTTTACCACCGTTTTCAATATTCATTAATAAACGTACACTTTCGATGTTATGATTAAAGTATCCTTCATTATTTTTTTGGCTTATTTTATTTAAAATCGATTCTCCAAAATGACCAAATGGCACGTGTCCTAAGTCATGACCTAGACTTGCAGCTTCTATTAAATCTTCATTTAAACCTAAAGCTCGACCAATAGTTCTAGCAATTTTACTAACGTATTGGACATGTTGCATTCTTTTAGTAATATGATCATTTGTTTTTAAAGAATAAACTTGAGTTTTATCGCTATATCTAACATAAGCATAGGTGTATATTATTCGATCAATATCGTGAAAAAATGGACTACGTAAATCTTCTTTTTCTTCTAAAAATCGAATAGCATTTTGATCACTACAAGCATACTTACTAAGTCCAAAGTTATGTCTTTCCATATTTTTTTCTAAAAGATTAGTATTTGTCATAATAAGCCTCCATATTTTTATGTTACCATATCTTTGTTCGTCCTGCAAGAAAAAGAAAAAAACTAAATAATGGTCATAAAAAAAGATATTTACAATTTTAAATATCTTTAAACAAACATTTTATTTGTAATTATTGCATTACTTTTATTAAATTTTTTATATTTTTTATAACTTTTTTTTCAATTCGCGAGATATAAGATTGACTAATTCCTAGAATTTCGGCCACTTCTTTTTGGGTGTAACTTTCAGTATTATTAAGGCCATACCGTAAGACCATAATTTGTTTTTCACGGCTATTTAATTTATTTATTTCTTTGGTTATAAAATTTCTTTCTACTTGACGTTCATATTCTTCACTAACCAAATCAGTGTCAGTTCCTAATACATCTTCTAAATGTAATTCATTTCCTTCATTATCATAGTTTAAACTATCTTCTAAAGATATTTCTTTTTTCCTTTTTTTATTTTTTCTTAAAAACATTAATATTTCATTAGAAATACAACGGGATGCATAAGTGGCTAATTTAATATTTTTATCAATTTTATAGGTACTTATTCCTTTTATTAAACCAATTGTTCCAATACTAACTAGATCTTCTATTTCATAACCAGTATTTTCATATTTTTTTGCTAAAAAAACTACTAACCTTAAATTATGTTCAATTAATACGTTTTTAGCATATTCATCCCCTTTTTGAGCTTTAATTAAATATGCTAATTCTTCTTCTTTTTCTAAAGGTGGCGGCAATTTATCAGTACTGCCTATAAAAAAACAATTTGAATACTTTTTCTTTAACCAATTTAATATTTTTTTAATCATAATAAGTCCTCCAAACAATAAGAATTTAATAAACAATCAATTCCATCTTGTAAAAAATTATCATTACCAATACCAATTAAATAATTTGTGCTAGTTTTTCCATTGTAAGAAACATTTTTAATTTTTATACATTTCATTAAACCGTGATCGTTAACTGTTTGAAAAGGAACATATAAAAATTTTTTTTCTTCAAACGGAATAATTTTTTTATTCACTACGATTATTTTCTTTTTAGTAATTGGGTCTATTAACGTATTACCTGTATCTAAAAGAGAATTTAAGGTAATTTCTTTATTATTTAAAAAATGAATCGTAATAGAATAATACTTATCATAATGATTTACTTCTCGACGTTGCTTCACATAAATATATAGCATAATGGGTGAAAATATGACTAAAAAAAGATAATTAATTGAAACTGTGTCATACGTAAAAATTAAACCATAGTGTGTTTCATTAAAACTTAAATTCAAAAAATATAAAAAACCTCCTAAAACCGTGCTTGTCATGTATAAATAGCTTAAATTTTGAAAAAGATATTTTTTATCTTTTAAGCCAAAACTAACAATGCACATTAAAAAACTTAAAAGTATTTTTAACAAAAATAAAAGGAAAGAAGAAAAAGGCAAAAACAAACTAAAAAAAGTGATTGATCCAACTACGCTTCCTAAAAACAATCTTTTTAAAGAAGCATTTCTTTTTAAAGTATTATTAACTGTTAATAAAAGAACAAAGTCAAAAAAGAAATTTAAAAAGAAAACTAAATCAATATAAATAGTCATTTTTCCACCCTTTTTATTGTACAAAAAAAACGACATAAAATATGTCGAATTTAGTATTTTTAATAATTATCTTTACTTCTTAAAAATGATGGAATATCAAACTCTGTGTCATCGTCATCAATTCTTCTTTTTGGCATCATATTTGATGAATCTTCATCTTTACCATCAAATCCTGTAGCAATAACTGTAACAATTACTTCATCTGTTAAATTAGAATTTGGAATAGCTCCAAAAATAATATTTATATCACTATTTGCAGCTTCTCTTACAGTTTCAACAGCATCTTCTATTTCAAATAATGTTAAATTATCGCCACCAGTTATATTAATTATTGCATCAGTAGCGCCATCAATTGTTGTTTCAAGTAATGCGCTTGATACTGCTTGACGTGCAGCTTCAACAGCTCTATTATCACCAACACCCATTCCGATACCAATTAAAGCAGTACCTGATTTTTCCATAACTGTTTTTATATCAGCAAAGTCTAGGTTAACAATTCCTGTAACTGCAATTAAATCAG
>ERZ1643251.5055-NODE-5055-length-11036-cov-5.002277_pt1 | contig 11036 bp, 7 predicted proteins | sample MGYA00579261_ERZ1643251 | MGnify/ENA primary metagenome ERZ1643251 (study PRJEB29033, sample SAMEA4952267) | chicken gut metagenome | biome: Broiler Chicken; feature: Gastrointestinal Tract; material: Caecum | place: Ireland | collected 2018 | study: Broiler... | reverse complement strand
TCAGCAATATCATTGCCGAACCGCAGTTCCTGATAATGTATGCCATCGCGTTCGTCCTGCTTTATCTGGGTATCAAGAAACAGTACGAACCGCTGCTGCTTGTTCCGATTGCTTTCGGTGTGTTGCTTGCCAACTTCCCCGGAGGAGATATGGGAGTGATACAGGCAGACGAGAATGGTATGGTGATGATAAACGGTGTGATGAAGAATATCTGGGAAATGCCTTTGCATGACATTGCGCATGAACTGGGAATTATGAACTTCATCTATTATATGCTGATCAAGACCGGTTTCCTGCCTCCGATCATCTTTATGGGGGTCGGTGCGTTGACGGACTTCGGACCGATGTTGCGTAATCTGCATCTTTCCATCTTTGGAGCTGCTGCACAGTTAGGTATCTTTACTGTTCTGCTGGTAGCCATCCTGATGGGATTCACTCCGCAAGAAGCTGCTTCACTGGGTATTATCGGTGGTGCGGACGGACCGACAGCCATCTTTACAACGATCAAGCTGGCTCCGCATTTGCTGGGTCCGATCGCTATTGCCGCTTATTCTTATATGGCACTGGTGCCTGTGATCATTCCGTTGGTAGTGAAGCTGTTCTGTACTAAGAAAGAACTGAGCATCAACATGAAGGAACAGGAAAAGAAATATCCTTCGAAGACGGAAATCAAGAATCTGCGTGTACTGAAGATTATTTTCCCGATTGTAGTGACTACGATTGTAGCTCTCTTCGTCCCAAGTGCAGTACCTTTGATCGGTATGCTGATGTTCGGTAATCTGGTGAAAGAAATCGGAAGCAATACTTTCCGTCTGTTCGACGCTGCTTCCAACAGTATCATGAATGCTGCTACTATCTTCCTCGGACTTTCGGTAGGTGCAACCATGACGGCTGAAGCCTTCTTGAACTGGACGACAATCGGTATTGTCATCGGTGGTTTCCTTGCATTTGCTCTTTCTATTACCGGTGGTATCTTCTTTGTGAAGTTAGTGAATCTATTCTCCAAGAAGAAGCTTAATCCGCTGATCGGAGCGACCGGACTGAGCGCTGTTCCGATGGCAAGCCGTGTGGCGAATGAGATTGCGTTGAAATACGATCCGAAGAATCATGTATTGCAGTATTGTATGGCAAGTAACATCTCAGGGGTAATCGGCTCGGCAGTAGCTGCGGGTGTACTGATCTCCTTCCTTGCATAATAAAAAGAACAACCAATAAAAATTAGGCACGGATTACGCGGATAAACACGGTTTTTAGTTACTCAACTCTTAAAACCGTGAAATCCGTGTCATCCGTGCCTAATTTTGTTTTTATCTATTCGCTGGTCACCTTCTTGTATTCAGCCACAGCCATCTTCTCTGCCAGATAAGCATTGATCAGATTGGTGTGTGCTTGCGTCCATGACAACTGGGCGGAAAGTACATCTACCATGCTCGCTTTTCCTTCATTGTAGGAGAAAGTGGCCAGATCCAGATTCTCATTTGCCAGACTCATGTTTTCTTTCGCTGTTTTCACCTGAGATTCTGTTTCCGTCAGTTTGGTGAGAGCTGCCGACAGTTCTTCGTTGATATTGTCCGTCATATAACTCTGTTGCAACTTTTGTATTCCGATATATGCCTTCTGCTGTCGGTTCGTCTTGAAACGGGCTCCCCAGCGGAAAATGGGAATATTCAGATTGACTCCTACGATGGGATTAAAAGATACGTCGTATCCCAAGTTGGGTGTGGCCGTTGCCCAGCCACCGCTGAAATACATGTTTAATTGGGGATTGAACTGGCTGAGAGCCGCTTTACGTTGTGCCTGGCTCTTCATGATGTTTACTTCCGTACTGGCATAATCGGCACGTCGTTGCAAAACATCTTCCAGAGGCAGTATCCGGACAGGAGCGGAGATCATTCCGATGTTGTACAGGCTGTCTACAGGAGTATTCGGTGCTTCTCCCATCAGAATATTCAGCTGTTGCAGCGCTAATGTATAATTCTGGCGGGCTTTGATATACTGCAGTTCCGCTTCTTTCAGCCGGGTGGAAATCATCAGAAGATCTGTACGGCTGATCATTCCGTCATCGAAACGGTCCTGAATAATGTCATATTGCTGTTTGACAATGCTCTGGTATTTGTCGGCTGCTTGTAGCATGGCTTTTGAAGCGGAGGCATTCCAGTAGACAGCATCACTTTGATAGTGAATCTGGTCTAACGTGAGTTCCTCGTTCAGCTGGTTCAGCTTTTCGTCTGCCTTCGCTATCTGATGTTGGGCATTGAGCGCACCGCCTGTGTAGAGTGGCTGTGATACGACAAATACTCCCTGGTAGGTATGGTTGCGGTATTCGCCCACCGGTTCGTTCCATGCGCTAAGGTCGCTCATGTTCAGGGTACCGTCTGCATTTACGTCGATTTTCGGCAGGAAACCTGTATGGGCTATCTTTCGCGCCTCCGAACTGGCCAATGTCTTTAGTTTTTGTTGTTTCAATATCTGGCTGTAAGCCTCCACTTTTTCGCGGTAGGCGTCCTGACTCAGGCAGGGCTGTTGCGCCCAGGCTGTGGAGCCAAGGAGCAACAGTGAAAATAGTATGAGTTGGGTTTTCATTTCTTTCATGGATAATCTTTTAATGGATAATGGATAGTTGATAATGGATAATTATTGTTCTCCTTTGATCCGGTGGATGGCGCAATAGGCTACAGGAAGGACGAATAGTGTCAATGCCGAGGCTACTAACAGTCCGCCCATGATGGTGGCGGCCATTCCGCCGAACATGGCGTCGAACAGTAGCGGCAACATACCCAGAATCGTTGTTCCGGAGGCCATCGCTACCGGAATGATGCGACTGGTTGTGGCACTGATGACTGCGTCCAGCGGTTTTTTGCCTGCTGCTGTTTCCAAATCGATTTGGTCTACCAGTACGATAGCGTTCTTGATGTTCATACCAATCAGACCTAGCAGACCCAATATGGAGAAGAAGTCGAACGACTTGCCGAGTACGAGCAGTCCCAACACGATACCGATGAAGATCAGCGGCAGCATTAACAGGATGACGGTCGGCTTGCGATACGTCTTGAACAAGAAGAGCAGCGTCACAAACATCAGGAAGAATGTCAGCGGTAAGTTTTTGGCCAGCGCTTCATTCGATTCCACCTGACTTTCCTGTTCGCCGAAATACTTCATGGTATATCCTTCCGGTATTTTTATCTCTTGCTGTACTTGCGACCATACCTGGTTGAAAGCGGAAATCGCATTGGTTCCGCGACGCGGGTCGCATTGTGCCATCATCACCATCTGCCGGTTATAGTCTTTCACGTTCGAGAACCGGTACTGGAAGTCAAATTCAGATACTACCTGTTCCAGGCTGGTCGTCTCGTTGCCTGTCCCGAATACGGGCAGTGTGCGCAGATCATTGATCCGGAATGAATCCAGCTGGTTATTTTTCAATAGGATAGGAAGTACCTGATCTCCCTGCCGGTATTCTCCCAAAGTCATTCCTGTGGTACCGATCTGAATGCTCTGTGCCATTCCCTGTCGGGATACACCCAGCGGTTGTGCCCGTTCCGGGCTGTAAACCGGTTTCCAGACGGGTATCTTGTTTCCCCACGAATTGCGGATATTAATTAAATTCGGATTCTGGTGCATAATGGCTATTGCCTGATTGGTAAGTGATACAAGCGTATCCACATTCGGACCGATAAAGCCGATTTCGATAGCCGCATCCACTGCGGGGGACAGTTTGAACAAGCTGGTCCGTGTGATTGCACTCGGATAATTGGCTTTCATATATCCGTCAAAATCTTCTTCGTATTCTTTCGTATATTTACTGTCTGTCAGTTCGACGAGTACATTGGCAAAATTCGGTTTCGGACCTACGGAAGTGGAGGCAAGGTAATACCTTAGCGGGGTGCTGCCGAATGTGATGGATACCTTTTTTACTTCCGGCTGCTTCGCCAGGTGCTCTTCTACCGATTTCATCTCTTTCACTACGTCATTGATGCTGTATCCGTCCGGATAGAATACATCCGCCCGGAAATAAGGCTTATCGAGCGACGGGAAGAAGTTCTGCGGCATCGTTCCCATAATAATGAGCGAGATGATGAAGAGGATCACCATGGATACCAGTGTCACTGCTTTCTTGCGGATCAATACTCCGAGAACGGAAGCGAACTTATGATAGAACGGCTTGTCGTATGGATCTTTCGTGCTGTCGCCTGTTTTGGCTTTCAGAATGAAATTTCCGAATACGGTAGTCTGCGTCAGGGCAAGTACCCAGCTCAGTCCTAGTGAAATGGCAAGTACCACAAACAGCGGTTTTACGATTTCCGCTACAGCAGAGGGAGCAAGGTAAAGCGGCAGGAAGGAGCAGATGGCAATGAAAGTTGCTCCGAGCAAGCCCCATTGTGGTCCGGTTGCTCCGTCTATCAGGGCTTTCCGTCGGTTTACACCTCGGGCAATGGCTATTTGGGCGTTGTCCGTCACTACGATGGCGTTGTCCACCAGCATACCCATGGCGATGATAAATCCTGCCAGAGACGTTCTGTTGAGTCCGACGCCGAAGAAAGACATGATGAGCAGTGTACCTCCGATAGAGAAAATCAGCGAAGAGCCGATGAGCAGACCGGCACGGAGCCCCATCACCAGCATGATAATGACAATCACGATCAGGATGGATTCGATCAGGTTGATGATAAATCCGTTGTTGGCTTCGTTGGCGATCTCGTTTTCGAGGTAGAGGCTTTGCAGTTCCAGTCCCACAGGCATGAGGGGGAGGAGCTCGTTCAGTTTTACTTTTACGTTCTCACCCGTCTGCACTACATCTCTTTGCGGGTCGGTGGAAACACCGATGCCGATAGCCCGTTTCCCGTTCACATGCATGATGTTGGATGGAGGGTCGAGATAACCTTTCTCGATCACGGCTATGTCGCCCAGTTTCACCTGTCCGGCTTTGGTGGTGATTACCTGGTTGCGGATATCGTCTATGTTGGCATACATTCCGTTGGCTGTCACCCGTAACTGCTGTACGCCTGCACGGATTTCTCCGGTGTTGATAATCTGGTTCTGCGATTGCAGCAGGTTGGCCAGCTGTTTGGGATCGATCCCCATTCCCACCAGTTTGTTGGTAGAAACGAAGATGTTGACTACTTCCGTCTGTACGCCAAACAGCGCTACTTTCATCACGCCGTCTGCTGTGACAACCTGCGTCTTGATCCGTTCCGCCCAGTTGCGCATTTCCTCATAGGTGAAGCCGTCATCTGCCGTCAGTCCATAATAAATGCCGAATACGTCGCCGAAATCATCGGAGACGGTCGGGGTGGAAGCACCGCTGGGCAGCTGCGGTTGAATATTGAGCACTTTGCGTCGCAGTTCGTCCCATTTCTGAGGGATGGAACTGGCGGAAAGTGAAGGTTGCAGTTCGAACGTGATTTTGGAGAGCCCGTACATGGACTCTGATTTTATCTTGTACACGCCGCTCATACTTTGTATCTCACGGGAGATAGGCTCTGTGATCAGCCGTTCTACTTCTGCCGGTTCGGCTCCCGGATAGCGTGTCATGATGACCGCTGATTTGATAACGAAGGGGGCATCTTCTTTCTTACCCAGCTTTCCGAAGGAGGTAATACCTCCAATCAGCAGTACGGCAAGGAAGAAATAGATGATCTTCGTGTTATCCAGTGAATATTTTGCTAAATTCATTTGTCTATTGATTTAATACTTTCTCCTTCTACCAACTGGTATACTCCTGCTATGACGATTTGTTCTCCGGGTTTCAGTCCTTCGGACACGAGTACTTGCGCCTCTCCTGTGGGGGCATTGACGACGATTTTGCGTTTGTGCACTTTGTTGTCCTCTACTACCCAGACATACATGTTGTTTCCGTCACTTTCGCCGAAAACAGCACTGAGCGGGATGATTGTCCAGCTATCCTGCACCAATGGGCCTACATCGGCTGTGAAACGGATGCTGCAAGTGAAGCCGGGCTTCACGGCATATAAGTCCCGGTCGAATGAAGGGTCGTCGATAGTGATGCTGACCGGAATACCCGTTCCTTCGGTGGATATGTCCAGATATTCCTCCAGTCTCGCCTTGAACACATGGCCCTTGAAGGTATCAAACTCTACAAGGAAACGGGGATCTTTGGCACGGAGGAGATAAAGATATGCATCCGGTATGGTGAACTTGATACGCAGGTTCTGTGTGTTGACCAGTTGTACGATCCCTTCTCCTGAATTGACACGCTGGTAGTTCTCCACCAACCGCTTCTCGATAGAACCGTCGAAAGGGGCCGTCAGTTTGGTGTCACGCATGTTGTTGCTGGACAGTTCGTACTCCGATTTTGCTTTCTGATAATTGGAAAGGCTGATTTCATACTCCTGCACGGAGATCGCTTGCCGGGAGAGCAGGCGCTTGTTGCGTTCCACTTGTGCGGAAGCCGTTTCGTAGGCAGACTAGGTGGCAGCATACTGCAATGCGATATCTCTGGGATCGATAGCTGCAATCAGTTGCCCTTTTTTCACTTTCTCTCCTTCGATAACAGGCAGGCTGATGATCTGTCCGCTGACGCGGAATGCCAGTTTGACATACTCCACTGCTTCTACAATGCCGGAGAAGTCTTTTCTGATTACTGACCTTGATTCGACAATAGTTGTCTTAACAGGTCGGGTGGCGGGTGCCGTCATCTCTTTTTTTTGCCCGCAGCCTTGAAATAGGATGGCTGCGAGTGCAATCACATAGATATTTTTCATAAGTCGTTCATTGTTTGGGAAGTAAACAATTTGATACTTGACTATGTTCAGTAGAGACGGGTATATTAGAAATGTGAAATTAGTATCAACATTAAAGGAAAATGATTGTTTATAGATAAAAAATGCCTTTTCTGTTGATTTTATCAGAGATTATTCCCACTTTTGCACCGCACTAGTATTACAGTCGCGGAATGCGATATGAGAATTTAATTCTCGAATTTAAGCTACGAGCATGTGGGAATATGCTCGTGGCTTCCTTAGATATACGGTTCTGTCCCCCGTGTGGAGCGTTAATGCGCCCACTGTATCTCATCCCTCGTGGACTGTAATATGTAGTGCAACGGGTCAGCAGGACCGTCTTTTTTGCCTGCTGAATATTATTATATATAATAGGAAGTATTTCTCCTGAATAGTACTATTTAATAAACCATCATTTTTCAGGAGATCAGACAATATAATGGTATGGTATATTCCCTTAACTATACCATTTTTATATTACCTGGTAATAGTTCCCCTTAGCCAGTTAATATACGGACCGCACTACTCTGTGAAGAATGGTGCGGTCCTTTAGTTTATCTATGAAACGAAAAAGAGGAAATTTCCAACCGGAAATCTCCTCTTTTTTCATCTTAACGAAAGATTGAATTATTTCTTCTTACGGTCACCGTAACGGCTCATGAACTTATCAACGCGACCTGCAGTATCTACCAATGTAGATTTACCTGTATAGAACGGGTGAGAAGTGTTTGAGATTTCAATCTTCAGCAACGGATAAGTTTCACCTTCGAATTCGATGGTTTCTTTAGTTGCTACAGTTGATTTAGACAAAAACATATCACCGTTTGACATATCTTTGAATACTACCGGACGGTATGATTCTGGATGAAGGCCTTTTTTCATTTCAGTATCTGTTTTTTTAATTTATATTCTGTTACTATTTTGGTAAGAAATAGTGTAATGGTCATTTTCAGAGCGCAAAGATAGCACATTTCTCCGGAATAGAAAAAACTTTGCTGAAAAAACTTCTGTGAATTATGCTATTTCTATGAATTATATGATTGGCACGAAAAGAATGTCTTGTGCTTTTTATGGTATAATACCTGTTTTGGGATAGAACCTTTCAGCCGTTTATTTGCTAGGTGGACATTACAATCTAATGTCAGACCCGCTTACGGATGAATATTTGCTGATCGATTTAAACCTTTTTCTATTATATTTTTCTTTCCGATGCTCGTTATTCGGTGGATAATGCTTACTTTTGCGTAGAATTTTAATTCACTAACAATAAACTTTAAACAAAATGGTTAATTACAAAGACTTAGGATTGGTAAACACAAGAGACATGTTTGCTAAGGCTATTAAGGGTGGATACGCTATCCCAGCATTCAACTTCAACAATATGGAACAGATGCAGGCTATCATCAAGGCTGCAGTAGAAACAAAATCTCCGGTGATTCTTCAGGTTTCTAAAGGTGCTCGTCAGTATGCTAACGCTACTTTGTTGCGTTACATGGCTCAGGGTGCTGTAGAGTACGCAAAAGAATTAGGTTGCGCACATCCTGAAATCGTTCTTCACCTTGACCACGGAGATACTTTTGAAACTTGCAAATCTTGCATCGATTCAGGTTTCTCTTCAGTTATGATCGACGGTTCTCATCTTCCTTACGAAGAAAACGTTGCTTTGACTAAGAAGGTGGTTGAATACGCTCATCAGTTCGACGTAACAGTTGAAGGTGAACTTGGTGTATTGGCAGGTGTAGAAGATGAAGTTTCTTCTGACCACCACACATACACTGACCCTGAAGAAGTAATCGATTTCGCTACTCGTACAGGTTGTGACTCATTGGCTATCTCTATCGGTACTTCTCACGGTGCTTACAAGTTTACTCCGGAACAGTGCCACATCGATCCGGCTACCGGTCGTATGGTTCCTCCTCCATTGGCTTTCGAAGTATTGGATGCTGTAATGGAAAAACTTCCGGGATTCCCTATCGTACTTCACGGATCATCTTCAGTTCCTGAAGAAGAAGTTGAAACAATCAACAAGTTTGGTGGTGCTCTGAAAGCTGCTATCGGTATTCCGGAAGAAGAATTGCGTAAAGCTGCTAAGTCTGCTGTTTGCAAAATCAACATCGACTCTGACTCTCGTCTGGCTATGACTGCTGCTATCCGTAAGACTTTCGCTGAAAAACCAGCTGAATTCGACCCACGTAAGTATCTTGGTCCGGCTCGTGACAACATGGAAAAACTGTACAAGCACAAAATCCTTAATGTGCTGGGTTCAGACAACAAATTGGCTGAATAATCACAGATTATCCTATTATATAGAAAGGCTGCAATCGTTTGACGGTTGCAGCCTTTTTACGTAATATTCTCTATCTGCTTATTCCGGTTTCTGAGCGGGCACATTTCCTCCCAAGAAGAAATCTTCTATCTTTTGCTTACTTTGAATGTCTTTCAGCCAGTTAGCTGCAGCATTATAATAATTCTTAGTGCCTAAAACGAGTTCGCCTCGTTCGTTTAGTTTCGCTTCTTCTTCCTTATCTTCTTTCGGGCGTGTTTTTAAGAATGCTTCCAGACAGCGTTCGGTGTTTTTCTTGTCTTTCAGCGAATAGAAATAAATGAAAGCCATATCATAGAGCAGCTTATGATTTTGTTTATCGTATTTCCGGTAGCGTTCTCTGATCGATTCAATCTGCTCTTTAGGCATCTGTGCCATTTTGTAGCAGTCGGTCATGCCAATATAGAGCCGTACCATATTACTGTCTTTGGGAATAGTCAGATCAAGCGCTTTTTCGAGATACTCTACGCCTAACTTCTTCCATGAAGTCTTGGCGCAGGCACGGCCGAGATAATAAAGCAGGTTTACGTTTTCAGGATCATGTTTTCGGGCGGCTTCCAGAAAGTCATGTGCTTCGTAATATTTCTCTTCCGCATAATAGCTGATACCCAGATAATAACAGGTATGAAAAGAACTGTCGCCCTGGCTCACCAGGTATTCATAACGCTGGATAGCGGTAGGATAATCCTTATTCAGACAATATGCCAGTGCATTCTGGCGGTTGACAGCGATGTTGGTGGTGTCAATCTGCCGATATTTCTCCGTGGCTTCAATTGCTTCGTTGAAATAAGAACCGGCTATGTTCAGTGCGGCGAGCTTGGCGGCGGCAAGATAGTCGTCGGGGTATTTCTCCTGTATATTATAGTAGCACCCCGTGGCGGGGAGAAGCTCTCCCATACCTTCGAAACTTTGGGCCTGCAGATGCAAGGCGATGGCGGAACTGTCTTTCTCTGTCATCAGACTACTTTCTCCTAAAGCATCCTGAAACTTCTGTAAAGAGAGCAGTAGTCCGATGTATTGAATACGCACATATTTGTTTTCCGGATTCAGATCAAGTGCCTGTTCATAATATTTCAGTGCCTGTTGGTATTTGGCCAATGAACGGCAGCATTCGGCTGCTTCGATATATGCACGGGTATTGGCAGTGTCATTGGTTATGATTTCCTGATAAGTGGAAAGTGCTTCTGTATTCATCCCAAGTCCCCGTTGTGCTTTACCTTTTTGCAAGAGTAGGGGAATTGTCGGCTTTTCTTTGGCAATGAGAGTGAGAGCTGCCTCGTAATCGTAGTTTGCTATTGCTTCCTGAACATGATTGATGCGCTGCGCCATCACCAGGGTGGTGGTACAAAGGAAGGCGAGGAGAATAATCCGTTTCATAAATATTTATTTTAGTGTGTCGTAACAAAGACGCAAGATGCTAAAAAATATCGTATTTACGAATTATTCGTAGCCTTTTTGGAATAGATTAACGGAATGATAAGAGAAGATAACATAATGATAAGTGCGGATATTGCATCTAAAACAGCAATATCCGCACCTAATATTTTGTCCCGGCATTCCGAATGGAAGCCTGACAGGGGCACCTTGTCCCTACATTAAGAATCCTAACAGGATACCGGCAGCAACAGCTGAACCGATTACACCTGCTACGTTCGGACCCATAGCGTGCATCAGCAAGTAGTTGGTTGGATCATATTCCAGACCGACAACTTGTGAGATACGTGCAGAGTCGGGAACGGCAGATACACCTGCATTACCGATCAACGGATTGATCTTATTGCCCTTCTTGAGGAAGAGGTTGAAGATCTTAACGAAGATCACACCTGATGCGGTAGCAATGATAAATGACAGTGCACCGAGGGCAAAGATCTTGATGGAGTCGAGTGTCAGGAACTCGGAAGCCTGAGTAGAGGCACCTACTGTCAAACCTCACAGGATAGTGATAACGTCAATCAGCGGACCGCTGGCTGTGT
>ERZ1643251.5053-NODE-5053-length-11038-cov-39.219157_pt1 | contig 11038 bp, 9 predicted proteins | sample MGYA00579261_ERZ1643251 | MGnify/ENA primary metagenome ERZ1643251 (study PRJEB29033, sample SAMEA4952267) | chicken gut metagenome | biome: Broiler Chicken; feature: Gastrointestinal Tract; material: Caecum | place: Ireland | collected 2018 | study: Broiler... | reverse complement strand
TTTTATTATGAAATCCTTGAGAATAAGCTGTCAACTTTTTTTATACCACACCATTCCTTCAGTCAGGGCTGTCGCCGTATAGGTTCCAAACCGAGCATGATTTTCCGTGAGCAAGCTCCTAAAAGGCAACCCGATTTTGTCTCTGCATGGCTTGTAGCTTGCGCGGAAATGGTGTAAAAATGGTGTAGTAAGTCATTTATGAAGCAAATTAAAAAATCGTAACTCCTTAGAAAGCGCGTAAAATCAAGCTTTTTTCGGACCTCCTAAAAAATCTTAAAAAATTAGCACTCGCCTCTTGGCTCGTTTGGGGTGGTTTTGTCCTGTGGTGTCAGAGCCCGTAAAGCCTTATTTTACAAGGTTTTTGCGGGTTCTTACTTTTTGTCTGAGAGCGTCAAAAATCGTCATTTTGAAAGAAAATGGTGTAGTAAATGGTGTAGTGGAATGGGTTATAAGAAATGCAGAAATACTGGAACAGAGGGGCATAAATAAAAATTAGATACGTGGCATTTCTTCAAAAAGCTAGAAGATATAGGGGCATACAATTGGGGATATCATATCATTGGATACAGATAGAGAGACTAAGACATAGTACTGTGGGGACGAAACAAGGTAAAAAAGCAGATATACATTCTGACGGATGGATGTAAGCAATTGATGGTATATCAGAAAAAATAGAATAACTATATTAAAACTTGCTTGGGGATAAAAAGCCCGAACAGTATTGTAAAAGAGTTTGGGGGATGCTATAAAGTAGCCGAGACAGCCGGTAGTATTTTGTTTGGCAATCTCTATCTTATTCTTGACATTCCTTTCAGAGTGAAGTGTTACCAATCATTGACACCTATACACACCTATATAGATCAATAGTAAACATTTATTGTGTGAAGTCAAAGTGTGTGGTAAAATAAATAAGTATATTTACCGAAAGATGGTGGACGGTTATGAATGAGAAAAGACTTTATGCAATTGATTTATTCAGTGGCTGCGGAGGTGTGACCAGCGGGTTGAAAAAGGCTGGAATTGAGGTACGTACTGCAGTGGAGATCAATGATGTGGCGGTCAGAACATACCGTAAAAATAATAGTGAAGTGACTGTCCTTCAAAAGGATATTCGAGATGTGACCGCGGCTGAATTGATAAAAGCGGCGAAGATTTCAAAGAATGATATGTTCTTGTTGGTTGCATGTCCCCCTTGTCAAGGCTTTTCGGCTATTCGTCACGGTGGAGAAAACGACGAAAGGAATCAGTTGGTTTTTGAATATATACGTCTAGTACGGGAGTTAAATCCGGCTTTTATACTAATGGAAAATGTAGCTGGTATGTCCAGAGGAAAGGGAAAAGAAACTTTTCAAAAAGCATATCGGGAATTTGAAAAATTATATGTATGCAAGTACGATATTTTAAATGCTGCGGATTATGGAGTTCCCCAGACTAGAAGGCGGCTTGTGCTTCATGGCATCAGAAAAGATATATATGAGAGTGGGAAAGATAAAGGCGTGAAAATCGAGCTACCGGAACCCACTCATACCGCACCGAAAAAACACAAGGGAAAGGGTAACCTGCCGGAGTGGAAAAAGGCAAATGTAATTCTTGGGCTTCCGCCAATATTGGCGGGAGGAAAATGTACGGAAAAAGGAATTTACAATCATGTATGTAACGACATGTCGGAGACTAATCTTGAAAGGATCAGATATATCAGGAGACATGGGGGAAATCGAACCTGTCTTCCAGAAAAGCTTGCCTTGAAATGTCATAAAAATGGAAACGGTCATACGGATGTATATGGCATCATGGACATGAATAAACCGGCTCCAACAATTACAGGTGGTTGTATGTATTTTTCAAAAGGACGTTATGGGCATCCATATCAGGATCGAGCGTTGAGTGCGAGGGAGGCCGCGAGACTACAGTCATTTGATGATGATTATGAATTTTGTGGAAATAACGCGCAGGTTGCTCTGCAGATTGGAAACGCTGTTCCTGTGGACTTGGCAAAAGCCAGTGGACTTTACTTTGTTAAAACATATCAAACAATTATAGAGTCAGTAAGTCAATGATGTACGCAAATCCCATTTGATCATGGCATTTGGATGTTCAGTTAAGGAATAAACGGGAGAGAATATATTTGAGGAACGGAGAGTATTTTGCAGTTTAGTAAATCGCAGATTTTCATGGCTATATGGTAAGATTCATGAGAGTAAACGGTTCGGCAATCTTTTGAATCTTCATCAATAATGCACCATTCATTTATATGAACAATTTTATATCGATCTTGCGAAAGATTGGTATCTTTATAAGATATCCATGATTGGCAGTTTGGACAGTATATCCGATTTATTTTTCCTTTATAGCATTCCAGTGGATAGGGAATTGCGCAAATATTTTCCTTAAAACATTGATAACAGTAAAAGTTGTAGATTGATCGTTCCATTACATCACCTCACATTAGTATATTCAGTTTGGAAAGGAAATATGTAAAATGGGAGCTTTTAAGACAAAGGCGAGAGCCGTTGAATTGCTTGGAAGAAAGCAGATTCGTGATAGTGTTACGGCTCTATCGGAGATTATGAAAAACGCATATGACGCCGATGCAAAATTGCTCAGGGTTGAATTTTTAACAAAAGATACGCGAAATCCCTGTATTGTTATATGTGATACAGGTTCGGGAATGGATCAATATGATCTTGAAAATAAATGGCTTGTTTTGGGGACTCCGTCAAAATTGGGAAAAAAGGAACAAGTAACGCCGGGCGGACGCCCATTAATGGGTGCAAAGGGAATCGGACGCCTTGCCATATCACGTTTGGGGCAGCAGATGTGGATGTTTACTAAGAAAGTGGATTCCGAGTGGAATATTTTATATATTAACTGGAACATATTTGAAAATCCAGAATTATATATTGAGGATATTAACATACCGGTTGTTTATGATAAAAAACTGGTAGAAATACCACAGGAAATAGCAAAATTAAAAAGCATTCAATTGGAAAATTTAAATAATTTTGCTTGGAATACTTCTAAAAACTTATCGACGAAAGAAAAGATTGCCCGACAGATACGGTCTTCCGAGCTTGATCAGGATTTGGTTGATGATTTTTGTAATATCATTGAAATGAGTGATATCCGACAGGGTACAATTATTTTTTCATTGGATTTGAACGATGACTGGGATCGGTATTTGGATCCAGATGCAACCACGGACGATGATATGCTTGCGGTAAGAAATTATAATCGTTTAAATTCCTTTATGACAGATTTCGGAAAAAATGAGTCTGATTTTCAGGTGGAAGTATTTTATAATGGGAATCCGCTTGTTTTTTCGACAGGCTTTACAGAAGAGGATTATGAGATTTATGATTTGAGAATTTCAGGTTACGTGGAACATGGCATGTTTAAAGGGAAAATTGATGCCAGAAATGCGGATCGTACAATACTAAACCGGTGTAATCAAATATTGCTTCATGGGATTCCCGTTACGTCAGGTATTAAGAACTGGGAACAAGATGACTGCGGAAAATACTGGGTTAAGCTCTGCCATTTCGAAATGAATAAAAAGAATACGGGGTTAACTGACGAAGAATTGGAAACTGTAAAGCGGAGGATGGAAAAAGCAGGAGGAATCGGTGTTTACCGGGATAACGTGCGTGTATTGCCCTACGGCGAGCCGGACAATGATTTTCTGGAGCTGGAAGAACGGAGGAGCAGAAGCGCGAAGTATTATTTGTTTAGCCATAGAAATATGTTTGGACGTATTGATATTACTTCCTCGGAGAATCCGAATTTGGAAGACAAATCGAGTCGGGAGGGGTTTATAGAAAATCAGTATTATAATTATTTTATACGAACACTTCAAAATCTTCTGATTAAAATTTCTGTTGATTTTGTCGGTGATATGAATAAAAAGTCATTGATGTTAAGACAGAGTTATCTCAAGAACAATAATGCAAAACATCAAGAGAAAGAAAAATTGCGTGAATTTGAAAAAGAACAGCAGCGGTTATTTAAAGATGACAAAGTGCGTATAAATGATGCGTTGAAGAGAAATCCGTTCCGATTACGAGAATTTGAGATGGATTTTGAAAAAAATCTGCAGCAATTAAATAAGATAAAAGATTGTGATTTCACACGTTATAAAGAGTTGCTTGATAATGAAAGTAAGATTAAAGCTTTTCGATATGAGAGAAAAGAAAGCATTGCGCGTATAAAAGAAGAACTGTATATTTATATGGATGAACGGTTTGAAGGGCAATATGATTCGGTGGTTTTGGACAAAGTTGCCGAGTTTAATGAACATTTGGAGGAAACCATAGGGAAAATAGACAGCCAGTTAATTGCGGATTGTGATACTTTGACGAAAATAAATCAATTAAAAATCAGCGAATACCAAGTGGAGATTAAAAAACGAACAGGTCATTCCATGGAGGAAGTGAGGAATGATCTGAATGAACATTTGAAAAAGACAAAAAGCCTGTTGAAAACAATTACGGAAAATGCACGGAAGAACGTAAAACTAAAATCCGAGAGTTTGAATGGAAAAATGAATCGTATCATTGATTATGGTGCGGACATCCGAGGTTTTGAAAGAGAATCGGATGAAGCGATTGGAAATGACTTGTTATCTAGGGAGAACGAGCTTCAGGTGATAAGCAAAATTATATCGGATCCAGGATGGCCTGATGAATTGTTAAAAGTACAGGAAAGACTTGGTAAATCGGAAGAAGAGATTTATAATGCTGCGGAACGGATTGCAAAAAAAATAGAAAACCGCTACTGCGAATTAAATAAGAAATTGGAAAGGATTCTTGCTAGATTTGAAGAGGACAATTCCGATTTTATCCTGCAATTGACAGTGCGATATAATGAATTGAAAGAGTTAAACGATACGTATGCCGATCTGGCAAATCTGGGTATGGCAGCGGAAATTGTAAGTCATGAAATGAATCAGCTGTTTAATAACGTGTATGATGCTATTAATCAGTTGCGGCTTCATGGGGTTTCACAGGAAGATAAGTATTATCTGCATCAGATTGATATCGGGTTCAGAGCAATTTCCGATCGCTTGAGTCAGATGTCACCAATGTATAGAAGCAAAAATACATACAAAAAGAATGTAAATATGCATGATGTTTTGGAAGAACAAAGGAGATTCTTTGAAAATCGCTTGCAAAAACAGAATGTTCATTTTATAAATGACGTGCCGAGAGATCTGGTGTTGAAAATATCACTTTCCAAAATATATCCGGTACTGTCCAATTTGATTTATAACTCATTATATTGGGTGGCTGATCGAAAGCATAAGGAAATATTATTTCGGTATGTACGCGAAGAAAATGCAATGTATGTTGAAGATTCTGGGGAAGGAATTGCGGTTCGCAACAAAGAGCGAATTTTTGATCCTTTTTTTTCCTTGAAAAAAGACGGAAGAGGACTGGGATTAACTATTTCCAAAAATGTTCTTTTGTCTCAGGGATATGATATTTGTGTGGTTACGGATTCCGATAAAAAATATCTGAGCGGAGCCTGTTTTAAAATTACTTTTGGATCGGAGGCGGAAGTGTAATGGCTGCCTGTGTAGATAGTCTTACAAAAATTTTACAAAATTATTTGAGTCATGTTCTCTATATTGACGATGAATTTAAAGTCGCATGGCGGAGTAAAGTGGATGAAGTGGTCCAAAGACCGCCAAGAAGCAGCAGGCATAAAGTCGTGCAAGAGGAGAGGGAAAGTACAATTTCAGGTGGCCCAGCAACAATGGATAATTTGGCGGAGTTTTGCACGGCAGTGAAGGAGGAATACCCGGAGATATTGCTGACTCCGGTTGTATACAGGGATTCGATAGATGTCGAAAGTCTGGTCGTCCATATGAAGAATGCACGTTTGCTAGTTATAGACTGGAAACTATCGGATAAGGTTACGGCCATTCAATTATTAAACCGTAAAGAATTTTTCGGGCAATTGCGATTTTGTGTTATCTATACATCACGGCTGGAAGAGGCGGAGAGTGAATTTGTTTCTTCTATTCCCAATGTTAGGGACGCCGGACTTAAAAATGCCGAGTTTAATGGTCATAGATATGACTATGTGCGCATTAATTCCGTAATTTATATGATTTGCGAAAAAGATAAGTTCGATTTCCATATGATCATAGACTCCCTGACGGAAATATTTGTATCAGAAATTGGATATTTCCCGATCGCATTTATTGATATGATAGCGCGATTGGAGGAAAAGGTCCCCTTTTATTTAAATGAGTTTTCATATCCTTTTGACAATTTGCTGATGCTTCAGACCAATTCGGACGGACTGCCATTAAGCGAATTGTCTTATATGATTAATGATATGGTAATCAATAATATTAGGTCTGATATCGAGTTGAATAACAAAGTATTGGATGGAATATATGAAAAGCAAATCGGTAGATTAAGAGATCTGTTGGAAGAGTACGGAAGATTCCGGGACAGACTGAATGAAAGCCTGAAATATATATTTGAGCGGCTGGGCTGCAAGGAAGAAGAAAAAAAAATTTTTGAAAATATTCCGGCCGACAAATATAAAACCATCATACAAAAGGCAATTAATAAGCCGGAGGATCTTTCAAAAGGAATACATAAGGCCAGCGACTCTTTGGCGAAGCTTTACGCAAGGAAGAAAGTGGAATCTGTGATCCCTGCCAGTGATAATTTGTCGCCCGATATGGATAAAGTGAAAAGTGAGTTGGTCAGATTATACAAGAATCAAATACAAAATAAAATTGAAAAATTATTTCCGGCATGTCTTATGATATTGAGTAATCCGAAGGAAAGTTATGATTTAAACAGACTTGTAACTTCGCTGAAAGTGGTGAAATATACTGAAGACAAAAGAAGATTTCCTGATATTTTTAATAATTGCTATGAATGTAAAGATGAATATATGTACTTAAAGAGTCTGGAGAACGGATCGCCACTCGGATCCCTGCAAAACAAATTGAATGCGGGTGACATTTTTTATTTGAGAACAGAACAGGGACAGAAGGAAAAGTTTTATTTGTGTATTGTGCCATCCTGTCATCTCTTAAGGCCTAAAAAGGTGGAGGGAATTCTTCTGTTTGTAGAAGGAAAAGTCGTAGATGAAAAACCGGATAATACTTTAAAGGATAGTGAACATTTTACTATTCTTCCTGGTATAAACGGTGGCCAGATGTTGGTTCGAGTTATTTGGCAGTTCCATAGAATTTATATGTTGGATTTAAAACAAGTGGCACGCAAAGACTATGAAAATTTTTGCCGACCATACAGACTTACAAACGAATACTTTCGACAAATCATGGGTGAATTTGTCTCATTTTACTCCAAATCAGGGGTTGAGGAACTGTTTTTGAAAGGAGATTCCGCATTGGATCAATTATTATTACAAAGTAAGGAAAGCGATGAGTGATATTTATAATTCGGATAAGCGTTCCAAGATCATGAGTGGTATAAAAAACAAAAATACTGGGCCTGAAATAAAAGTAAGAAGATTGCTTTGCAGATTGGGATATCGCCAGTATCGGCTATCAACAAAACAGCTAAGATGTCGTCCAGATATCGTGTACCCCGGAAGAAAAAAAGCTATATTTGTGAATGGATGTTTCTGGCATGGACACTCATGTAGTAAAGCCAGACTACCAGAAACAAATTATGCGTTTTGGAAGAAAAAGATAACAGAAAATAGAAATAGAGATCAGAGAAATTATAAGGAACTAGAGGAGAAAGGATGGTCTTATTTCGTGGTTTGGGAGTGCGAATTAAAAAAGAGAAAAGAAGGAGAAATTGAAAAAAAACTCTTACATTTTATGAAAGACTAAATAGAGCAACGTGAAACTGCTTCTAAAAATATGTGATTGAAAGGCTTTTCTATGATAAAATTAAAATAGTCATAGGAGGGCCTTTTTTATGAAAAACAGAAAAAACTGTACATCGAGTAAAAATGACAGAAGGAATTTGTTATTGTACTTTGTTAGGAACTCGGTATTCTGCGTTAATTTTTTGAGATGAGGAGGTACATAATGGCACAATTTGACTGGGTAGATTTTTATAAGGCTTTTGCAAAAGCCTTACTTCAATACAAAGATAAACGTTCTGGTCTGATTGAGATCATTAAAAAGGTTTATGAAGAAATTGAAATCAACCTGCCCACACTGGAGCGAGATAATCAGATGGTGGATATAGATCCTTTTACCGTATTTGGTTTGTTTAATAAGAGCAAGTTAAAGGAATCAAATAGAGTAAAAATCATTACGGCGTTTGCAAAGGAACTTTTTGTTGATGCTGCAATTCCTACCTCGTTTGATGCTGTCCCAGTATTGAACAACCAAAACGCTACATTTTATTACTGGACAGGAGACAGAGGCCCGAATGATATTGATCATCTGTGGGATCTCTTTGAGAGTGCTTTGGAATATGCGAAGACTCCATCAGATGATAAGAGACAGGTGGTTTCAAAATATTTTGATCTTGCTATTAATTTGAAAGGCAATGGGAATAGTAAAATCACTATGGGGTTATACTGGATTGCTCCAGATGTATTTATAAATCTTGACAGTAGAAATACTTGGTATATCTATGAGTCTGGCAAGATTCCGTTTGAGGTGGTTGATTCTCTTCCTCGGATTGAGCAAAAGATCTCATCAGATAAATATTTTGAAATTGTAGAAAAACTTCAAGTTTATTTGCAGAGTGATCGAACAACGCTAAAGAATTTTAAAGAACTTTCATTTGAGGCATGGACATATTCTGGTTCAACACCTGATCCCAGTTCCGGTACCGCTGTGTCCACTTCTTTGTTACATTTCTGCTCGCAAGAAACAGCATCTTTTCAAGAGCGGTATCGCTTGGGAACACACTTTTTGTCTTTGTAACTTTCCTATACTGACGGTTCAGCCCTTCTATGATGTTGGTCGTATACATAATTCTGCGGATATCTCCGGAAAACTGGAAGAAAGAACTCACATCTTCCCAGTTGTTTTCCCAGTTACTGATCGCATAGGGATATTTCTTTCCCCATTTCTCCTTGATCGTTTCCAATTCCGAAAGAGCCGCAGATTCATTGGGCGCATTATAGACTGCCCTGAAGTCTGCTGAAAACTTCTTCAGATCGCTATAATTCACATATTTAAAGGAATTGCGCAGCATATGAATCACACAGCGCTGAATCTGTGCCTGTGGGAAAACAGCCTGAATTGCATCTTTAAATCCGGGAAGGCCATCTACACAGAAGAACAGGACATCCTGTACACCCCGGTTTTTCAGGTCGTTGAGCATTCCAAGCCAGAATTTACTGGTCTCGTTTGCTCCTACGGTGATACTGAGAATCTCCTTATAGCCTTCCACGGTAACTCCCAGTACAATATAAGCAGCACGGCTGAGGATTCTGCCGTCTTCACGAACTTTGTAATGGATACAGTCCATAAAAACAAAAGGATATACAGGGTTCAGCGGACGTGACTGCCACTCTTTCACTTCCGGAAGGATCTTGTCCGTGATTTTGCTGACCATTTCGGCGGAAAGTTCAATCCCATAAAGTTCCTGCAGCTGGTCATGAATATCCCTTGTGCTCATTCCACGGGCATAGAGAGAGATCACCTTTTCCTCGATGCCGGAAATATCCCGCTGATATTTCGGAATCAGCTTTGGTTCAAACTCACCATTGCGGTCACGGGGAACATCGATCTGGAATTCCCCGTACTGGCTTTTGAGTGTTTTGGGAGAGTGGCCATTCCTCTTATTATCGCTCTTAAGATCACCTTTACAATTTTTTTCATAGCCCAGAGTTGCATCCATCTCGGCTTCCAGAAGCTCCTGCAATATATCTTTGAAGCTGTCTTTGAGAAGGGAGTAAACATCAGCCACACTGGTAATGTTGTTTTCTGTAATAATCTGTCGAATTTGGTCTTTTGCTACTGCCATAAATAAACTCCTTTTCGATAAGAATTGTCATATCTGTAATTCTTACCAAAAAGGAGCTATTTTTTACCAAAGCCACAAAGTTTTTTACACTACCCAAAGTTGTTTTAAATATTGAAATCAATTAAATAAGGTTGATAATTTTTTAATATACTTTTTACAGTATAATTGAAATATCCAGCAAACCACATATACTTTTGCCGTATATTTAACATTTCTTGTGTTTCAGAACCAAGAGTTAGATTATATTCATTAATTATCAAACTTTTTGTTTTTTGCAACAAATTAATGTACATACTTTCTTCGTCCACTTCATTATAAAGTGCCAAATAATTAAGTATGTATTCTGGATTACTTCCTTTAAGAAATTTCCCTGTATCATTCATCACCAAATACTTCAAATATTCTAATTCTTGTTCTGGTGTATTCGCTAATCCAGGATATTGTATCCCTCTTTTAAAAACGTTATCTTCTATGATAATTCTAGGGTATTTTGCTCTTTTCTCCAAATTAACCGCATTGTTCATTGCTGGACCATAACAAATGTCTCCTTTGTGAACTAAGGGACCAACTGTCACGCCACCTCTAAATATATATCCCATATTAAGTACATCTAAACATAGATGAGCCAATTCTAACAAAATATGAAAGGCATTTCCATTTCCTGTCGCAGGATAAGAAATAACAATACTATCAGAAAACATAGTAAACTCCATTCCCATCCACTTATTTCCCCACGGGTCATGATAATTTTTTCTTTTTAAAGATTCCAGATAGCTCAAAGTCTGATCAAGTCTATTAAATTCTTCAGGAAAATTAAACGTATTGGTAACAATATTTTTAAACCCTAGTATGTCAATAAATGCAATATATCTTTCTTCATACATATTAACCCCTCTTTTCTATTCGAAGACTATATTTAGAATAAATTAATACTTTTATTTTTCAATATTATACCGCTATTCCTAAACGAATGCAAAATTATTTATGTGCTTGACTCTGTGGGGCATTGTTCTGTGGATTTCCAGCATGAGTGCCTTTGTTCTTCAAAATAATGTCGTCTGTGCGTGGTAAGGTGATTTTACAACCACAGGGTAAGGAGTTTTTTACATGAT
>ERZ1643251.5050-NODE-5050-length-11041-cov-9.033497_pt1 | contig 11041 bp, 13 predicted proteins | sample MGYA00579261_ERZ1643251 | MGnify/ENA primary metagenome ERZ1643251 (study PRJEB29033, sample SAMEA4952267) | chicken gut metagenome | biome: Broiler Chicken; feature: Gastrointestinal Tract; material: Caecum | place: Ireland | collected 2018 | study: Broiler... | reverse complement strand
AAAGTTATTATTAGTCTAACAGAAGATTGCACAAAATTTTATTTAATATATTTTCGTAATTTTTATATACTAAAAAATGTGCTACTCCCCCTACTCTACTGTTTTTACAAAATATAAAAGATTAGTTGTATTTCAAACTAATCTATAAGTAGAGTTATTTAAATCTTTCCTTAGAAGACATATTTTCTTTTGGATTTATATTAGGAATATACATAGGTCTTTTGATGCTTCCTCCATACATAAATGTCCTAGCAATACCAACTTAATATTCCAAACTATTTATGTTATTTAGAAATTCAAATAAACTCATTGTTATAATTCCATTATCATCTCTCCATGCTTTGATATAATCTTTGGTAATTATAAATTTTTTAAATGAATCATTTATTTTTAATAATGGTCTTTCTTCTTGTTCTCTTTTTTCTGAATCGGGCATACTATAAGCTGATTGAATATAAAATTTATTATTACCTTTATTGGCAATAAAATCAATCTCCAGTTGTTTATAAAAATCTTTGCCATTTTCTTTACCCTTATATTCAATTAAGCCAACATCTACATTAAATCCACGTTTCTTTAATTCTAAATAAATAATATTTTCCATAATATGAGTTTCTTCTTGTTGTCTGAAATTTATTAAAGAATTACGAATTCCAATATCGCTAAAATAATATTTTGAAGGGGTACTAATATATTTTCTTCCTTTTACATCAAATCTTGTAGACTTTTCTATAATAAATGCTTCCTCTAGATATTGTAAATAGTTTGAAATAGTAGCTGGAGCAATATCAATATTCATTTCACTCTTAAATGTAGATGATATTTTCTTTGGATTAGTTAATGATCCTATACTAGAGGAAATTATTTTTAATAATATATTTATTATTTCTCTACTATTATCAATTCTATTTCTTTCAAGTACATCATTTATATAAACATTTTGATTCTGTTCTTCCAAATATTTCATTTTTCTTTCATCTGAATTCATTTTTGTTGCAATTATTGGTAATCCTCCATAAGTAGCATATTCAATCCATCCATCTTGTATACTTCCATTATACGCAGACATAAATTCTGAAAAACTTAGTGGGTAAATCCTGATTTCTTCTCCACGACCTCTAAATTCAGTTACAATATCAGTAGATAAAAATTTTGAATTACTACCTGTAACATATATATCTATATTTTCAATTCTTAATAATCCATTTAATACACTTTCAAAATTTTCAACTAATTGAATTTCATCTAATAATATATAATATAATTTATTATCTTTTATTTTATTTCTAATATAATTACCTAATTCTTTATTATTTAATAGTTTTTCATTTTCATCATTATCTAATGCTATTTTTACAATATGACTTTCGTCTACATTATTTTCTATTAGATATTCATAAAATAATTTATTTAATAAATATGATTTACCACATCTTCTAATGCCAGTAATTATTTTTATTAATCCATCATTTTTAGTATCAATTAACTTATTTAAATAATAATCTCTCTTTATTTCCATTTATAACACCTCTTATATATTTTATAATATATGGTTATATTTTGCAACATTAATCTAAAAAAAACTCCGAATTCGTACTCACTTTTAGATTAATAGTTTAATTAATATTATACGTTATTATTAGAATCTTATACAATACATATACATATTATAATTCAAATGTATACAAAATATCAAAAGACAGTGATATATATAAATTTTATAAAAATTGATTACATTCAATAAGTTCCAATGCTTTTAATTTATTCAATTCTTTTGAACTGCTAATTGATTCACCATCAATTAAAGTAGATACATCTTTGCCTCCAACTAATAATGGAGCAATTACTATGTTTACGTAGTCAATTAAATTGTTTCTTAAAAATAGCCCGTTAAGATTTCCTCCAGATTGAATTGTTAGTCTTTCAGCATTATATTTACTAGATTTCACTTTGAATCATCTCCTCGCTATCAGCCTTATACAAAACCTTTATACTCATTTATTTAGACTAATAACTATATGCCAAAAAAATAAAAATGGCTTAAAATCGATTTTAGAAAGTCATTTCTTATTTTAAAATTTATTATTAGTTTAACAGAAGATTGCACAAATTGAAATAAAGATAAAAACAATATTTTATTTAATATATTTTCATAAAATATGTATAAAAAATCAAAAAAATTATACACATTTTAAAAACATGTATAATTTTTGATATTTTTTTCAATATATCTTTAATATGTATAACTATATTTTTTGTTATCCACTGAAAATTCTAATATTTTTAATCCTTTTTGAACAAATTCATTTTTCATAAAGTAATTCCATATAGTACTATTCAAATAGTTTTCAATCATTATTAATTCTATTCCTTTATCAATTCCAATATATTCTTTTGCAAACCAAGATTTAGAACCTTCTAAATTATATCCATCTTTAAGTCCATATTTTCCCCATAATTTAGGATAATTATTATAATAATACTCCATTGCTTTTATGCTTTCTTCTGGCGTAAATACTATTGAACCTATTGCACCACATGGAGTTACAGTACCATCATTTTCTACATTTAAATCTACATCACATGGTTTTGCACCACAACTTATATATCCTTTGGGAGATAAACAGGCTGTTAGCCCCCATGAATTTTCATTATAAGTTTTAAACCTATCCTTGTTATCTATACAATATTGTCTATTAGCTTTTGTAGCTTTAGTTGAATTTTCAAACCAATCTATATTATTTTTATCTTTTAAATTTTTAAAGTTAATCCATGCATGTGAGAATTGATATGTAAATAAAGTTCCACAATATGTATATATTATATCTTCTATATTTTTATAATTTGCTTTTTTTCTTTTAAAATCATAATACATGCTTTTATCTATTGTAAATGTAGGTGAACCTGCACCTAAAATATATAACATTAATTGCTCTGCATACATATCCCAATGTCCCCAAAAACCTTTTTCTGGGGTATATCCCATATAAAAATAATTTGTATCTTTATTTCTATACCATTCCCAATTTATTCTTTTATATAATGTTTCTGCTTTTTGCTTTACTGTTCCTCCAAAATATTCTCCTGCTGTTATTGCACCACATATAAATATTGCTGTATCTATAATTGATATTTCGCAATTCCATTCTCTTTTACCATTTTGTATATTTACAAAGTGATAATAAAATCCATTTTTTCCTTCCACATTGTATATAAATGTGTCTAATGTTCTATTTGCTCTGTCGTATGCTTTTTTATAGCTAATCCATTTGTGTTCTACTCCAATTATTAATGCCCCTAAACCATATCCTACAGAAGCTATACTTGCTATATTATTAGCTAATATTGTTTTATCTCTAATTAATCCATAACCTAAACTTTTTTTATTTGTATTAGCTTCATTAATAAAAAACTCATAACTTTTTTTAAGTTCTCTTAATATAAGTTTTTTCCCATAGCATTTAATTAATCTCATAAAAACAACACATCCTCTATAATAATTATAAAGAATGTGTTATACTAAAATCAATGGTTATTTATGGTAGTAGTTTTCTTTAAAAACTCCTCTAATTCTATTTCATTACTAAAAATTTCTTCGAAAATATTATATAAAGTATCAGTTGCTTCATATTTTCCTATTGCATAACATTTTTTTCCTAATCCATAAGCAATTCCAGATTCTATATGAGCTGCTTTTCCAGCAGGTAAAACTAATAATAAATTTTTAGAATTCTTTTCTCCTTCTAGATCATTATGAAATAAGTTTAAAACAATATCACTCTTTAAACTTAGTGTTTCAAATTCTTTCTGTTTCTCTTCTGGAGTTTGATTTTTATTTCCATATCCCCAATCATCTTTATTTTTTAGAAAACAATAATAAGAAACTTTATATTTATCAAATAAATTACATATTTTAAGTATGTTTTCTTTATTTCTAGCTCTTCCTGCTATAAAAAATTCATATTTATTTTCCATAATCAATCTCCTCTATAACTTACTTATTTTTAGTCTTTAGCAAAATTATTACTTATCCATCGATGCTTACATAATAAAACTTTTCAAAAACTCCATCGAATTCCACATCAATAATGTGCACATCATCTAATGTTTGCTTAGGATATGATAGTCTATTATTGTCTAAGTCAATGATAGCATTTCCTAATGATTTTTTAATAACATCAACATCATTTATTCCAAACATTTCTTTAATATCAGAAAGCATATATTGTATTATATTTAATAGTTGTTTATCATAATTATTTGCTAAATCTTTTGCATATTGCTCATATTCTGTTTTAATTTCTTTGCAAACAAAAGTAATGTTGTTTATTATCGCTTTGTATTGCTTGTTCTTTTCATCAAAACTAAATATTGACTTACTTTCTTTCCTAAACTTATCAAATATTCCCATAATATCTTCACTTCCAAGTTATTACTTTTAATTAATATGTTTTCATATTTTTTTAAAATTTATTGACTTTATTATAAATTTTGATGTATAATAAGTATAGAAAGTAAGCAATTACAGGAATGTAGTTGCCCAAAAATAAATTTTGTTAGACTACACATTGCTCTGTAACCAATTTTTAAGCAATGTGTAGTTTCTATTTTAATTGATTATTAACCCATTGTATGTATATTATACATAGCAAGGCTAAATTTATTGTTATTGATATTATTAATCCTATAAATAGGAATGCTAATATTTCAAACATAGCCTCACCCCCTAACTCTTGATAAGAAATCAAGGTCGAGGACAACCACACATCTGCTTAACTTACTTTCTATACTAAAACATTTTACAATAATCTTATAAAAAAGTCTATAATTTTTAATAATTTAGTTATATTTCCTTCAATTCCCAAAAATTTAATAAAAATATTATATGAATTGTCATTTTGCCCAAGCACTCAAAATAATTTTATCAAATAATTTAAATTCACCACTTATTACTTCGTTGATTTGATTATCACTATTTTCTTCATCCTGAGTCATGTTACATTGTTCTACATTTTCTGGCATATTAGCAAGTGCTGGTCTTTCGCCATTATTAATTTCTTCTTCTGCTTCTGTATATAAATCATTGTAATCTTCTGCTCTTTGAATTTCGAATAAATCTCCACCTATTTGTGCTTGTATTTCTTCTGCCATTAATTCTGTATTTCCTGTATGCGAAAAATATGCAATTAATATCTTGCTATCACTTGAAAATGATTTTCTTGTTCATTCTCTCTTTTCACCTCCCACATGAATTAGTGTTGTAACAATTCTTTCAATTGAATTATATAATCCGGTTGTAAGAACCGGTCAATACTTTTTTGAAAATTTTTAAAATTTTTATTGGATATAACAAAAAATAAATAGTAGTTTTTAGTTCCTACTATTTATTTTTGTCATTAAATATTTTTGATTGTATTTTCATATATATATCATACCAACTAAATACTCTTGTCATATTGTCTAATATCAATTCTCTGTTATACCTGCAATCATAGCAAAAAACATGTGTATGTTTTACAAATGTTGGTATAGTTTCTGGGCTATCTTCTATCATTATATCTATTTTTAAACTATCAATTTCCTTTGTTTTATCTAGAGAAAAATATAGTTCATCATATATTATTTTATTTTTCTCTAGCCAGTTTTTGGTAATTTCTCTAGACTTTTCTCCTTCTTTAGTATTTTCTGTTGTAAAATGTCTAGAAGTTATAATGTATATGTTATTTCCTTCATCCTTTAGCTTTTTTATTACTTCACTTGCATATTTTCTTGTAGGTTCATTTTGGCAATAATCCCAAAAATATTTTTCTCTATAATTATCTAATATACTTTTGCTCCAATTTACTTTTCCATATTCATATACATAAGGTCTTTTTAATCCTTCTAAATTATTTTCCAATACATATTTTGTTATTGTATCTATTAAGTAATCATCATCATTTGTTAAGACTCCATCTATGTCTATTCCTATATTCATATTTTTCCTCCAATATTTTTTGGTCTTGCTTCAACTTGAGTACACTTTCTTTTCCTCACTTATTATAATTTTAATTTTATATTCTTTATAATTTGTAATTTATTTTTCAGAATATTTCTTCAAAAATATTATATCAGTCTGATTTCCCAAAATCAAGTTTTTTTCATTTTTGGGAAATAATTATATATATTATATTGAAAACCAAGAACTTTATTTCTTATTGACTTATATATTGGTATATATTATAATTAATTCATACTTATTTAAAAACCTTTACAATAATTAATGGAGGTAATTTTAATGAAACGAAAATTAACTGATTTTTTGATTCGGTTAGAAGATTTTAGATGTTATTTGGCAGAGCTAATTTCATGCACTTTGGGAGCTCGTATTACCATTGCACTACAAGATTTAATCGATTATTTCGATAGTAAGAAAGAGTAAATATAATCGTTTCATTGTATTAGAAGTTGTCGCAGAATTTGCGACAATTTCATTTTTTAATTTGTTTTTTCCCTAATCTCATATACACTCTCATCATTTAAAATAGCTACAACACAAGCATATCCACTATCATCAGGACGAATTCTAATATGTCAATATAATTATCATTATTTTCATCTTTTTTTATTTTTATTAAAAAATCCCGTAGCTACAATGTAACTACGGGAATGAAAGTTAGTTGTTTATGTCGGTTAAATACTGTTCAACACAGTTTCGATGATGACATCCATGTCGCCATTGAGAGGGTCAAAGGTTCTCAAAAAATCAATTGTTTCTTTAAGCAACGTCCAATTGACATAGGTCATCTCACCTTGGCTCAAAAACTGTACAACTCCAAGTTCTTTGACTTCTTCAGTCAAAGAAATATTAGGGTAAGTTTCACGAACATGTGCATTTGTTTTATCCCAATCTTCATGTAGTTTTTTAACCTCTTTTTTGTAAAGAGATTCAAAGTTGGGATTATTTGCCTCATGTTCAAGAGCATTTCTGAATTTTTCTTCAATGTTCAAACGTCCATACATGATAGCATCAGTAAGAAGATGCCATACATACCCCCTATAGAAGGGATTTGCCTTCTGGGTATCAGACAATTCTGCCCAACATGCCATTACATCAGGATTACTACTCAATCCATAATGAAGTCCAGCATTGTTGTCTGCCGTTTCTTTTTGAAGGATACGAGGCAAAAGTTCATCATACTCAGGCATTTCGCTGGTGCGCATAGAATTATACTTTGCACGAGCTTTATCAACTCCACCATAAAACTTTACATGCTTCTTCAAAATATCAGGAGCCTCTACTCCAAGGACGAAACTCCGATTTTCCAAAGAATTACCTCCACATGCTGCAAAATGAAGATAATAACCAGGCATATTTTTCTCCTTTCAGTTGTTAGTACCGCTATAGCAGTACGGTTGAAATGAAATACAATGCTTATTATATAATTGTTTTTTTATTATGTCAAGTAAAATTATTCATTATAAATATCAAATAAATATTGTAAATTAAATTGTTGTAAAATCTTTTTTAAATAATTTCTGTTTTGTGGCGAACGCAAATCCTCATTAGCAATATAAGGATAATCTTCCCAATATCCATTATTTGAGCCTTGGTCAATACATTTCATAATTGTTTTAGGTTCAATATTAACATAGAAACCAATACCATTATTTTTAAAATCTTCTTTTACGATATAATCATCTCTTTTATATTCGATTTCTCTATATATTTCGCCACATTGAAACATGATTTTATTAGGGTCGAGAGCAGATATGCTTCTACCATACATTATTGGGTATTTTATTATAATTGGAAGTTTATCATTTCCTATTATCTCATAATCTCCATAATAGAAATTATTATCAAAAATATGTTGAGATGGAAAAGTTTTTAATTTTTTTAATTTTTCAACACTTACATTAGAATCTTCTGTTAATATATGAAACATTTCAATAATTAAAGGTCTCCCCATAAGAATATCCCAATATTTAAATCCGTGTTTTCTTCTTTTATATACATCCATTAAGATTCTTCCATAACCGTATAAATTTCTTCCAAATTTAACTCTAAAGTAATCGCCTTCTTTATATTTTACATGCTTTCTATCCTCTTTAGCAAAATTTTGAACATCTTCTAAATCCTGATCAGTTGAATCATTTACATATTTGTCACACCATTTTTGAAAATCTTTGATTTTTGTAATATCTTTTACATCATCATCTTTATAAAAAGTTTTTTGTGACGTATAATTTCCAATTATAGCATGACCATTGTTAGTTTGTACATAATAATAGATATAAAAGTAATTACCTTCTCCATTAAATGAATTTATAGCTGTTATATTGAGTTTTTTAGTTTTATTAGGATCTTTTTTTGAATATACAAATTTTTTATCTTCAGTTACTACATAATCAACATCATCTTCTCGATATGACAACATATAGTCAGACTTTAAATAACTTATAACTTTTTTAATTTTATTTTGCTCGAAAAAAATGTAAAACTTTTCATTATATCTTCCTTTATAAGTAACTAACTCATATGTATCTTTTAATTCTTTTAGTCCCATATATTTTCTGTGAGTATTGTTTAAAAACCAATTCATAAATTATACTCCTATCAACTTATATTACTTTTTCAGAGCTGTTTCGATTTGTTCAATTGAAATTGGACCATTTCTTAAAATTCGTATATTATCTAATGTGCAATCTACTATAGTACTACTTATATTAAATGACACATTACCTTCCATCATTCCATTTAAAGTAGGACATGACTTTTCTATTTCATCTAAATTGGCACATGTAGGCTCTCCACTTTGATTTGCACTACTCATGAAAAGAGGACAACCTGTTTTTTGAATTAACTCCTTCAACACTTTTGAAGATGCCATTCTTACCGCAATCGTTTTTCTACCATTATTTACATATGCAGGTATATCATCCTTTTTATTTAAAATTAAAGTGATTGGTCCTGGCATAAATTCTTGAATTATTTTTTCTGCCTTTTCATCTACTATAGTGATACTTTTTATTTGTTCTTTATCTGTACACATTATTGGGAAAGTTTTTTCAATTGGTCGTTTTTTTACTTGCATTAAATTATCATGTGCTTTTTTTGAATTCATACGAGCACATACACCATAAACTGTATCAGTAGGAACACTTATTACTCCATCATTTTTTAGTATTTCAGCTAATTCATTAATTTCTGTTTGTTTATATCTTTTCATAAATATCACTTCTTTTATATTTTAAAGTTTTTCAACACAAAATCTACTAAATCTTTTGCTGAATTCCTATTTATAATTTTAGACTGATTTTCTTTCATATGTTCTTGCATATTTTTATCTTTCAATAACTTATCAGTATTTGTTATTATTTCTTCAATATTATTTGATACTAAGCTAAGATGATTTCTCTCGAAAAACTTTGCGTTATAATTTTCAACACCAGGTATTGGCATTATATGAATCATAGGTTTTCTTATTACTCCAACTTCAGTACTTGTTAATCCTCCAGGTTTTGTTAATACAGCAGTACTAGCTGTAATATATTCATTAATATTATTTACAAACCCTTTAACCATTAGATTTGGATTATTTATTTCATTTAGTTCAGAATATAATTCTTTGTTATTTCCGCAAAGAGCAACAACATATACATTTGAAATATGTTCTAGCAAAGATCTTACAATATCTTTCATTTTTCCAAATCCCATACTTCCAGATGCAATTAAAACAATATCTTTATCTGTTGGTAAATCAAGATTGTTTTTTACTCTATAAAATGAACTAGAAACAGGTATTCCAAAATCCAATATTATTTCTTCTTTAAAACCTTTTTTAACAAAATCACCCTTTAAACTATTGTGAGGTATAACAAAATAATCTGGTTTAGTTTCTTCCCAAAATGGAATAGCATGATAGTCTGTTGCTACATTTATTAACTTTAGTTCTTTTCCATCTTTTTTTAATGTTGTTACTGCCATTGCTGGAAATAAATGTGTAGAAATAACTAGGTCATAATCATTTTTTATAATATATTTATAAAGTTTGTTTTTTCCTAATTTATTCAAGCCATAAACAGGACTGGCAATTCCTGTTTTACTATATGCTTCTCCTAATCTATAAGCTAGTTTAAATATACTACCATTGTTTTTTGTTGAGTCAAGATATATTTTTTCAGATAATTCTCTTGCATTAGGACCTAATATATCAAAATAATCAACAAAATCACATTCAACATGGTTTTCTTTAAATTCATTTTCTATATAATGACCACAAGCATTATGACCTCCACCTGTGCTACATGACAATACTAATATCTTCATATTTTCACTTCCAATTATTATTAAACATATTTTTTAAATATTTACTATTAAATGTTTTATCTAGAAATTTCTCATAACTATTATTGGGCTGAATTCCTTTATCAGCTTCTCTAGCTCTTATTACACAACTTATAGTAAAAATAATATCAAAAACTAAAAATATAGTTAGAAAGATTACAATAATTTTATATATTTGAGGATTGATTTTCTTAAGCAGTTTATCTATTTGTGGATATATAATTTTTATCCATAGAATTCCTAATCCTCCCCAAAATATTGAGAATAGTAAACAAATACGTCCATTGATATTTAGAAACATATTAGAGTAATCCCAAGCAGTAAAACCTAAAACTAATTCCATTCCCCAACTCATGATATATTCTAAAATAGAACCACCAATAAATCCTATTAAAAAGATTTTTAAATAAGAATCGTTTCTAAATTTATATAATAATACTGTAAGTGCAACTGCACAAATACCATAAGCAAAATTAAATGGTCCAATTACAACAGCAGAATGATTTATGAATATGCCTTTTGTAATAAGTGACCAAATAAATTCAATAAAGTATCCACAGATACTACTTATTATAAATATATACATTAGTTTATAAAATTTTTTCATATATTTCTCCTAATACTAGTGTTAATATTGTTATTTATATTTTATATATTAATTTTCAATCATTATCAATAATTTATTATATTATAGCATTTATATTTAATACA
>ERZ1643251.5049-NODE-5049-length-11044-cov-4.808081_pt1 | contig 11044 bp, 7 predicted proteins | sample MGYA00579261_ERZ1643251 | MGnify/ENA primary metagenome ERZ1643251 (study PRJEB29033, sample SAMEA4952267) | chicken gut metagenome | biome: Broiler Chicken; feature: Gastrointestinal Tract; material: Caecum | place: Ireland | collected 2018 | study: Broiler... | reverse complement strand
GCGAGGACGCGTTTATCATGTCCGCCATTCCCTCGGCGGAGGCGAGCGAAAGTTTGCCGTTGAGAAATGCGCGCTTTGTGAACTCGCCGTTTTCAGCCATGCGCGCGCCGTTTTCGAGGGGCGCTTTGAGTACTGCGCGGGCGATCTGCACGCCGCCGTGGCAGTGCAGTTCAACGACGTCCTCGCCCGTGAACGAATGGGGCGCCTTGAAATATACGCACAGCCCGAAATCGGCAAAGCCGCGGCATAGAATTTTGCCCGGATACATGTAATTGGGTGCGAAGTCGGCGACGCGCACCGCGCGCACGGGGACGAATATTTTTTCCGCGACCGACAGCGCTCCGCCGCCGCTTATTCTTATTATAGCCACGCCGCCCGTTGCGGGGGCGGTGGATATTGCCGCAATGCAATTTTCTGACATAACTATACCTGCACACAGGCTATGTTAGCTTATGTATAACCTGAGCTTATACCAAATTATAGCACATTTTATTGGGCAAAGCAACAAAAAACGGCGCATTTTTGCGCCGTTTGGTATGCGATGAAGTTATTTTTTGAACTCGTCGAAGGGATCGTCGTCCGATGACGAAGCCGTCCCCTGCGAATTGCCCGATGAACCCAGCCCGTCGAAAGGATCGGGCGCGGAATCGCCGGAACGGGGAGACTGATAAGGATCGCCCGAAGGCGTGCCGGGGCGACTGCCGTAAGGATTATAGCCGCCGTAAGGGTTGCCGCCGTTCTGACTTGTGTATTGCTGATACATTTCGTATCTTCTGCGCTGTTCTCCGCGCACATAGTCGCGGTAGTTCATGCCCTTATTGTTGCGCACGGCAAACATGAGCACGCCCTTTACGGGGAACAGGACGGACGCAAACGACATGAGCACGTATCTGCGGCAGGCGTAAGTCTGGAAAAAGGATATTACGACGAACACGTTGAGCAATATATATGCGAGGTTGATCCATACCAAAACGTAGCCTTCGAGATAATCGAACACCCACGCGAACCAAGTGCCGGCTATGCGGGACGACGAGATGTAGCCGACGGCTATCGTCTGGGTCTGTCCCATAATGGTAACCGTCTGCGTCTGAATTTCATAAAGTCCGCCGGCGTAAATTATGCCCGCCACCGCATAGTACACTATATATCCTGCGACGAGCAGCAATTCGACGACGGCGAGCGCAAGCGAAAGCGCCTTAGAGGACATGTTGTAAAACCTGTTTTTATCGGACAGCACGCCGATGTAATAGGTATTCACAAAGGGAATAAACACCATCCACCTGTGTTTGTAGCCCTCCCTGCCCGAAATAGTCCAAAGCGCTATTGCCTGCAAGACATAGACGGCGACAAACAGCACGCCGGCTACTATCATGCTCACCCAAAGCACCGTGAACGGATCCGAATTGTTGACTGGACTGAATATATCGTAAAACGACAAAGAATAATACAACAGTTCAAAAAATTCCATATAAAGCTCTCTTATCCCTTTTTAAGCATTATTATTTTAAATAATAATTATAGAAAGCGTGAAACAACTTTGTGAAAATTATGTAAAATTATGACAATCTTCGCCGTCCATAGCATAATATAAAGATTAATTAAACTATACAGGCGTGTATATTTGACTTTTGCAACAAAATTACAAATGTTCCCCGAAGAGGTCGAAGCCGTAATCTACATCCATAAGCACAAGCCCGCGCGCGGGCATTGTTTTGCCGACAAGGTTGCGGCTGCCCGTCGCCAGGGAATTTATTATGTCGTCGCGCGAAAGCGCGCCCGAGGCGCAGCCGAGCATGGTTCCCGCCATGGTGCGCACCATATTGTAGAGAAACCCGCCGCCGCAAACGGTAATTTTTACGTCCTCCCCCCTTTCCTCCGCATATGCGGAAAAGACGGTGCGGACGGTGGTTTTAACCTGTGAGCGCGAAGCGCAGTACGCCTTGAAATCGTGCTCCCCGACGAAAAGCTGCGCCGCCGAATTGAGGGCGGAAATGTCGGTTGCCCCCCTTATATGCTGCGAATACCTGTCCTTTAAGGGGTTGCGGCGGGGCGAAAAGTATAAGTTATATACGTAAGTTTTTTTCTTTGCCGAGCGGTTGGCGTCGAACCCTTCGGGCGCAGCCGCCGAAGCGAGCACCGAAACCGACTGCGGGAGATGGCAGTTGAGCGCGTCCGCCAGCCTTTGCGGGGGGATATCCGCGCGGATATCGGCGTGGCAGACCTGACCGAGGGCGTGAACGCCGCTGTCCGTGCGTCCGCTCGCGGTGAAAATTACGTCCTCGCCGAAGGCGGATTTTGCCGCGTCGGACAGTGCCTGCTGAACGGAATAGCCGTTGGGCTGAACCTGCCAGCCGCAGAAATCAGTGCCGTCGTATGCGACTTTTAAAGCGTACCTCATAGTATCACCACATAGGGATATGCCGCGGGGAATATGTCGTAAGCATATATATTGAACAGCACTACGCCCGCGATGAGCGCGCCGCCGACGAGCGCGGCGACGAGGTCGCGCCACGTAAAGTTCAGCTTTTTATACTTTGTGCGGTTGGGGGAATTGGTGTAGCAGCGCGCGTCCATGGCGTCGCCCAGTTCCTCCGCGCGGCGGAAAGCGCTTATGAGAAGGGGAATGAGAATGGGAATTATCGCCTTTACCCTCTTTACGAGGCTGCCCGATTCGAAGTCCGCCCCCCTCGCCTTCTGCGCCGCGATTATGCGGTTGGTTTCGTCCATGAGGGTGGGAATGAAGCGCAGCGCGATGGACATTATGAGCGCCAGCGCGTGGACGGGGAATTTTATATACTTCAAGGGCTTTAACAGGCTTTCGAGACCGTCCGTAAGGCTGACGGGCGTAGTGGTGAGCGTTAAAAGAGCTGAACCGAGCACGAGGAAAATCAGCCTGAACATTAAGAACAGGGCGAAGAGCACGCCTTCGAGGTAAATGTGAATGATGCCCCACTCGACGAGCAGATGTTCGCCGCTGTGCATGAACAGGTTGAGCAGCGCGGTGAACACGAGCAGGAACAATATACCCTTTACAGAGCGCAGAACCGAACCGAACGGCACCTTTGAAATGAAAGTAGCGGCTATTATAAACACCGCGCAGAGGGCGAGCCCATAGAAGGTGCGCGCCACGAAGAGCGCAACTATATATGCGATCAAAAAAAGAAGTTTGAGGCGGGGGTCGAGCTTGTGCGCGAAGGACTGCGCAGGATAGTACTGACCGAAAGCTACGTCGTTAAGCACGGCTTTCACCCCCTTCGAACAGGCATATTACGGCATCTGCGAAGCTTTCGGGCGTGAAATCGCAGTCTATGTCGATGCCGTATTTTTTAAGCTCGCGGCAGATTTTAGCTGTGAGGGGCACGTCGAGACCGAGGGATATAAGCTCGTCGTAGCGCGCGAAGAGTTCGTGCGGGGCGGCGCAGTCGAAAATTTTGCCGTCCGAGACGACGCACGCGCGCGTGCAATTGCAGGCGATTTCGTCCATGTCGTGCGAGACGATTATGACCGTGCGGCACCACTCGGAGTGGAGCTTATGCAACAGTTCCATTATCTCCTTTTTGCCGAGCGGGTCGAGCCCGGCAGCAGGCTCGTCGAGGACGAGAATTTTGGGACGGGTGACAATTACGCCCGCTATGGCTACTCGCCTTTTCTGCCCGCCAGAGAGGTCGAAGGGCGACTTTTCGCCCACCTCTGCGGGGTCGAGCCCGACGGCGGCGAGCGCCGAGTTGACGCGCTCTTTGACCTCATCTTCCGACAGGTCTTTAAAGAAGTTTTTAAGACCGAAGGCGACGTCCTCGAACACGCTTTCGGCGAAGAGCTGATATTCGGGGTACTGGAACACCATGCCCACGTCGGCGCGCAGGGACAAAAAGTTGCATTTTTTGTCGGCGAGGTTATAGTCGCCCACTGTTAGTTCGGGCATAGTCGGGGGTGTTTGTTCCTTTTTGAGCTTTTTGAGCTTGTACTTTTTGTTAGCCTGGGGCAGCTTTATGAGGGCGTTCAAATGCTGTATGAGCGTAGATTTGCCGCTGCCCGTGTGGCCTATTATGCCGAAGAACTCGCCGTCGCCTATGTGCAGGTTGACGCCGCTCAGCGCCTTAGCGGCGAAGGGCGATTTTGCAGAGTATGTGTAAGTCAAATTTTTTATGTCTATATCCCACGCGCCGCGCTTTTCGCCGCTGTCCGCGGGCAGTCGGGGCGAGGTTAAATTTGTAAGCCCCCTGTCCGAAGCGCACTGCGCGATGCTGCGCGCGAGCTCTTCGGGATGCAGGCAGGGCGGAGTGTCTATTCCGCCGCTGCGAAGGCGGTCGGCTATCTGCGTTATCTCGGGCAGGGTGAGGTTGTAAGTCAACAGCGCTTCGCCGTTTTCAAAAATTTTCTGCGGCTCGCCCTGCATTACTATTTCGCCCCTGTTCATGACTATCGTGCGGTCGGCTAAAAGCGCCTCCTCCATGAAATGGGTTATGAGCAGAATTGTCATGCCGTCCTCTTTGTTGAGGCGGCGGACGACTTCTATTACCTCGCGCCTGCCGCGGGGGTCGAGCATGGCGGTGGATTCGTCGAGGATGAGAATGTCGGGGCGGATTGCCAGCACGCCCGCGACGGCTATGCGCTGTTTTTGCCCGCCCGAAAGCCTTGTGGGCGTGGAGTGGCGGAACTGCGTCATGCCGACGGCGTCGAGCGCCCACTCTATGCGCCTGCCTATCTCCTCACGCTCTACGCCGAGGTTTTCGGGGCCGAAAGCGATGTCGTCCTCTACAATCGAGGCGACCATCTGGTTGTCGGGATTCTGAAAGACTATGCCCGTGTGGCGGCGGGCTTTGAAGATATTTTTGCGGTCGGAGAGGTCGAGCCCGAGGACGTTGATTGTACCCTCGTCGGCTTCGAGCAATCCGCAGGCGAGGCGGGCGAGCGTGGACTTGCCAGAGCCGTTGTGACCGATAACCGAAACGAATTCGCCTTTTTTAACCGAAAAAGTCACCCCGTTGACGGCGGGCGACTGGTTGTCGGCATACGAATATTTTACGTTGTTGAAGGAAAGCGCGGTAAAATCCTCTTGGGGCGGGGTATTTTCCGCAGTTTGAAGTTGCGACATTTTTTATTCCTTTATATTTAATCAAAAAAATTATAGCAAATTACCGCGCTTTTAACAACAATTTAGATAAGTTAAAATGTGAAATGAAAATAAAATTTTGCATCGTCCGATTTTTCACCCGCCGGATTCCGTCGCTCTATAATTTTGCGTTTTATAATTTTGGCACTTATAATTTTGGTGTTTTATAAAAGCTGCGGGGCGCGAACGCGCCCCGCGGCAAGTCTGTCGGCAATATTGCACATCCAACGACAAATTGAATTTTTTTAAAAGGTATATTCTGTAAATTACATTCACAAAAAAATATTAATGGAATTCTGCTTGATATATATCTATTGTACCACCGCGCTGCCGCTATTGTCAATAGGGGCAAACAAATATAGAGTGTCACCGAAAAGCGTTTAATTTTAATAAATAATGTTATTTCGACTAAGTGACCGAAGGGAACGCATGGAGAAATCTTGCCTTATTTCTTGCTTTACTGATAGATTTCTCCGCTCGCTGTCGCTCGGTCGAAATGACAGGGCGGGCGGGGCTGAGCTGCGTTTAGTTGAAATGACAGATAACCGCTCAAAATGACAGATAATAAGCAAATGCGCTTTTCGGAAACACCTATCTGAATGTGTTTGGGGCGGCGGATTTTCAAGGCGCATTTATTTATAATAAAAACCGATAATTTAATATGTAATTTTTTGCGAATGAGTGTTGACAATTAACAGTTAGTGTTTTATAATTGTTATGTAAAATATTGCGGTAATGGAAAGGTGCGCCCCGAGCGCGCCTTACATGCGCGCATTCTGCGTAAAGCTCCGCTGTATTTTGCAACATTATCGGAAAAATATTTAACTATATATTATCGGAGGTTTCTTGATGAAAAAACTGACTATCGACGGCAATACCGCTGCCAGCCACGTTGCGTATGCTTTTTCGGAAGTAGCCGCAATTTACCCCATCACTCCCTCCTCGCCTATGGCGGAGATTGCGGACGAATGGGCAACGGGTGGCAGAACCAACATGTGGGGACAGAAAGTTAAGATTGCTGAAATGCAGTCCGAAGGCGGCGCCGCGGGCGCCGTTCACGGCTCGCTTTCGGCAGGCGCGCTTACCACCACTTACACCGCTTCGCAGGGTCTTCTTTTGATGATCCCCAACATGTATAAAATTTCGGGCGAGTTGCTGCCCATGGTCATGCACGTTTCGGCGCGCGCGCTTGCCGCACATTCGCTGAACATTTTCGGCGACCACGCCGACGTTATGGCTTGCCGCCAGACGGGCTTTGCAATGCTTTGCGATTCCTCCGTTCAGGAAGTTATGGATCTCGCTTTGGTTGCCCACCTTTCTACCCTTAAATCAAAGGTTCCCTTCATCAACTTCTTCGACGGTTTCCGCACCTCGCACGAAGTTGCAAAAATCGACGTATGGGACGAGGCTGACGACTATGCGGAAATCCGCGCCATCTGCGACGAAGTAGGTCTTGCCGCCGACATCGCAGATTTCAAGAGCCGCTCTTTAAACCCCGAGCACCCCATTCAGAAGGGCACCGCACAGAACGGCGACACCTACTTCCAGAACAGGGAAACAGCGAACAGCTATTACCTTGCCGCGCCCGCTATCGTTCAGAAGATGATGGACGTTGTTTCTGCTAAATGCGGCAGAAAATATCACCTCTTCGACTATGTAGGCGCCCCCGACGCAACCGAAGTTATCGTGTGCATGGGCTCCGCCTGCGAAACCATTGAAGAGTCCATAAACAAGCTCAACACGATGGGCAAGAAGTACGGTCTTATCAAAGTAAGACTCTACCGCCCCTTCGTTGCAGACGCTTTTGTTGCAGCTATCCCCAAGACGGCGAAGAAGATTGCCGTTCTCGACAGAACCAAGGAACCCGGTTCGCTCGGCGAGCCCCTCTACCTCGACGTATGCTCGTCGCTGCTTGAAAAAGGCGTTGGCGGCATAAAGGTCGTAGGCGGCAGATATGGTCTGGGCTCAAAGGAATTCACCCCCTCGATGGTGCTTGCAGTATACAAGAACCTCGAACAGAAGGAGCCCAAGAACCACTTCACCATAGGTATTTACGAGGACGTGACCAACAGCTCTTTGGACTTCTCCGAAAAGTTCGACGCGGCGCCTGCAGGCTCGACTTCGTGCAAGTTCTACGGTCTCGGCTCGGACGGCACCGTAGGCGCAAACAAGAACTCCATCAAGATCATCGGCGACCATACGGACAAGCACGCCCAGGCGTACTTCTTCTATGACTCCAAAAAGTCGGGCGGCATAACCGTTTCCCACCTCCGTTTCGGCGACACGCCCATTCAGAGCGAATATCTTATCGACTCTGCCGACTTCGTTCAGTGCTCCAACCCCTCGTACATCACCCGTTACGACATGACGAGCGACATCAAGGAAGGCGGCACGTTCCTCATCAACACCGACGCAACCACGGTTGAAAAGCTTGAAGAATTCCTGCCCGCAAAGGTTAAGCAGGACATCGCAAAGAAGCACATCAACCTTTACGTAATAGACGCAATTCACATCGCCGGCAAGCTGGGACTCAAAGGCAGAACCAACACCATTTTGCAGTCGGCATTCTTCCGCGTAAATCCCCAGATAATGCGCTACGACAAGGCTATCGAGTACATGAAGTACATGGCTAAAAAGTCGTTCGGCAGAAAGGGCGACGCCGTTGTTCAGATGAACTACGACGCTATCGACTCGGCTGCGGGCGACAACCTCATCAAGATCGACGTTCCCGCTTCGTGGGCAAACGCCACGACGGGCGCGGCTATGGTTGAAGGTCACGCAGACCCTTACTATCAGGAAATTATCAAACCCATACTCTATTTGCAGGGCGACAAGTTGAAGTCCTCGCAGTTCAATGCGGACGGTCACGTTCCCACGGGCACGACCAAGTTTGAAAAGCGCGGCGTTGCCGTTCTCGTTCCCCAGATCATTCAGGACAAGTGCATTCAGTGCGGCACCTGCTCGTTCGTATGCCCTCACGCCTGCCTGAGACCCGCCCTCGTTAAAGAAGGAGCCGAAAAGCCCGCTACAATGCAGCTTAAAAAGGCCATCGGTTTGCCCGGATATGAATACAAGATGCAGGTTTCTCCCCTCGACTGCATGGGTTGCGGCGTTTGCGCAACGGTTTGCCCCGTAAAGGACGGCGGCGCAATCAAGATGGTTCCCCTTGCAGAGGCGCTTGAAAACGGCGAAGACAAGAACTGGGAATACGCAGTCGACCTGCCCGCGGTCGACACCTCCAAATTCAAGAAAGAGACCGTCAAGGGCTGCCAGTTCTGCACTCCCCTCTTCGAGTTCTCGGGCGCATGTGCAGGCTGCGGCGAAACGCCTTATGTAAAGGTCATCACACAGCTGTTCGGCGAAGACATGATCATCGCCAACGCAACGGGCTGCTCGTCGATTTACGGCGGCTCCTCCCCTACATGCCCTTACACCAAGAACAAGGAAGGACGCGGTCCCGCATGGGCAAACTCCCTCTTTGAAGACAACGCCGAATTCGGCTACGGCATCGGGCTCGCATATGAAACGAGAAGAAACGCCGTCAAGAGCAAGATTGAAAAGCTCGCCGAAATTTCCGAAACCTGCAAGCCCGCGTGCGAAAACTGGATTGCCGCATTTGGCGACAGGGAAGCGAGCAAGAAGGCTTCGGCAGAGCTTGTCAAAGCCCTTGAAGGCTGCACCAAGTGCGACGCAGCTTGCAAACAACTTGTAAAAGAAATTCTCGACGCGAAGGACTGCCTTGCTAAGAAGTCCATCTGGATTTTCGGCGGCGACGGCTGGGCATACGACATCGGTTACGGCGGACTTGACCACGTTATCGCCTCGGGCGAGGACGTAAACATCCTCGTGCTCGACACCGAAGTTTACTCCAACACCGGCGGACAGGCTTCCAAGTCGACTAACATCGGCGCGGTTGCAAAATTCGCTTCCGCAGGCAAGAGGGTTAAGAAGAAGGATCTGGGTCTTATAGCTAAGTCCTACGGCTACGTTTACGTTGCACAGTGCGCTATGGGCTCCAACCCCGCACAATTCTTAAAGGCTATTTCCGAAGCCGAAGCTTACCACGGGCCTTCGCTTATCATCTGCTATGCGCCTTGCATCAACCACGGCATCAACATGACCAAGAGCCAACTTGAAGAAAAGGCGGCGGTTGACTGCGGTTACTGGCAGCTTTACAGATACAACCCCGAAGGCGAAGTATTCACGCTCGACAGCAAGGAACCCAACTATGACAACTATCAGACCTTCCTTGCAGGCGAAACGAGGTACTCCTCCCTCGTCAAGACCCAGGGCGCTGACGTTGCAGCCGACCTCTTCAAAAAGACCGAAGAGAGCGCAAAGGAACGCCTTGAAGAATACAAGAAGCTTGCGGCAGGCAAGGAATAATTTAAAATTCCGCAGAAAAAATCGTAAGTTAAATATAATTGACCGCGGCTGCGAAATGCAGCCGCGGCTTTTTTGATAAGTTAACTAAAAAATGTATTTACATTAGCGAAAATGACCTATGTCTGCACATAGGTCATTTTTATTTAAAAAGATTTATTATAGTTTTATTTTTTCTCTTTGCATATATTAAAGTGCGGTATGCCCCTCCCCAGTCATGTCCGACATAACATATAAGCACGTCGGCATTATCAACCATCCATTCGTTGCGGTGACAAATAGCCCATTTTAAAGGTACATTTTCTAATGGCGGATAAATAACTTCGTCGTATTCACACTGTATATCTTTATTTAAAAGATAGGGAATTACCAAATAATTTTTTATATTTGACTTAGATAACTTCGCCCTTCTTGTACATCTATACGCCAACCTGTCAAACTCACCATATCCGCCATTAAAGCAACATACCGTCTGATTTTTTTGAGCAAAGTCATTGAGAATATTAGTCAAAGTATCCTCCAATAATGAATTATAAAAATAATCTCTGTGTCCGCAAAACGTAATATTCATAATATTTTTCGACTTAGTTATAATATTGTAGTAGTATTTTATCCTACTTTATAGTATTTGTCAAGATTAAATGAGATTTTTGCTATAATTCAGCTATGGAAAACAAAATGAAGCCCTTGAAAGAAAAAATCAGCATAACTATTGACAGCGACCTTTTGAAAGAGGTTAAAGCCGAAGCAGAAAAAGACGAACGCTCGCTTTCGCAATTTATCACCCTTGTCCTGCGCAAATATATAAAATCAAAAACCGAAGATTGAATGAAAGTGTTTTGTGCACCCCGCCCGACATTACACAACGATTTTTTTACGGGACATTCGGCAAAGATTAAAGGCACGTATTTAAATGCGTGCCTTATTTTATATGCTGTTCCCATAAGTCAGCAACATACAAAACGCAATTGAGGCGGGCGGAGCCGAATGGCTCCGCCCGCCTGAAAAATTTTATAGAAAATATTATTTTACAAGATTATTTGATATAAATTAGCACACTATCACATCAAAATTATGTAAGGAAAGTAAGGATTAGTCCTTGGTGATTGTGAGCATGTAGGAGAACGCCTGACCGGCGCCGTCGTCGAAGTTGATGAAGGGCTTTAACGAAAGCTCGCGCGGGGCGGCGGGAAAATCGTTTATGCCCCACCACGGCTCTATGCAGACGTAATCGCCCTCATTCTCATTTGACCAAAACGCCCAGAGCGGGCAATTTGAATAGAAAGTGTAATTGAACCCGTCAGCGACCGACGCCGTGATTTCACCCGTTATGCCGCCGAGCTGCAAGGTTTTGCACTCCTTGAAGAGCTGTTTGTTTGCGACGAGCCGCCTGATTTCGAGCGGGCGCGAACAGTCCTCGCCGAGGGGATACTCAGTTGCGTTTTCGCCGCCGGAGATTTCGATTATTGCCTCGCCGCCTGGCGCCTTTAAGCCGGGATGCCCGCCGACATAGAAGGGCATTTTGCCGCCCTTTGATTGCACAAAATA
>ERZ1643251.5048-NODE-5048-length-11046-cov-3.637340_pt1 | contig 11046 bp, 10 predicted proteins | sample MGYA00579261_ERZ1643251 | MGnify/ENA primary metagenome ERZ1643251 (study PRJEB29033, sample SAMEA4952267) | chicken gut metagenome | biome: Broiler Chicken; feature: Gastrointestinal Tract; material: Caecum | place: Ireland | collected 2018 | study: Broiler... | reverse complement strand
ATGTTGGGGTGCTGCGCGGATGCTTTACTCCACTGCTCCAGCAGGATGGTGGCAGGATTCATCAGTGAAACACCAATGCGGATCACATATTCCTGCCGTTTTTCCAACTCACGCGCTTTTTGAAGCACCGAATTTGTGTGGCGGATCATCTTTTTCGCTTCTGTATAGATTAGTTTACCAGCCTCGGTAAGTATAAGCCCTTGTTTGCTCCGGTGAAACAGCTTGACACCAAGATCACTTTCCAGCAGATTGATCTGCTTGGTTACAGCATTAGCCGATATATATAATTTTTCCGACGCCCCTAGAAAACTGCCGCAGTCCGCTACTTTCACAAAGGTATCCAAATGCCGGTCATACATGGTTAACACCACCTTTCGTTCACACCTTATGGTTGGAATTATTATAGCTGATTTGTCGTTCCATCGCAAGGTTTTTTGATGTACGATAAAGTCACAGCAAAGAACCCAGTCAAAAGAGGTGTGAAGCTTGAAAGCGCTGATCGCTTATTATTCCCGCCGGGGAGAAAACCTGGTGGACGGCTCAGTAAAACCACTGCGGGTGGGAAATACCGAGTGGTTGGCGGCAATCCTTCGGCGGCTCACCGGTGCAGATTGTTTTCAAATCCAGCAGCTCGAACCATATTCTGAAAACTACTACCGCTGCATGGATCAAGCCCGTCAGGATTTGCTGAGAAACGAAAGACCACAGCTTAAAAACTTGCCTGACAGCATTGAGCCCTACAAAGTTATCTATTTGGGGTATCCCAACTATTGGGGAACCATGCCTGCTGCGGTATTTACCTTTCTGGAGCAGTTTGATTTTACCGGGAAGGTCATCAAGCCCTTCTGTACCCATGAAGGTAGCGGGATGGGCCGCAGTGAACGGGATCTGCGCCGTGTCTGTCCCACTGCGGTGATTGCTCCGGGATTACCTGTCCGGGGAACCGATGTTCAATACAGACTGGCGGCTGTAGAGAATTGGATCTGCGAGTCCGTCAACAACACCAAACACAGAAAGGAAGTATAAACCAATGAAACGATTAGCTGTTATTGGAATCAGCTTGCTGCTGGTGCTCAGCCTTGCCGCCTGCAGCAGCCAGCCCGCGTCAAACAGCAGTTCTGCCGCCTCATCTGCTTCTCAACCGTCCAGCTCCGCAGCAGACAACAGCAAAAGTGAAACAGAGCCGGAATCAGGCACCCTGCGCATTGCAGATCAGGGTATCTTTTCCGCCGGCGGAACTGTGATCTCATCGGACGGCACCTTCGATGTAGCCAATTACTATACATCCCGGGAAGGATCGACCTCCCATGTGGACCACGCCAATGTGCTTTACCAGATCCCCGAGGATGATACCGGCCTGCCAATGGTGTTTCTTCACGGTTATGGTCAGTCCCGCATGGGTTGGATGACGACCCCCGATGGTCGGAAAGGCTGGTCCGACTTGTTTTTACGGAAAGGCCACAGTGTGTGGCTCATTGATCAGCCCCGGCGGGGAGAGGCAGGACAAACCTCAGTGGCCGGTACCATGACCACGGAGCCTTCCGATCAGACCTGGTATACCCAGTTCCGCATTGGCACCTATGTGGATGATACTTTCACCTATAACGAGGGTTCCCAGTTTCCCGGCGGCGAGGAAGCATTGGATCAATTCTTTCGCCAGATGACTCCGGATACCGGAATGGATAACGCTGCCGGAGATCAGAACATTGATAACACGGTAGTCGCCCAGGCTGTTGCCGCCGCCATTGATGAGGTGTATGAGAGAACCGGTAAGGATTCTATCCTGGTGACCCATTCACAGGGTGGTATGCCCGGCTGGGAAGCGGCCCGGTACACCGATCACATTGCCGCAATTGTTGCCATTGAACCGGGCATGGCACCGGAGGTGGGCAGCGAGGATTATACGGCAATGCTGGAGAAGGAGATTCCGGTAGTTTTCTATTATGGCGATTATATCGGCGAGGAATTTACCGATATCCCCGCAGCCGGGATGTGGGCGATGATGGCTTCCAGTGCGGACGCCTTTACCGAAGCCTACACAGCGGCGGGTCTTACCAGTACCGTGATTCATCTGCCGGAGGAAAATATCACCGGAAACTCCCACTTTATGTTCCAGGAGCTGAACAATGACGTGATTGCCGATCATGTTGAAAACTGGATCCAGGAAAATGTGAAATAGACTTGAGACATTATCTGATCAGTTGAATTCATCTCCTCACCTTGAGTTCTCTTGACAGGTCGTAACGATCAGTCTCCATACTCCGGATTATATGGAGAACCAAAATAGAATCAACAGAAAGGAATGCTATCATTATGAAAAAAGTATGTTGTGCTTTACTGGCCACCATAATGGCCTTTTCACTGGCAGCTTGCGGACAGTCCGCCGTTTCCTCCAGCCAAAGCCAGCAGTCTGGTTCCGGCAGTGAAGCTGAAGTGTCATCCTCCAGTGCAGAATCTTCTTCCCCTGGCAGCGCCTCTGCGGAGTCATCCGCGTCTGGGCAGGAAGAACAGATCTCCGAGCCGGAGAGCACAAACAGTACGCTGGTGGTCTATTTCTCAGCAAGCGGCAACACCGAAGCGGTAGCTGAAACCCTCGCTGATACTTTAGAAGCGGATATTTATGAGCTGGTACCGGAAGAACCCTACACGGACGCTGACCTCAACTGGAACGATCCCGACAGCCGGGTGAATGCCGAGCATGAGGATCCCAATCACCGCACCGCTATCGCCGGCGGTATTCCCGACCTGAGCGGATATGACACCATTTTGCTGGGATATCCGCTTTGGTGGCGTGAAGCCCCCAGCATTGTCTGGAATTTTGTAGAGAACAGCGATCTGGCCGGCAAGACAATCATCCCATTCTGCACCTCCATGTCGGATGGAATCGGCTCCAGCGATGACACCCTCGCGGGGATGGCTCCCGACGCTAACTGGGTGGAAGGTCAGCGGTTCGGAGAGAATCTGGACGCCGCCGCAGTAACCCAGTGGGCGGAGAGCCTTGGACTGGATAAAGCCGCTGCCAATACATCCGCGTCTCAGACAGATGAAGCTTCGCTGGTGGTGTACTTCTCGATGCCGGAAACCACTGATCCCAATAATATGACCCAGGATGAGGAACAGAGCACAGTTGTCATCAATGGTGAGGTGCTTGGAAATACCCAGTATATGGCGTATGTCATTCAGGAAACCACTGGCGCTGATATTTTCCGCATCGAGCCTGCCACCCCTTATCCCACCGACCATGATACGCTGGTGGATCAGGCCGCGGAGGAACAGGAGCAAAATGCCCGTCCGGTCATTGCGGGCCAGGTAGACAATATGGCGGATTACGATGTGATCTATTTGGGATATCCCAACTGGTGGGGTGATATGCCTATGATCCTCTATACCTTCCTGGAGCAGTATGATCTTTCGGGGAAAACCATTGTTCCTTTCAATACCCACGGGGGAAGTGGGTTCTCGGGGACCATTGGCACCATTCGTGAGTTGGAGCCGGACGCACAGGTGCTGGACGGCCTTTCCATTTCCCGTAACGACATTCAGGATGCCCGGCAGGAAATTGTAGACTGGGTCAGCGGCCTTGACATTGCCGCATAAAAATTAAGTCAGGGAGCCGCGGCCGCAAAAGGCTCCGGCTCCCTGACTGCATTTGAAAAAGGAAGGAGTACCTATGAAACGACTCGCAGTTTTGCTGCTGGCGATAGCGCTGACAGCATCATTCACCGCTTGCGGGAACAGCACAAACAGTTCCACCCTTGTTCCCAATTCTCAATCTGCAGCGTCTTCCCAAAACGAAACATCTTTGCCGGCCTCCCAAAACGCTGAGGACTCCGAACCAGTGGATGCCTCCTCCGGGAAGTCTGAAAGCAACATTTTAATAGCTTATTTTACCGCAGCGGAAAACAGCGGTGTGGATGCCATTGCTTCCGCTAGCTACACCACCATCAGCGGCAGCGCAGTGGGAAGGGTTCGGGCGTTGGCGGACATGATAGAGGCTGAAACCGGCGGAGAACTGTTTTCCATTCAGACACAGACTGTTTATCCTGCCGACGGTGGGGAATTGATTGACTTCGCGGCCGAGGAACAGGATCAAAATGTCCGCCCGGAGCTGACCAGTCATATTGAGAATCTGGAGCAGTACGATACCATCTTTATCGGCTATCCCAATTGGTGGTATGATATGCCGATGGCTCTTTACAGTTTCTTTGACGAATACGATTTTTCCGGAAAAACGATTATCCCTTTCAATACCCACAATGGCAGCCGCTTTTCAAACACCATTCAGACCATTGAGCAGCTGGAACCAAATGCAACAGTGATTGAGGATGGCTTTACCGTCAGTGAACAAAACGTTGCTGAGGCTGGTGAGGATGTGGCAGCCTGGTTGGATGAGCTGGGGTACTAGATGATGAAAAAAGCATGGCTATTCGTGGCGGGGGCTTGTCTATTTGCTGTGCTGGCAGGGTGCGGCGTGCCGGTCTCCACCGGGATGGACACACAGCATCCATCCGTGAGCAGTTCTGCAGAGGGTACTGCGCCGGCTGAGCCGCCATCCCAGAAGGAAGGTTCCATTCCCAGCGAATCTTCTGCAAGTACTCCATCCAACCCGGAAATAAAAACCGGATTGATTGGGGAACAAATCTTAGAGGGCGAGACCGGTGAAATCCACTACAGCTATATTTTACCGGAAGGCTATGATGGTTCCCGATCCTATCCCATGATGGTGGTAATGCCCGGTTATGACATGATGTGGTTCGGAGAAGATTCCTCCGGCAGCAATCTCAGCTGGAATGGTTTTAGGGTGTGGGGGGAGCAGGAAGAGAAGATGATCGTTGTTTCAGCCCAGCTCACCGATTGGGGGGAGACCTCCGCCCAGCAGGCGATCGAACTGACCGAGTATTTCCTCCAAAACTTCGCTGTCGACCCGGAAAGGGTCTACGCCGCTGGATATTCGGCGGGAGGCGAGACCATGTCGCGGGCAGTATCGATGCGCCCTGATTTATACGCCGCCTATCTTCATGGCGCTTCCCAATGGGATGGCAGCTATGCGCCGGTGGTCGAAGAGCGGGTGGCTGTCTACATTTTTATGGCGGAGAACGATGAGTATTATGGCTCTCAGAAGGCAAGAGATGCCTACAACAACCTATATGCGGCTTATGCGGAGCTGGGATTGACTGAGGAACAGATCAGCGAACTGCTGAGGCTGGAAATCCCCGACAATGCCTATTTTAACAGCCGGGGAATTTACAACTACCATAGCGGTGGGAATATCCTTTTTGATGACCAGGAGATCATTGACTGGATTATTGGAAAACAGAAAGTGCGGCAGAAGTGAGCAGGAAATGGGGCGCATTGCTCCAAAATCAAACTTCTGACGGCCTTTTTGGATATCTGGATTCACTTGATTACTGAATAATCAGGCAGGATGGAAAGGTCCTACCCGCATCACAGCAGAGAATAAACACAGACTTTCAAAAGAAACAAGAACGAAAGGAGTCATCACCAATGAAAGTTTTACTGGTAAACGGCGGCCCTCACAAGGAAGGATGTACCTATACGGCACTGACCGAGATTGCCAATACCTTGAAGGAAGAAGGGGTGGACAGCGAAATTTTTTGGATTGGAAACAAACCAATCTCCGGCTGTCTTGGCTGTCGGAAATGCGCAGAAAAGCACGCCTGTATAATTGATGATAAGGTCAATGAATTTTTGGATAAGGCTGCTGATTTTGACGGTTTTATCTTTGGCACGCCTGTTCACTGGGCAGGGGCGACCGGGGCGATTACGTCCTTTTTGGACCGGGTATTTTATGCGGATTTCTGCGGCGGCAGAAACAATTTCTATCTCAAGCCTGCGGCGGCGGTGATGTCGGCCCGCCGGGCAGGTACCACTGCCACATGGGATCAGCTGAACAAATATTTTGGGCTTATGCAGATGCCGATTGTCACTTCCCGCTATTGGAACATGGTGCATGGCGGAACACCGGAACAGGTGCGAAAAGATTTGGAGGGGATGCAGTGCATGCGTTTCCTGGCCCGCAATATGGCGTGGTTCCTGCGCTGCAAGGCCGCTGGAGAACAGGCTGGCATTCCATTTCCCAAGCAGGAGCCGGTTACCTTTACCAACTTTATTCGATAACATCCGGAGTGGGGAGGTGAACCCGTGAACCGAAAACAAGTCTTGAGGATGGGCGTGGATCTTGTGATAACCCTGTCCCTTCTGCTGCTGATGGCCTATGAGTTGGTTGGGCAGGCTGCCCATGAGTGGATCGGCACCGCTATGGTCCTGCTGCTGATCGTTCACCACATCTTAAACCGCAGGTGGCTTGCCGCCATCCCCCAAGGCCGTTACACACCCTACCGGGTTTTGCAGACCACGCTGGTGGCACTGATCCTGGCGGCGATGGCTGTACAGGCAGTAAGCGGAGTCATCCTTTCCCGCCATCTCTATACATTCCTGCCGATCCAAGGGCACACCCGTATTGCCAGGACGCTGCATATGCTGGGGGCATACTGGGGGTTTGTCCTGATGAGCCTGCATCTGGGGATTCACTGGAGCATGATACTGGGCGCTGTTGGTAAGCTGGTGGGACCGCCTGTCAAAAGGAGAACCGTGATCCTGCGCCTTTTGGCAGCAGCGGTGTCGGTTTGGGGTGCCTGCGCATTCTTCCGCCGGCAGATCGACGCATATATGACGATGCAGATGCAGTTCGCTTTTTTTGATTTTCAGGAGCCGATCATTTTTTTCTTTGCCGATTACCTGGCAGTTATGGTGTTGTTTGTCTGCTTGGGCCACTGTCTGGCGCAGGCAGTGAAAAAGTTTGGACAAAAGCGGGGCGGAACAGTGTGAAAAAACGAGTTTCTCTGTATGGCTGAAACGGCGTTATCATGCGCCGAGAGCATATTGTATGATTCTGAAAAAGTATTGGACATCTTTCCATCCAAAATTTATCATAAAACCAGATGACAAGGAAAGAGCGGTGAGACTACGAAGAGACTTATATCCATGATTCTGCTGGCGGCTATGCTGTCTGGCTGCACAGCTTCCGGGGAACAAGATTTCACAAACAAACTGCCGACAGCACCTCAGGATTCTGCAAGCTCCATATCTTCCAGCATGGAGGCTTCAGGGACGGATGAGCCCACCCCCAACCCGGGGAAAAGCCAGTCCTCGGAGGCGGACAGCGACAAAATACAGGTACATCCCTATCTGGCCGGGCTGATTTTCGACATTGTGGAGGAGATATCCACCCCGGAGATGAGCGAATATGAACGGGCAAAAGCAGCCTTTGACTATATGATCCGGAACACCTATCTGGATGAGCCGATTGGACTGAATTTATGGAGAATCCATGGCGGAGGGGAGCAGCCTATCCCCTATCTGGAACAGCGGGCGCTCAGCCCCCTGCGGTATGGTGTGGGGATGTGTGAGGATTATGCCGCCGCCCTCACCCTGCTGCTGCGGGGGATGGGGCTGCAAGCGGAATATGTACCGGGTCTTACCTACTCAGCGGAGGGACATCTGGTGGATCACGCTTGGACGATGGTACAAATCGACGGGGTGTGGTATCACCTGGACAGCCAGCTGGAAGACAACATTTCCCGCCGGGGCTCGGTGCGCTACCGGTACTTCCTCAAAAGTGACACGTCCATGTCTGCCTCCCACCGTTGGGGGCAGAATCTGATCCACTCCGGCCTGCTGACACCGGAGCAGAATGCTCAAATCGCTCAAAATTATCTTTTACCCGTTTGTCCTCAGGATTATCCAACCCCAGAACGATTGGAACTGGGAGAAACGCCAGTCCCCGATGTGGAAGCGTTGCGGCGGGAAGCAGAGGACGAAATTATTGCGTGGGAGCGGGAAAATGGCCCGCTGCCTCAGATGGAACTGGATACCATCCCGCCGGTCTTTGGTGTGGCGGGGTATGGACCGGTCGATGAGGGCTGATTTGCAAAGGGGGATTTTTATGAAAAAGTTAATTGCTTTGCTGTTGGCAGGGAGTATTTTCTTGTCTGCCTGTTCCAAACAGGAGGGCAAAACAGCCCCTGACATTTCGCCTCAGCCCTCTTCATCAGCAGAGGCGCCCAGCGAGTCGGTGCCTGGCGACGAACCGGAGTCTGAACCGGAACAGGTTGTAGACAACGACTGGCAGTTTGATACGCCGGAGAATCATGGGGTGGATTCAGCAATACTGACACAAATGCACACGGTACTGACGGATGCTCCGGTTTATGCGGTGGTAACAGCAAAGGATGGCGTCATCATAGACGAATATTATCAGGAGGATTACGATGAGACCAGTGTGTACCCCTTCCATTCTGCCTCCAAATCGATTACCGGCGCCCTTGTGGGGATTGCGATCCAGCAGGGGATGATCGGGAGTATTGATGATCCGCTTTCTCAATATCTGCCCCAAGTACAGGAACAGGAGGACGAGCGCAAATACGCTATCACTCTGCGCCATCTGCTGACGCAAACCTCCGGCCTGGAGTGGCACGAATGGGGTGGCGGCTACAGTAACTGGGAGGAATTCCGAAGCGCCGACAACTGGGTGGAGTACATTTTGAGTCAAGACCTGATCTACGAGCCGGGGACAGTGTTCAATTACAGCACAGGCAACACCCACCTGCTGGCGGCAGCTCTGGAAAACGCAGTTGGTCAGCCTTTGATGGATTATGCTGAAGAAAATCTTTTCGGCCCGCTGGGGATGGAGAGCGTCGTTTGGGGAACCGATCCGCAGAGGATTGCCGATGGTGGAAACGGCGTGGTTATGACTGCCCGGGATGCGGCAAAATTCGGCCAGCTCTTTCTGAATGGCGGCGTTTGGAATGGAAAACAAATTGTTCCTGCCGATTGGGTGGAGGTTTCCACCAGCGTCCAAAACAACGGCGCAGGCGACAGCGCTGGTTCCTATGGTTACCAGTGGTGGGTGCGGGAATTTGGTGGATATGATACCTATTACGCCTTCGGGGCATGGGGACAGTATATCTTTGTTGTTCCGGAGCTGGATTTGGTGACGGTAATCGCCAGCGAAGGTCCCCAGAACAGCTATGCTTCCCGTATCTACTTCACAGATTACGTATTGGCTGCCTGTGAGGCATGAAAGGAGTTTTTATGCGGAAAAGATTGTTGATGGTGTTCTGTTCAATCGTTATGCTGACGACTTTTGCCGGCTGCTCCGGACAGCAGGAAGCGGCTGGACTTTCCGAGACCGATCTGTCGCTGACCGTAGCGGGGCAGACCTTTGACTGCGACACTAATATTGAAACGGTCATCGATGCCTTGGGTGAGGACTACGACTACGCGGACGGGAAATCTTGCGCCTACGATGGTCTGGATAAGACCTATGGCTATGAAATGGCCACTTTCTATACCAACCCGTTGGAGGCAGGGGATATTGTAACAGAAATCTATACGCAGGACAGCGACGTCACCACCACCCGGGGAATCTCGGTTGGGGCCAGCCGACAGCAGGTCCTGGACGCCTATGGGGAGCCTGACGAGGACGACGGCTATACTCTCTATTACCGGGTATCGGAAGAGCCCGGCGAGCCGTCTCTCTGCTTTGACATGGAGGGAGACACCGTCTTTGCCATCTTCCTTACCCGGGGTCTGATTTAAGGAGGGGCGTTATGCTGGTACTGGAAAAACTGAAAGAATACGCGGAAACCGACCGCGCCGCATTGGTTAGTCGGGGAGAGCCGCTTACCTATCGGGAACTGGATGGTCGTTCGGATGCCTTTGCAGCCTGGCTTCTTCAGCAATTCGGCAGCGACCGTTCCCCGGTGGTGATCTGCGGGGACAAGGAGCCGGATTTTCTCTGCTGCCTGCTGGGAGCACTGAAATCCGGACGAGCCTACGTGCCCATCGACAGCATAATGCCAAACGACCGTGTAGCCCAAATCATTGCCGATGTACAGCCCAGGGTGGTGGTGGATTTCACCGGGCGCGGATTGGGTATGGATGTGCTGGACAGCAGACAGACCTCAGAAATACTGGGAAAACGAGTCCTGGCGCCTTCTCCCTCCAACTGGGTATCCGGGGAGGAGAAGGCCTATATTCTGTTCACCTCGGGCAGTACGGGGCACCCAAAGGGGGTTCCCATCACTGGCGCAAATTTGGAGGCGTTTTGCGCAGGGATACTGCCCTATTATCCGGAGGGTGGTGTGATTCTACATCAGGTGTCCTATTCCTTCGACGTATCCGGCTGTGCGGTCTATGCGGGCCTCAGCCGGGGGATGACCCTGTTTGCCATCGATCACCAAATGACCGCTGATTTCGGGGAACTGTTTGCCGCTTTGGAGGGATCGAATCTGACTATGTGGGTGTCCACCCCCTCCTTTGCGGAGCTGTGTATCCAGTCCAAAGGGTTTCATGCGGCACTCCTGCCGGAGCTGCGGCAGTTCCTGTTCTGCGGGGAGGTGCTGACCCATACTCTCTGTGATGAGCTGGCTCAGCGGTTTCCCACGGCCCGGGTTCTCAACACTTACGGTCCCACCGAGGCCACCGTGCTGGTGACGGTAGCGGAAATCACCGAAGAGATGCGCCGGGACAACCGTCCCATCCCCATTGGCAGGCCCATCAATGGCGTGACCCTGCGGCTGGCGGATGCAGCCGGCCATGACATCACAGAAGAAGGACTGGCTGGTGAGCTGCAGATCCTCGGTCCCAGTGTGGGTCCCGGATATTTTGGGCGTCCCGACCTCACCGGAAAAGCCTTTTTTACGGACAAAACCACCGGCCTGCGGGGCTACCGTACCGGGGACCTTTGCTATCGGGAAAAGGGAGCCTACTATTACTGCGGCCGGGCAGATAACCAGCTGAAGCTCAACGGCTACCGGGTGGAGCTTGAGGATATCGAGCGGAACCTGCAAAAGCTCCCCAATATCCAGCGGGCAGCGGTGATTCCTGTATGGAAGGGGGAGAAGGTGCAGTATCTTGCCGCGTTCCTGCTGCTGAAGGAGCCGGACGGACTGACTGGCCTTAAACGTTCGGTAGAGCTAAAAAAACAGGCGGCGCAGGTTCTGCCAGCATATACGATTCCCC
>ERZ1643251.5046-NODE-5046-length-11049-cov-9.510278_pt1 | contig 11049 bp, 12 predicted proteins | sample MGYA00579261_ERZ1643251 | MGnify/ENA primary metagenome ERZ1643251 (study PRJEB29033, sample SAMEA4952267) | chicken gut metagenome | biome: Broiler Chicken; feature: Gastrointestinal Tract; material: Caecum | place: Ireland | collected 2018 | study: Broiler... | reverse complement strand
ACGCCTGAAGAAGTTTTCTTCCATAAATCGTTGCACTTGACTTGACAATCTAAGCGACAAAAATCCCCATAATTCTTGTCAACTAATTAAGGCACATATTGTATGGCAATACAGCATCAGGAGGTGGACTTCCTAATCTGTTTGCTATACCACCCGTGTGTTGACGCGTGATTGGCAGAGAGGATGGCACGCATGGCATTTGCCAGATGTGCCGAGAATATCCGCTATCTACCTACACCACGACACACCGGTTCCTGGATTGAAGAAACTCGCGGCGGAAGTGGGAGACGCCATGCAACACAAAAATTCGCCCCCCATATAATACTGGTTGGGCCTATTTCTGCCGATAAACTTCCGATAAGCGGATTTCTTGGCAAAGTAAATGTAAAAGCGGCATACCAGCCGCCGTTGCAAAGACTCACTCGCTTTAACAGGTACTCCGTTTGGTGTCGCGGTCCTCCAGCATCAAAGTTTTTCTAAAAACTTTGATGCACATAGGAGGAACCGCTATGAAGTTTTGGAACAGCGGAAAAGGTGAATCTAACATCCTGCAAAACCAATTTACTCGATATTTGAAAACTGCGATTCAGCGAAGAAAGATCGATGTGCTGCGCGAAAGGAAAAAAATTTATGGTCATGAGTACTATGAGGATACCTGGCAAGAGAATCCTGACCTAATTACAGAAGATGTATATTTTAAGTTTTCCACGCAATTTGAATCAATCGACCTTGAACAGGCCCTTCTCCAAGTTGAGCAACGAGATCGCTACATATTTTATGCTCATGTTTTGGACGAGCGGACCTTTGCTGAATTGGCCTCAGAACTCGGTATGGGATACAAAGGCGTTGCAGCTGCTTATTATCGAGTTATCCGAAAAATCCGTGAAAAGATACGAGGTGATGAGGATGGATTTTAAGGAACTATTGATACGCGCCCAGGCAGATGATCAGCAAGCAAAAGAAAGACTTTTATCGCTTTATCAACCCCTTCTTACGAAAGAGTCCGTAGTGAACGGGGTCTTTGATGAAGACATCTACCAGGAACTGTGTGTCACGCTTTTGAACTGTATCAAGCGCTTTAGAATTTAGGTCAGAATGTCAAACGGAGGGGCCGGGGTAATCTCGGCCCTTCCGCTTGGCACTCCGGCAAACAACAGTATAAAAAAACCAGGGTCGAGATTGCTCTCGCCCCTGGTTCCAAGAGGCTATGCCTCATGTTCTAAGACCCATTGTAGCAGCTGCTCATAAGTCATGCTGCCGGCGGCAATGCCCAAGCCGACCTCCACGACATCCTCGTTGCTGCAGTTTAAGCGGATTCCGTTAACCTCCAGGAAGGTCAGCATCACATACATTCCGATGCGTTTGTTGCCATCCACAAAGGCGTGGTTGGAGATCAGGGTATAGCCCAAACGAGCGCCTTTTTCCTCTTTGGTGGGATAGAGTTCCTTCCCCCCAAAGGTGGCGTAAATGCCGTCCAGTGCAGACTCCAACAGCCCTTCATCCCGGAGGCCAATACTTCCGCCGGTTGCCTCTGCCAGCAGTTTGTGCAGCAACAGAACTTTGTCCTTTGAAAACTGTATCATTTGGCCAGTTCCTCAAAGGCCGGCTGAAACCGTTTCAAGATCCGGGCGGCGACAAAGTCAATCTTTTCATCGTCCGTCATATCCACAATGGGGGACGCATCCAGATCAATGAGCATATACTTGGGACGGTTGTTCTTAAAAATCACAGCCTGCCCCTTCTGCTCTGCCAGCCGTGTGACCTTGGAAAAGTTCCGATTCGCCTCGGTCATAGAAACGACAGCGTTCGTATCAATTGTCATGGTAATCACCTCTACTTCTATTATAACCGAATGTAGGTAGAAATCAACCTACCTTTTGTTCTCGTCCACATAGAAATGGACATACAGGTTGTAGTCCCGCTCCCGTGTGATCAGCCGCAGCCAAACATGGAAGTGGTCAGTATCACAAAAGAGGTTGAACTCTGTACGTTCCGATGTGGGAGCAGCATATACCCGGCACATCTTGCGCATAGCTTCCAGCGAGGCCATCTCCGGCAAGGCAAACAGGGACTCCATAAACTGGTCAATCTCTTTGGTCCGCTCCTGTGTCTTCAGCTCCTCACGCGCCGTAAACCAGGTCGTCCACCACCTCTGTCCATCGTAGTCCGAGCGTGAGTAGGCCACCTCCGTCCTGGGAGATTTGTGCCCCAACTCGTCTTTAGAGGTTTCCAGATAAATCTGGTCGAACGGACAGATCGACTTGATAATCCATGCATTGTCGTCCGCCGGAACCTTTAGCCGGTGCTCTGTTACCGCGTCCCAGTTTATAAAGTATTTTGTCCTTCCCATAGCAGCACCCCAAGTTTCATCCATATCGCAATCATCGCAGATGCGGACATCAATATACCGGCTGTGCCCATTGCGAGAGAGAACGGGAAGGAGCGGGCGGCCGCAGCGCAGGCAGAGCGGCGGCTCAGTGGCGTCCGGATTGAATCGTGTACGATCAATGGCCCAGGTATTCAGCAATTCAAGTTGGGGATAAATTCGAACCTTATTCATAATAGCACTCCTTTATATCAGATTTTCAAATTCAACGGGCTTGGTGCGATAAATGGTTAACCCCGTAACACAGTATCTCAAGCAAGGAAAGAAGAATTGTGAAATTGCCAAGCTGCTGAACCGTTCTCCCTCAACCATCAGCCGAGAGGTTCGCAGGAACGCCAGAAGCAGAAGCAAATACAGCGCCTTGCAGGCCCAAAAGGCTTACGAGCATCGGCGCAAGCGGAGCGTGCGCAAATGCAAGCTGGCAGAACCAAATTTTGCGAAAAAAGTTTCTGAATTGTTGGAAAACGCTTGGTCTCCAGAACAAATCAGCAATCGATTGCAGTATGAACACAATACGATTCAGATCAGTACCAGTACCATTTATCGGGGCCTGGAGCGCGGTCTGCTGGATTGTGAGCTGCGCAAGAAGCTGCGGATCAAAGGTAAGCGGCGGCACGGCGGCAGGAAGAAAAGCAAATGCGGCCATCTGGATATTGAATATACAATCCATGACCGGCCCAAGGCGGCGGAGAGCCGTCAGACCATTGGCCATTGGGAAAGTGATACAGTACGCGGCGCCAAGTGGTCCGGCTGTATCGCCACCCATGTGGATCGCTCCAGTCGATATGCCGTACTTTGCAAAATTCCCAACCGGACCGCAGATGAATTCACCCGTGCCACAGTGGAAGCTTTTCTGAGGATTCCAAAGCGGAAACGACGGAGTTTCTGCGTTGACCACGGTAAAGAGTTTGCAAATCACCGTGAAATTCTGCAATTTCTAAACTGTAAGGTGTATTTTGCAGACCCGCATGCGCCGTGGCAGCGAGGCACCAATGAAAATTTCAATGGTTTGCTACGTCAATTCTTTCCCAAGCGCACCTCGTTTGCCGAGGTGACACAGGAGGATGTGGATGCCGCCGCAAAGTTGCTTAACCGCCGACCACGCAAATGCCTTGGCTGGAAAACGCCTGAAGAAGTTTTCTTCCATAAATCGTTGCACTTGACTTGACAATCTAAGGAGAAAAAATTCAGTAAAAGCTTTTCTTTTTTATTGCCGGGGAAATTTTAGTTCCTCACCGGTGAGACCGTCCTGCCGGAGCATCTGCTCCAAGACCTGCACATCGCTGGTGATATCCACGGCTTCCGCATGGAACAGCTTGTCCAGCCGCGTCTCGAAGCCTTCCACAACCTTGTCCATCATGCCCTCAACTTTTTCCTTGGCGGTACGAATATTCTCGCCGTTGATGCGCTGTTCCTCCATCTGCTCATAGGAGCGCAGAATTTTGAGCGTTGTGGGCAGATAGTAATCCAAAAAACTCCGCAGTTCCGCGGCACAGTCGGGGTGAGCCTTCTGATAGTCCAAAATCCGGCCTGTGATTTCGCCAATCCGGTCCACTTTCTGTCGCATGGTCGGGTCCTCGATATTGTCCCGCAGCTGGCGAATTTGCTGCAATACGTCGTCTTTTGGAACCGGAGGCTGTTCCGGGACCGATTCCTGGACTTTAGGTGCTTCCTCCCGCAAGCCGCTTTCCGACAGAATCAGCGTTCTGGAAGTGCGGTCAATGTATCCGACAGGCAAAAAGCCCCGTACCAGCATGTCCTGGAGATCATTGCAGGCGCGCCGGTAGGGAACCGGCAACGCCTGGGCCAACATATCCACGGAAATTGTATCCCGCCGTCCGATCAGCTGTAAATACCGGCGGTACCGGGCCGCCTTGCCCTGGCGGGACAGTCCGCAGAACAGTACCACCAGACTACCGGCAAAAAACCCCGTGGATTGCAGAAGGCCCCGCACCATATAAGATGAGATACCCGATTGCATAGTGGTAAGAAAATCGATCAGCTGCCCAGCCAGTGGGATGCCGGAAAACACAGCAGCAAGGAAACCCAAAGTGATTAGCCGACGGCCCCATTTTTTAGGAATGGGAACCGTGCCGGACCGGCGGGCTGGTTTGTGGGCCTTGTTTTTCTTGGCGGGCTTGACCTCCACCGGCTCCAGGTCGATGGGTTCTCTGGGGGCGTTCAGAGAACGCTTCTGCTGCTTTGGTGGGGAGGTGATGGAGCCGACGCTGAGAATTCGGAACAGGGTAAACAAAGCGATGGGCCACGCGCCCACCAGAAATAAACCGATGGTGATGGCCCAGGAGAGAATGGGCGGCTCCTTGGGATTGCGCTGCTGATTCAACATAGAAGTCCCTCCGTGGATGGGATAATTTTTCTATATCATAGCACGGCAGGAAAGTGGGTGCAAATACAAAATATAACAAAAAAGGGTGGGACACAGCGGACTGTGTCCCACCCCATAGCGGAGAAGATTACTGCATGAAGGTGCCGTCCTGCATCTCTTGCAGGTAAGCGTTGTACTGATCCTGCACCTCAGCGGGGACCAGATCGCTCAGAGCACCGGCGGACAGAACGCCGTTCTGCAGGGTGCCGTAGATGACCTCGCCGCCGAAGGTGCCGTTGGCAACGGCATCCATGCACAGGCTCACCAGAGCGGTATTGTCGGTGACCTGGCTGCCGATGATGCACTCATTCTGACCCAGCAGATCGGAAGGCTGAGCGATGTCGTAGATCTTCACAGAGCCGGAAGCGGCGTTGGCCTCGTCGATGGCCTGACGGGCGCCGGAGTCAACCGCGGAGGCGTCGCCGAAGAACACGTCGGCGCCCTGGTTGATCATGGCCTTGGCAAACTCAATGCCCTTGTCGGTGGCGGAGAAGTCACCGGAGTACACGATGTCCAGAGCGGACACGGTCTTACCGGCCTGCTCGCCCACATAGGCGGCAGCCTCAGCAAAGCCCTCATACTTGCCCAGGGTGGTGTCCAGCTCCATGCCGCCGATGAAAGCGACGGTGCCGGTCTCGGTCATCAGACCGGCCAGGGCGCCGGCAATCCAGCCGACCTGCTGCGCATCGGGCAGCAGAGAGGTGACGTTGCCGTTGGTGGCCTTCTCCGGCGTATCGGTGCCGCCGTTGAGCAGAGCAAAGGCAATGTCGGGATACTCCTCAGCAGCCTGGAGCACAGCGTCGGTGTACTGGTTACCGGGGGCGTAGATCAGGTCATAGCCCAGATCGCAGTAGGAAACGATGGTGTCATAGTAGGCGGACTGGGCGATGCTGTCGGAGTAAGCAGTCTCCCAGCCGTTGGACTCGGCAGCGGCCACCATGGCGTTGTAGCAGGACATGCCCCATCCGCCGTCGGAAATGCTGGAGTCGCAGATCATGGCAACCTTGAGACCGGTGGACTCGGCGCCGCCCTCGCTGCCGGTGCCGGTATCGCCAGTGTCGCTGGTGCTGGTGTCGCCGGTGTTGGCGTCACCTTCGGTGGTGGTGGTCTTGTTGCCGCAGGCGCCCAGGGACAGGACCATGGTCAGGGCCAGCAGCAGAGCCAGAAGCTTTTTCATGTTCGTTTTCCTCCTAAAATGTAGAATGGTTATGAAACAGCCGCCACGGCGGCAGTCACATCGTTACCGCTCCTCGGGGAGATACGCCTTGCCGACGCCCTTGGGACCGGCCTTTTTCATACCCAGCAGGGCCAGAACCACGATGGTGGCCACATAGGGGATCATCTGGAAGAACTGATAGGGGATGCCGAAGCTGCCCACCTGCAAGCGAATCTGCAACGCGTCACAGAAGCCGAAGAACAGACAGGCCAGCAGGACGCCGCCGCCGGTCCAGCGGCCGAAGATCACGGCAGCCAGAGCGATAAAGCCGCGTCCGGCCACGTTGCCGTCCACGTAGGTGTTGGCATAGCAGGTGGTCAGGTACGCGCCACCCATACCGGCCAGTGCGCCGCAGAGGATGCTGGCCACATACTTGACGCCGATGACGTTGATGCCCAGCGTGGCGGCAGCCTTGGGGTATTCACCCACGGCCTTGTAGTTCAGGCCCGATTTGGTGCGGTTGAAGTAGATCACTGTGACAATGACCAGAATGTAGGCCAGATAGACCATGGGAGTCTGGTCCAGGAACAGCTGGACAATAAAGTTGTTGGACTGAATGCCCAGGGATTGGCTCAGGGTGCTCATCAGGCCCACCTGCACCAGCTCGGAGCCGGCACCGAAGTAGACACGGTAGATGAACGCCGCCAGGGCCGGGGCGAAAATGTTGATGGCCATGCCGTAGACGATCTGCTCGGCGCAGAGGGTAATGGTGGCATAGGCAAAGATCATATTGGTGAGGATACCGGCGGCGGCACCGGCCACCACGCCCAGCATGGGGCTGCCGGTGATCAGGCTCACCAGGAAGCCCACCAGGGAGCCGATGGCGGCCAGACCTTCCAGACCGATGTGGACCAGACCGGCCCGTTGGGAATAGAGTTCCGCCAGGGCCAAAAAGATCAGGGGTGTGGCCATGCGGACAGTGGAAAGCAACACTTCGGAAATCATCTTACACAGCCTCCTTCTTCTGTACGGACTTGGCGGCCATGCGGTCAATGACGGCCCGGAACTGGGGCAGCTTCACCATGGCCAGACCCGCCACCGTAAAGACGATGACCAACGCCTGAATGATATCGGATACGCTGGTGGGAACGCCGGTGGCAGCCTGCATAGTGGTGGATCCCACCCGCAGGGCAGCGAAGAAGATGGCAACCACAATGGCGGCGATGGGATGCAGCTGGGCGATCAACGCCATGGCGACGCCGTCGAAGCCGTAGCCGGAACCGTAACCGTTGATCAGGCGGAACTGGGTGCCCAGCAGGTCGGCGCTGCCGCCGAGACCGGCGATGGCGCCGGAGACGATAAAGCTCATCAGGATGAACTTCTTCACGGCAAAGCCGTTGAACTGGGCCGCCGTCATATTGAGACCCACAGCCCGCAGCTGGAAGCCCTTGGAGGTATGGAACAGGAAGTAATATACCAGCAGACCCACCACCAAAGCCAGAATGAATGCGGTGGTGGCACGCAGGTCGCCCAGGCGGCTCAGCTGGGTTTCATCGGGCACGGCCATGGTCTGGGGCACGCTGCCGTCACGGAGCCAGCTGGTGTAGATGACGCCCATAAACAGGGTGGCCACATAGTTGAGCATAATGGAAATGATCATCTCATTCTGACCGCGGAAGACCCGGAGGACACCGGCGATCAGCGCCCAGATGCCGCCGGCCAGGGCGCCGGCGATGAGGCACAGAAGGATGGCGGGCAGGCCCGTGATGCCCAACTGGGTGGAGATGACGCAGGAGACGATGGCGCCCATAAGGAACTGGCCCTCACCGCCCAGGTTGAAGACGCCGCAGCGGTAGGCGAAGCAGGCGCACAGAGCGGTAAAGATCAGGGGCGTGGCGCGGGACAGGGTAGTGCCCACATTGCGCATGGTGCCGAAGGCGCCGATCCACAGGGATTGGAGCGCCGTGGCCGGGTTGGCGCCCAGCGCCGCCATGATGATGCAGCCGATGACAAAGGACAGCAGCACGGAGACGATAGGCACCAGCAGGTTGACAATACGGTTGGTGTGTTTCATGGTCCCATTCCTCCTCACTTACCGGCCATGGCCAGACTGATATCGGCAATGGGCGGATTCTTGCCGGAGAACACGCCCATGACCTGTCCTTCAAACATGACAACAATGCGGTCGGAGACCTCGAGAATCTCGTCGAAGTCGGCGGAGATCAGCAGGACGCCGCAGCCCCGGTCCCGGGCCTCAATCATGGTATCATGGACAAACCGGGTCGCGCCGATGTCCAGACCGCGGGTGGGGTGAACTGCCACCAGCAAATCGGGCTTGCCTTCCAACTCGCGGGCCAGAATGATTTTCTGCTGGTTGCCGCCGGACAGATTTCTTGCTTCCTGGTCGATGGAGGAACAGCGGATGTCGTATTTTTCCTGCATCTTGAGGGCATAGTCCCGGATGGCCTTCTTTTTGAGGAAGAGACCGTGGGCTGCCGAAAATTCCGGCGTGTCCGTGGATTTGAGCACGATGTTGTCCCGAACGGACATATTGCCGATGAGACCCATTTTGTTGCGGTCCTCGGGGATATGAGAGACGCTTTCAAGAATGAAGCCGTTGGGGGTGAACTGGGCCACGTGGGAGCCTTTCAAATCCACCCGGCCTGCGTCGGGGGTCAGCACGCCGGTGACCACCTGGGCCAGCTGGCTTTGACCGTTGCCGTCCACACCGGCAATGCCCACGATTTCACCGCGGCCCACGGTGAGGCTGACGCCGTTGAGACCGTTGTGCTTGGAGGTCTTGTCGTAGTCCACGTTCTCCAGGGCCACCACGGCTTCGCCGGGGTTCTCGATCTTTTCATAGTGGGAGGGGGTCAGCTCCCGGCCAATCATCAGATTGGCCAGCTCCTCGCCGGTGGTCTCGCCCCGGTTCAGGGTACAGACCGTCTCACCGGCCCGGAGAATGGTAATCCGGTCGGAGATATGGAGCACTTCGCGCATCTTGTGGCTGATAAAGATGATACTCTTGCCCTCGCTGGTCAGCTTGTGCATGATGTCGAAGAGACCTTCAACCTCCTGGTCCGTCAGAGCCGCCGAAGGCTCGTCCAATACCAGCAAATCCGCGCCGCGATAGAGGGCCTTGAGGATTTCCACACGCTGCTGGGCGCCCACGGCGATATCGGTGATGGGCTTGTCCAGCTCCACATCCAGGCCGTAACGTTCCGACAGCTCCAGAATCTCCTTCTTGCGGGCGTCGTGGTTGATAAAAATTCCCTTGGTGTTGCGGTCGCCGAGAATGATATTCTCGAAAACGGTCATGGCCTCTACCAACATAAAATGCTGGTGCACCATGCCGATGCCCAGTTTGACAGCCTGGGCCGGGGACTCAATGCGAACTGGTTTTCCGTGGAGGTAGATGGTACCTTCCGTGGGTTGGTACAGACCGAACAGCACGTTCATCAGCGTACTTTTTCCGGCACCATTTTCACCCAAAAGCGTGTGCACTTCGCCTTTGCGTACATCGAGATTGATGTTTCGGTTGGCATAGACGTCACCGAATTTTTTGGTGATGTGCTCCATGCGCAATAGTTCTTCCATCGGCTCGACTCCTTTCGACCGCACGTTCCCGGGGGCCTGTGCAGCTTTTATAAAAATGGAATGGGAATTACTATTGTTATCATATGGAATTCCCAGTATCTTGTCAAGCCGCAGAAAATTATTTTGGTGAACTACAGAAAAATTTTTTGGACTTTTTGTACAGATTGTCAGGACCACAGCATAGCAAAAACCGGCGTGCTGCCGAATACAGCACGCCGGAGACCAATCAGTGGTCAAAGGTAATGACTACATTATATTTCTGGTCGATGGCCTTGATGCGGTCATTGACCTGATGGGCGATTTCCCGCCGTTTCCCATGGAGTTCAAAGGGAATCACCAGGTCAAAAACCAGATTGGTGTGTCCGGGACCGCGCACCATACGGAAATCGTGGAGGGAGAACCGGGGATCCAACTCCTGTACCACCTGTTCCGTCAGGGTTCGCATTTCGTTAAGTTCGGCATCATCGGTGACCACCGGGTCATAGTGGATAACCAGATGGATGCGGTGCTTCTGGAGAAGGTCGTGCTCGATGTCGTCGATAATATCGTGACACAGGAGCGGGTCCTCCTGGCTGTCCATCTCCACATGGACGCTGGCAAAGCGGCGGCCGGGGCCGTAGTCGTGGACCATAAGGTCGTGGATCCCCAGGACCTTGTCATATCCGCGGATTTCGTCGGAAATCTGCTGTACCAGCTCCGGCGATGGCGCCAGACCCAGCAAAGGGTCCATGGTGTCCTTGGCGATGCCAACGCCGCTCCACAGGATGAACAGGGCCACCAGCAGACCGGCGTAGCCGTCGATGTACAGGTTGGTCACCTGGGCTACAATGGCGGCCAGCAGCACCGCGCCGGTGGTAATGACGTCGTTTCGGCTGTCGGCGGCGGTGGCTTTCAGGGTGTCGGAGTCCATGCGGCGGCCCAGGGAGCCGTTGAAGTGGCACATCCACAGCTTGACGGCCATGGACAGCACCAGCACCACCACCAGGGCCGGAGAAAAGGCCACCGGTTCCGGGTGGATGATTTTCGTTACAGAGGATTTGACCAGCTCCACACCGATGACGAGAATCAGCGCTGCCACCGCCAGACCGGACAGGTATTCCATCCGGGCGTGGCCGTAGGGGTGGTCCTCGTCGGCGGGCTTTTCGGCCAGCTTGAAGCCCAACAGCGTCACCACGGAGCTGGAGGCGTCGGACAGGTTGTTGACGGCGTCGGCAGTGATGGACACGCTGCCTGACAGCAGACCGATGGCCAGTTTGGCGGCAAAGAGCAGCACATTGCAGAAGATGCCCACCAGGCCCGCCAATTTGCCATAGGCAGAGCGGACCGTGGGATTCTCCAAATTTTTGTAGTCGCGGATAAACAGACGCGGCAGCAGGTTGGTCATAGAAAAGACCTCTTTTCCAAAAATAACAGTTACGGTGTATTGTAACGCCGATGGAGGGAAATTGCAAGGGAAGAACGGGGACGGGACACGACGTACGCATGAATCTTTTTCCTTCCTCATTTTCAAAAATCAGCTTTTTA
>ERZ1643251.5044-NODE-5044-length-11057-cov-15.488911_pt1 | contig 11057 bp, 3 predicted proteins | sample MGYA00579261_ERZ1643251 | MGnify/ENA primary metagenome ERZ1643251 (study PRJEB29033, sample SAMEA4952267) | chicken gut metagenome | biome: Broiler Chicken; feature: Gastrointestinal Tract; material: Caecum | place: Ireland | collected 2018 | study: Broiler... | reverse complement strand
GAGGAGCCGCAACCCGGGCGCAGATTGCGACCATCCTGATGCGTTTCCTGGAAAACCAATAATTTCCCATGCAAGGGGCAGGCCTGTGAGCCGGGCCTGCCCCGCTTTTCATCCACCATATCTGTAAAAAGTATCGGTTCGATGGATGAAGCCTCTGCCTGTTTGTACCCTGAGGTTTTGTCCGCAATGCCATACAGCGACATCATGAATGGAGGAGCGCAATTGAAACTTTTGAAAAGAGCCGTGTCGGCCTTGTGTGCGGCAGCCCTGTTGGCCGGCACCTTTGCCGGCGTCACGAAGCCGGTCTCCGCAGCCGGAGCCGTTTTGGGCTATTGGCCGGAGCCATTGGAAATTCCCAATGAGTATTACTATGAAAATGAGACGCTGCAGCCCTATGGATCTTGTTTCCAGATCGACGAGCTGAAAAACTGGAGCCCGGACAACGATCCGGATGCCCGGTACAACCGCAGCGCCATTCCCCTGGCAGAGCGTTGGATGGGACCCAATGTCAACCCATTGGCCTCCCGGGATGCCAAGGTGATGCCCTTGGCCATGGCCAACGCCCGGGCGAGTCAGGCGCCCTCCCAGGGAGGAGACGGGGACTCGGCCTATGTATTTAATAATTTCCAGTATGTGGATATTTTCAACTTCTGGGGCGGTTCCTCGTCCGAGGGCCCCATTGCCATTCCCTCCCCGGAGATCATCGATGCGGCCCACCGCAACGGCGTGCCGGCGACCGGCACCATTTTCCTCCCCTGGGGCGACAGCACCTATGGCAATCAATTTGTCAGAGAAATGGTAGAGCAGGACGAAGACGGTCGTTTCATTGCCGCCGACAAGCTGGTGGAAATTGCACAGTATTACGGCTTTGACGGCTATATCTTCAATGCCGAATCCGGTACCGGCGTGGCCGGCTTTAAAGAATTCCTGGAGTATCTCCAGGAGATTAAGCCCGATAACTTTACCATTACCTGGTACAACGGCTCCGGCAGCCTGTCCACCGGCAGCATCCAGTCCTGGATGCAGGACGGAGACACCCGGGTTACGGACCACTGGTGGCTGGATATGTCCGGCAACGGCTACGTAGACAGCACCATTCAGGCCGCCCAGCAGACCGGCGTCAACCCGTGGAACATTCACTCCACCTGGGAATACTGGCCGATGTCCGGTATGTCCGGCGTAAAGGGCGGAAACTATCAAGCCCGTTTGGATGAAAATGGGATCTTGAAATGCTCTTTGGGTATCCTGGCTCCCACCTGCACCCTGACCCAGGCTACCAGCTCCGAGGATTTCTTGAATAATCAGGATCAGAAGCTGTGGGTGGGACCCACCTATGATCCGTCTTCTACATACCGTCCGACCAATGAATTCTGCGGCTTTGCCAGCCTGGTGGCCGATCAGACTCCGGTCATCGGCACGGATTTTGTCACCAATTTTACTGCAGGTAACGGCTACCGCTTCTATGAGAATGGCGAAGTGGTGGGCAAAGAGGACGGCTGGTACAACCGGTCCCTGACCGATGTGCTGCCCACCTGGCGTTGGATCATCGAATCCGAGGGCCAGAAGCTGGATGCCGTCATCGACTATGCCGATGCCTGGTATGCCGGCACCTCCATGAAGCTGTCCGGCTCCATGGATGCGGGAAAATCCAACCACGTCAAGCTCTATAGCGCGCAGCTGGAGATTACGAAGGACAGCGAATTTTCCATGACCTATAAGACGCCGGTTGCCGGTGTCCAGGTGGAGCTGGGCCTGTGCTTCGGCGATACCTACGATGCGGAAAACTTTAAATTCTATCCCCTGACCACCACGGCAGACGGCCAGTGGAATACCACCACCATCGATTTGTCGGAAGACGCAGGAAAGACTGCCATTGCCATCTCCCTGCGCTTTACGGCTCCCGACGGCGTGGAGGACTATGCCGTCAACGTGGGTCAAATGGCCTTCACAACCGACCGTACCGCTCCGGAGGCCACGTCCGGCGTCACGCTGGACGAAGTGATTTACCCCACGGATAAGACCATGGAAGCCCGGGTGTACTGGGAAAAGGCCGAGAACGCCTTTATGTACCGGATCTATCGGGTGCACACCGACGGGACCCGGGAGTTTGTAGGCGCGACCCCCAGCGACGCCTTCTACCTGGGCAGCTATGAAAAGGAAGCGGGAGAGACCGCCTGCACCTTTGAAATTGTCTCCTATTCCGAGAACTTTGTAAAGGGCGGCACCCAGACCTTCTCCATTGCCTGGCCGGAAGAAGTGGAGGACGGTTTTGTGCCTGTGTTTGAAGAGGGCGAAAACCTGGCTCTGAAGCAGCCGGTTATTTCCAGCGTGACCTGTGTGGCAGACGGCCCCGTTCACCAGCTCAACGACGGCACGGTGCTCAACGGCAGCAAGTGGTGCAGCAACTCTACCCAAGGCTACGCGGTAATCGACCTGGGGGAGAACAAGACCATTCAAAGATGGGTGGTCTACCATGCCAACTGTCCCGGCGCCGGTGAGAGCGTGGACATGAATACGGTGGACTTTGACTTCCAGTATGCGCCGGACGACGGCGGCGCCCTGCTGGACCCGGACGACAGCGCCAGCGTTGAACGAGTGAAGCGCCTTGACTACACCGTGGCAGACGCGGTGACCGGTAACAAGCAGGATGTGACGGACCGAAACCTGGACGAGCCCATCACAGCCAGATATATCAAGCTGAACGTGACGAAGAGCGACAACTCCGCTTGGAAAGCCATTCGGATCTATGAGTTTGAGGTCTATGAGAAGGCCGCCATCAACAATACGCCTTCTCCTTATGAGCGCAACGTCACCGTAAAGAACCGCGAGGGGGCGGCGGATACCGTTGTGGTGGACAACGTCCCCATGCAGTATTCCTCCGGCACCTATTCCGACAAAAACGGCGTGTTCCACGAGGACACCGGTAAGGTCCGGCTGTTTACAGATCTGACCTCTGAGGAGCCCATTGCTGTGGTCAAGGCCGTTCAGCCCGATGAGTCCTATAAGCAGCGGGGCGTGGGCATCGCCACGTTTGAGGGCTTGGAGCTGAATCCCGAGGGCGGCCGCCTGTTCTATGATGTGCTGGACGGCTCCGGCCCCGAGGTGACCAACAGCCGCCGGGCCAGTGTGTATTACGCACCGGAGACAGGCACGCCCTCTCAAGCTCCGGCTACCGTAACTCTGAGCCGGACCACCGGCGGCGTTCAGCTGCGGAAGCAGTATGCGACCCTCACGGCCACCGGTTTGGAGGAGGGCGCCACCATGAAGATCTTTGCTTCCGCCGACGCCCAGACTCCGATCCTGCACACCTTGCCTGCGGTAAACGGTGTGATCACCCAGACCAGAGTGCCTCTGGATCCGGAGGGCGGCACCGTCTATTATGAAATCTACAAAGAGGGCAAACCGGACTCGGAGCGCTATGCCCTGGAATATGGCGATCCCATGGAGCTGGCGGCGGACCTGACCGGTTTGCAGGAGTTGATTGCCAAGTGCGAGACCATCCGGCAGAGCGAATGCACCAGCGCCACCTGGACGGCCTTTGCCGAGAAGCTGGACGCCGCCCGGACGGTGGCTGCAGGGACGCCCAAGGCGGCGGAAGCCGAGGCTGCCCGGGCCGCCCTGAACGAGGCTTATGCACAGCTGCGCTTTAAGGGCAACCATCAGCGGCTGGACGAGCTGTGCCGGGAGTTTGAAGCGGCTTATCCCGAGACGGATTACACGGTCGGCAGCTTTGCCAAGTTCCAGACGGCTCTGCAAGCGGCCCAGGCGGCCATTTCCGCCGACGACAGCAGCAACTACCAGCTGGAGCAGCTGCGCATTGATCTGGAGGCCGCAGTGCGCGGACTGGTGAAGCAGTCGGAGGTATCGGTGACCCGTGTGACCGTAACGCCTGAGACGACTCAAGTTCTCCCGGGCGGCAGCGTGCAGTTCACCGCCCGTGTGGAGGGAACCGGGGATCCCAGCCAAGAGGTGACCTGGTCTCTGGAGGGCCAGACCAGCACGGAAACGGCTCTGACAGACGGCGGCCTGCTGTCCGTAGGCCGGGATGAGCCCGCCGGTGCGCAGCTGACGGTTTATGCCGCATCCGTAGAGGACTCCACCAAGACCGCACGCGCGACGGTTACCGTGGTGGAGGATGTAGAGCCCACGGAGCCCACCGATCCCAGTGAACCCACGATTCCGGGCCTGGACGAGGACACAAATGTGGCGCTGGATGCAACGGTGGTTGCATACAACGGCCCGGAAGCTGGAAGCAGCATGAACGGCGCTCTGGGCGGCAACAGCGGCCCCGAAAAGCTGTTTGACGGCGCCTATGCCAATGCCGACACAGATAAGTGGTGTGTAGACGGCGATAATATGTGGGTTGCCTTTGACATTGGCGAGGAAAAAGATGTCGCCAGGGCGATCTTGTATCATGCCGGCGTGGCGAATGAATATCCGCCGGAGAAAATCAACACCTCGGACTTCCAGCTGTATACCTTAAATACCGCGAAGATTTCCGTTGAGGACTTGCTGGCCAAATCCTTTGCCGAGCGCAGTACAATTTTGGCCGATAACAGCTATTGGACGCTGGTGGCGGATGTCTCCGGCAACACCAGCAACATCACAACCCACGACTTTGAGACGGAGAATGCCCGCATCTTTAAGCTCAACGTGAGCAAAACCGACACCACCGGCTGGGCCGCTTGTGTTCGGATTTACGAACTGGAGCTGTATGCCTATCAGGAGAGCTCCGTACCTGGTGTGGAGATTACGGTGACGCCCAGCGAGCTGCGGGTGGATGGCAATCCCGGCCAGAAGGGACAGTTTACCGCCGTGGTCACGGGCACGGACGATGTGGCGGTTACCTGGTCCATCAGCGGCAATACCAGCGCCCAGACGCTCATTGAAAACGGGCAGCTGTTCTTTGGCGCCGATGAGACGGCGAAGGTGATGACCGTCACGGCAACCTCTCATGCGGATCCCACGAAACAGGCGTCTGCCACGGTTTATGTGGAGGATGAAACGTACTCCATTACGATCAGCATCGACATCGCCCACGGTACGGTTACTGCGGATCGAGCGGAGGCGGCCGAAGGCGAGCAGGTTACGCTGACGGTTACCCCGGAAGCAGGCTATGTTTTGAAACCCGGCTCCTTACAGGTAAACGGCGTGCCGGTTGAGGGGACAACCTTTGTGATGCCCGGTGAAGACGTTGTGATCACAGCCGAGTTCATCTCGGATGAGACGGAGGCGCTCTTGGCCGCCGCCCAAGCAGCGGCCCAGGCGGCAGAGGATGCCCAGGAGCAGGCGGAGGCGGCCCAGGCCGCAGCCGAAGCGGCGGAACAGGCTGCCCGGGAGGCAGCGGCATCTGCTGCAGAGGACAAAGCTGCTGCCGAGGCAGCCAGAGCTGCCGCAGAGACGGCCAAAGCCAAGGCGGAGGCGGCCCAGGCCGCAGCCGAAGCTGCCCGGGAGGCGGCGGAAGACGCGGCAAGTGCGGCGCAGGCGTCCAACCTGGCCGCCGCCCAGGAAGCTGCGAAAGCCGCTGAAGCTGCTGCCCAGGCTGCAGGCTCTGCGACGGAAGCCGCTCAGTCCGCCCAAGCTGCCGCCGAAGCCGCTGAGGCCGCCCAGGAGGCCCGGGAGGCTGCCGAAGCCGCCCAAGCCAGAGCAGAAGCGGCTCAGAAGGCTGCCGAAGAAGCTGCAGGAGCAGCCGGAGAAGACCGGACTGCTGCCCAGGCCGCCAAGGCGAAGGCAGAGGAGGCCCAGAGACAGGCAGAGGAAGCCGCTCAGGCTGCAGAGCAGGCTTGGACAGCGGCAGAGGAATCGGCCGCTGCTGCAAAGGAGGCGCAGTTAGCCGCCGCCCAGGAGGCTCAGAAGGCCGCCGAAGCGGCCGCCCAGGCAGCTGTCTCTGCTGCGGAGGCCGCCGAAGCGGCCGCCCAGGCCGCTCAGGCGATGGAGAAGGCGCAGGCTGCCCAGGCCGCCGCAGAGGCTGCGGCTCAGGTAGCGGAAGAGGCTGCGGAGAAGGCCGCCGAAGCTCAGAAACGGGCGGAAGAGGCGGCAGAGTCCTCCGCTGAGAATCAGGAAGCCGCTCAGCGGGCTGCGCAGGAAGCCGAAGAGGCCCGGGAGGCCGCCCAGGCTGCCCGGAAGGCTGCCGAAGAGGCCCAGACTGCTGCAGAAACCTCCAGACAGGCGGCGGAAGCTGCCAACCTGGAAGCTGCCGAGGCGGCGGCTGAGGCTGCGGAGTATGCCCGGAAGGTGGCCGAGACCTACGGGGAAATTGTAGAGATTAAAGCTGAGATGGTAGAGTTCCTGGCGGAAGCCCAGAAGGCGGCGGAAGAAGCGGAGGCCGCGCAGAAGGCAGCCGAGGAAGCGCAGAAGAAGGCAGAGGAGGCGGCGCTGGCGTCTACCAAGTACCGTGCCCTTCTCGACCTGGCTACGTATGCCGACCGGGACGACTACGCCCGTCCGCAGCAGAAGCTGTTGGCAGCCGCCATCCAGGCCGGTCAGGACGCCATCCAGGCAGCCGCCGACATTCCGGAGGTGGAAGAAGCTCTGGCAGGGGCCAAGAAGGCCATAGACGCCATTCCGACCCGTGCGGAGCTGGAGGCGAAGGAGCTGCCGTATACCGACGTGAAAGAGGGCGCGTGGTATTATCAGGCTGTGCAGTATGCAGTGAACCAGGGCCTGTTCCAGGGGACGACGGAAAGCACCTTCTCGCCCAACGGGACGATGAGCCGCGCCATGGCGGTGACCGTGCTGTATCGGCTGGCAGGATCGCCGGAGGTAGAAGGCACTGTGGACTTCACGGACGTGGATGCAGAGGCGTACTACTACCGGGCCCTGGTATGGGCTTGGGAAGCTGGAATCGTCCAGGGAGTGGATGCGGAAAGATTTGCTCCTCAAAGTATGGTAACCCGGGAGCAGCTGGTGAGCTTGCTGTACCGGTACGCCCAGACGCAGAACATGGACGTGAGTGAGAAGGCGGATCTGGGAGACTATGCCGATGCAGAGCAAGTGAGCGCGTATGCCCGGGAGGCGATGGCATGGGCCATCGGCAACGGTATCGTGGAAGGCGTAGACGCCGCGACGCTGGCGCCGAAGGGCACAGCCACCCGCGCCCAGGCTGCCGCCATCCTCATGCGGTTCCTGGAGAATTTCTAAGTTCAACAGCAGTTTAACCATGACAAAGGAGACCGGGCCCCCTTGGGGGTTCCGGTCTCCTGCTCTTCTATGGCGACAGGCTCGGCTTGGTATGGCGCGCTGCTGACCGGGGCGGATTGGAAAGCGGCAACCAGACAGGCCCCAGAGCGTGTCCACCCCGTCGCCACGGCTCTGCCGAAACACCGGGATGACGGAGGGGATTGCTCGGCTGCCGCTTGTCGTGCAGGCGCGGAGGGCTTCCGCGAAGATACAAAAAAGGGGCGTCTCAACGCACATTGATTGCAAATGTTCTGTTAGTAAAGTTGTAAAAACGGCACAGAAAACGGAAAAACTCGTTTTCTGTGCCGTAAATGTTGGGTTACTTTTTAAAAAGTTCTATTTTGAGACAACTCCCTCAGCGTCAGGAATTTACCGATCCGCTGTCAAGCTGGTAGCGGTTGAGGAAGTGCTCGTAATAAAGATCAAATTCGTCGTTGCCGCCGCTTTTCAGTCCGGTGAGATACTGGTGGGTGTCAAAGCTCCCCTCTGCAACTTCAATCATAGCCACGGCCACATTGCTGCAGTGGTCGGCAATTCGCTCGTAACCCGTGAGCAAATCCTCCAGGACAAACCCGTATTCAATGGAGCAGCTGCCGTCTTTTAAACGTTCTACGTGGTGCATCTTAATTTTCCGCACCAGATCGTCGATCACCTGCTCCAACGGTTCTACTTGATGGGCGGTGGACAGGTTTTTCTCCCGAAAACAGGATACGGTAATGGACAAAAGCTCCGACAAGGCCAATTCTAAGACTTGCAGCTCCTTTTGCGCCGGGGAGGAAAATACAATTTTCTTCTGCCGGATTTCATCCGCTGTTTGAACTAGGTCCCGGGCATGGTCGCTGATGCGCTCGAAGTCGCTGATGGTGTGCAGCAGGGTGTTGACCATGTGACTGTCTGCCAGATTCATGCTGCGGTTGGAGAGATGAACCAGATAGGTTCCGATGGCGTCTTCGTAGCGGTCGGTCTCCGCTTCCAGCCGGTTCACCTCCGACGCCTTTTTTTCATCCCATTTGTGCATCAGTCCGATGGCCAGGCAGACCCCTTGGCGGCCCATTTCCGCCATGTCCGCTGTGGTGGTAAAGCTTCTTTCCACCGCGACGGCAGGTGTGGCCAGCAGGAGGGGGTCCAGGAGGGGCGTCTGCTCCGGCTCGGGGGAATCCGGAATGGTCAGCATGGCCAGCCGCTCCAATCCCCGAGAGAATGGGAACAGGAGTATGGTGGCGCCGATGTTGAAGCAGCTGTGCACGGTGGCAATCCCCACCACATCGATGGCCTGCCCCATAATCGGGAAGTGCAGAATGCTGTTTAAGAGGTAGAAGGCACAGAGGAATATCACAGATCCGATGATATTAAAATACAGATGAATCATAGCCGCACGGCGGGCGTTTTTATTGGTACCGGTTGAGGCCAAAATTGCGGTGATACAGGTGCCGATGTTCTGCCCCAGAATGATGGGAATGGCGCTGGCGTAGGTGATGGCGCCGGTTGCGCTGAGCGCTTGCAGGATGCCCACACTGGCGCTGGAGCTTTGAATCACGGCGGTGAGGAGGGCGCCGGCGAGCAGCCCCAAAATGGGGTTGGTAAAGCGGACAAAGAGAGAGGTAAACCAGGCCTCTTCCGCCAAGGGCTCCACAGCGGAGGACATGGTGCTCATACCGGTCATGAGAATGGAAAAGCCCAACAAGATGGTGCCGATGCCTTTCTTCTTCTCCGATTTGCAAAACATGTACAAAATAATGCCGATCAGGGCCAAAATGGGACTAAAGCTGGTGGGCTTGAGCATCTGAAGCCAGAAGCTGTCCCCTTGTACGCCGGAAAGGCTTAAGATCCAGCTGGTCACGGTGGTTCCGATGTTGGACCCCAAAATGACGCCGATGGCCTGCCGCAGGGCCATGATGCCGCTGTTGACAAAGCCGACGACCATGACGGTTGTGGCGCTGGAGCTCTGGATGACTGCAGTGACGGCCAAGCCCAGCAAGAGCCCCATGAAGCGATTGCTGGTCAGGGTACTTAGGATTTTCTGCAATTTGCCGCCGGCCTGCTGCTCCAGGGCTTTTCCCATGAGATCCATGCCGAATAGGAACAGGGCCAGGCCGCCGAACAAGTAAAATACGTGGAAGATGTCCATTTCTGTCCTCCTCAACTTCTTGCAAATTTAACATCAAATTTCCGCATTTTTAACTATACAGGATTTTGCGCCGAGTTTCATCAAATCCATGTAAAATTTGAGAAAAAATAGCAAAAAGTGTCAGGGCCGGCCGGGAGTGCCGGAGACGGAAGCCTCCGAAATGGGGCGCAGCTTTTGCCGGTAGACCCGGTAGAAGAAGAAAAGCGTCACGATGATGCAGACCAGTTCGGCCACTGGGAACGACCACCACACCAGCTCCAGCCGGTTGGACAGGGACAGAAGGTAGGCTACAGGCAGCAGGACCAACAACTGTCTGGCCAGGGAGACGATGGTAGCGTACAGACCGATCCCCAACGCCTGAAATACCGCGCTGAGGACGACGCAGAAGCTGGCAATGGGGAAGCCCCAGCTGATGATCCGAAGCGCCTGACTGCCCATGGAGAGAAATGTGTCCGTGGGATGGAACATGGCCAGAAGAAGCTCCGGCGTAATTTGAAACACGGCAAAGCCGCATAGCATAAACAAAAATGCGCAGATGCAGCTCAGGACGATGCATTTTTGAATCCGCGCTGGTTTCCTGGCGCCGAAATTATAGGCCACGATGGGGACCATGGCGTTGGTCAGTCCGAAGACGGGCATGAAGATAAAGCTTTGCAGCTTGAAGTATGCGCCAAACACGGCAACAGCAGTAGAGGTGAAGCCGACCAGGATTTGGTTCATGGTGAAGTTCATGACAGAGCCGATGGCCACCATGACGATGGAGGGGATTCCGACAGATAAGATGGGCTTGAGGACGTCCCAATGCAGCCGCATAGACTGCCGGGAGAGGGTCACCTCGGGATTTTTGCGCAGATGGAATAGGAGAGCCAGGAAAAACGCCACAATTTGGCCGATGACGGTGGCGACGGCCGCGCCGGCGACGCCCATGGCAGGAATTCCCAAGCCTCCGAAAATAAACAGCGGGTCTAATATAATGTTTAATACGGCGCCGATGCCTTGGGTGATCATGGTATACATGGTTCGGCCGGTGGCCTGGAGGAGACGCTCAAATAGGATTTCCCCAAAGAGACCGAAGGAAAACAGGGTGCAAATCTGCAAATACTGAACGCCGCCGTTGTAGATTTCGGGAATATCCGTCTGCACCCGGAAGAATAGACCTGTGCCAAAAACGCCGAAGAGCATAAACAGTACGCAGCAGACAGCGGAAAGGACCAGTCCGTTTCCGGCAGCCCGATTTCCCCGGTCGTGCTCTTTGCTGCCCAGACACTTGGACAACAGAGAGTTCATGCCGACGCCGACGCCGGTGGAAAAGCCGATCATCAAGTTCTGGATGGGATAGGCCATGGAGACTGCGGTCAAGGCGTTCTCACTGACTTGGGAAACGTATATGCTGTCCACCACGTTATACAGAGCCTGGACCAGCATGGAGGCAACCATAGGCAATGCCATATTGGCCAAAAGCCGTCCCACAGACATGGTACCCATTTTGTTTTCCGTTTGTAAAGTTGCTTCCATAAAGTTCCTCCCGGTAAAAATTTTATAGTATCAGGCTGTGTCATGCAGGGCTGCCGGCGCCGGAGAGAAGCCCCCGGATAGAAAAAGAGAGCGTCCCAGAGGGAGCTCCCTTTTCGCAAGCACCGTGCTGTACAGAAGGGCGCGGCGGGGCCCTATGGGTCCATGAAATTGCGCAGTCCAGAGCCGTTGCATAAAAAAATGCGTCAACCGGATTGATTGACGCATTTTCTGGTGA
>ERZ1643251.5041-NODE-5041-length-11065-cov-72.030518_pt1 | contig 11065 bp, 9 predicted proteins | sample MGYA00579261_ERZ1643251 | MGnify/ENA primary metagenome ERZ1643251 (study PRJEB29033, sample SAMEA4952267) | chicken gut metagenome | biome: Broiler Chicken; feature: Gastrointestinal Tract; material: Caecum | place: Ireland | collected 2018 | study: Broiler... | reverse complement strand
TAGGAATACCCGTTAAATTTGTAGGACTTGGGGAAAAGGTTGAAGATTTAGAACCATTTGATATAGAAAAATATATATATGGTTTATTTAAAGACTTATAGAAAGGAAAAAATTAATGAAAAAAGATACTGATAAGAAAAAAAGTGTTGTTAAAAATAATAAATTTTATGAAAAAGCAGTATGTTATGTAGTAGGAATATTATTTATTGTATTAGCAATTTTATCAATTAATATGGTTGAATTTTTGCCTGGTACTATGATAATGTTATCACTTTTATTTTTTTGTATATGTTATTATTACCAAGAAGATAAAGAAAAACAATTGCTAGTATATTTATTATTTGGATTAGGTGTAGGACTTTTAATATTTGCAGTATTTTATACATTAATGGAGACTATGTGATATGGAAAAAAGAGATTATACAATAATGCTATATGATATGTATAGCCCATTATTTAGTGATAGACAAAAAGTATATTTTGAAGAATATTATTTTAATAATTTTACTCTATCAGAAATTGCTGAAAATTTAAAAGTGAGCAGAACTGCGGTTCACAAAGCATTAAGATTAATTGAAAGAAAATTAGAAGAATATGAAAGCAAATTAAAATTATGTGAAAAAAGAATTGCTATTGAAAAAATTTTAGATAGTATGGAAGAATATGAAAAAGTTGATAAAATAAGAGAAGTGATGTAAATGGAAAGGAATCTACCAATTATAATTGAAGATAAAGATATGCCAATAGATAGTTATAAAGAAATAAAAAATAATCGAGGTTTTACCAATATAATATTTTTATTATCAATGGTATCTACTTCAATTATGTGGTTAATAATAATTTATATTTGTAGATAGGAGATATTTTATGAATGAAAACTCAATGTTAAGTAGATATGCTGATGAATTAACTAAAGCTGTATATATTACTAATCCTGCAATTGCAAGAGAAGAAGAAATAAAAAAACTAATATTGGTATTATTAACCCCTGAAAAATCAGCAATTTTGGTAGGTAAACCAGGAATAGGAAAAACAGCTATAGTTGAAGGACTTGCATTTAAAATTCAAATGAACGATGTACCTAACGTACTTAAAGGATATCGAATTTTTAGAGTTAATACAACTGCATTAATTGGTAATTCTGAAAGTGAAAATCGTGTATTAAAGTTAGTGGAAGAGTTAAAACAACAAGAAAAAATAATACTATTTATTGATGAAATACATACTTTAATTGGTAATGATGCACAGGGAGCTTTAGATTTAGCTAACATGTTTAAAGAGGGACTTAGTAGAGGTAGTATTAAAATGATTGGGGCTACTACAACTTATGAATATGAAAAATATATATTAAGAGATAAAGCTTTTGTTAGAAGATTTGAGCGTATTGATATTGAAGAACCAACACAAGAAATGTGTGTTGAAATACTTATGAAAACTCTCCCTAAAATTGAAAAACAGACAGGAGTGAGTTTACCTTATACTGAATTTATAAAAGAAAAAATAATGAAGTTTATTGTAAATATGACTTCTGAATATAAAAGAGTATATGAAATATCTTCAAGATACCCTGATATAGCATTAATGATTTTGAGACAAGCGTTTTCTAATGCATTATATGCAAATAGAGCAGTTGTAAATTTTCAAGATATATATGATGCGGTTAGAACTACTAAAGCGGTATATCCAGACGTTATAAAAAAAGAATTAAATGTATTCAAAGAAGAATTTAAAGACGAGCTAATGATGGAAAACGTTAATGTTAATCCAGAATTTTAACGTCTTTTTCTTTTCATAGTTTACATATAATATAGTAAATGATATAATTTGCTTATAAGAAAGTGGTGATTTTATGTTGTTAAAAAAAATATTAGAAAATATTGAATATAAGGTTATTAAAGGGAATTTAAATATAGAAATAAATGATATATGTTATAATTCTAAAAATGTAAAAAACAATGATGGATTTATTGCTTTAATTGGTCATAATATGGATGGTCATAACTATATAAGTGATGCAATAGAAAAAGGTGCAACAGTAATCTTTGTAGAAAAAGATATTGACTTGAAAGATGATGTAACTATCATTAAATTAAATGATACTAGAAGAGATTTAGCGTTATTATCTGCAAATTTATTTGAAAATCCTTCTAAAAAATTAAAAATGATTGGCATTACTGGTACAAAAGGAAAAACAACAACTACATGGATGATTAAAAGAATATTAGAAGAAGATAATAAAACAGTAGGAGTAATAGGAACAATGGGAGTGTTTATAAAAAATAAGCATTACGATTTAGTAAATACAACTCCTGAATCTTATGACATTCACAAATATTTAAAAGAAATGGTAGATAATAATATTGAATATGCAGTAATGGAAGTATCATCACAAGCATTAAAACTAGGAAGAGTAGATGGAATAACATTTGATTATGGAGTTTTTACAAATTTAACACATGATCATATTGGAGATGGAGAACATGCTTCAATGGAAGAATATATTGAATGTAAGTCATTATTATTTAAACAGTCTAGACATGGAATATTTAACATAGATGATAAAAATTATAAAAAAATGACTAATAATTGTATCTGTGATATTCATACTTTTGGATATGATAAAAAAGCTGATTTGTATTGTGATAAAGTAGAACTTTTAAGAGAAAAGGATTTAATTGGTATAAATATGACTACTGAAGGTATTATATGTGATACATTTAAAATAAATACTCCTGGTAAGTTTTCAGCATATAATGCAATGTGTGCAATTTTAACTACTTATTTGATTGGATGTTCTATTGACTCTATGAAAAAGGCATTAATAAATATTTCTGTAAAAGGAAGAGTGGAACCTGTTAAAATTTCTGATAAATTTAATTTACTTATAGATTATGCCCATAATGGAGTATCTATGGAAAGCATATTAACAACGATTAGGGAATATAATCCTAGAAGAATAGTAACTATCTTTGGGTGCGGGGGTAATAGAAGCAAAGACCGTAGATATGAAATGGGAGAAGTATCGGGTAAATTAGCAGATTTATCTATTATAACTGCTGATAACTCGAGATATGAAGATGTTAATGATATTATAAACGATATATTAATAGGTATGCATAAAACTAATGGAAAATATATAACTATACCAGATCGAAAAGAAGCAATAAAATATAGTATAGAAAATGCTCATGAAGGTGATATAATTTTACTTTTGGGTAAGGGACATGAAGATTATCAAGAAATAAATGGTGTAAGAAGACCTTTTGATGAAAGAGTTATTATAAAAGAAATATTAAATGAATTAAAGAAATAGGTTTTATACCTATTTTTTTAAAAATATGATAAAATATATATATAGATTACAGGTGATATTATGAATGGTATTGGTAAAATTTTGAAATTTATATTTTCTAAATTAACTTTTGCTATATTGTTATTAGTGGCACAAATATTAATTATATATATTTCTTTTTCATTTTTCTATAAATATATTATATGGATTTTTGGCGGTGCAAATGTTTTAGCAATAATATTAGTTCTTTATTTAATAAATTCTAAAACTAATCCATCATATAAAATTGCTTGGATAATTCCCATTTTAATATTCCCAGTTTTAGGGATAACCGTTTTCATTTTTTGTCATTTTCAATTATCTTTGAAATATATATCTAAAAAAATTAAAAGTCAAAGGACAAAAAATCACAAATATTTACAACAAAAGTCGTTCTCAAATTTAGAAAAAAATGATCGAAGTTTAAGTAATTTATCTAAATATTTATATAATACTTGTGGTTATCCTATATATAATGGTGGTAATATTAAATATTTTGAAAATGGTGAAAAAAAATTTGAAAAAATAATAGAGGATTTAAAAAACGCTAAAGATTATATTTTTATTGAATATTTTATAATAGATAGAGGTTATATGTGGGATTCAATTTTGGAAATTTTAAAGCAAAAAGCAAAAGATGGTGTAGAAATAAGAGTTATGTATGATGGCATGGGATCATTAATTACTCTTCCATATAATTATGATAAAGAGTTAGAATCACTCGGAATAAAATGTAAACCGTTTTTCCCAGTTAAGCTGCAACTATCTTTACATCAGAATAATAGAGATCATAGAAAAATTTGTGTAATAGATGGAAAGATTGGTTATACTGGTGGAATTAATTTGGCGGATGAATACATTAATAAAAAGGAAAAATATGGTTATTGGAAGGATACTGCAATTAGAGTTGAAGGAGAAGCTGTAAAGAGTTTGGTATATATGTTTTTAGAGATGTGGAATATTAATGAAAAAAAAGTAATTGATTATGGCAAATATTTAAGTTGTAATTTTGATAGCACTGAAAGTGGTGGATATATAATACCATATGGGGATAGTCCTTTAGATGAATACGAAACAGGAAAAAGAGTATATATGGATATATTAAATACTGCAAATGAATATGTAGATATAATTACGCCATATTTAATTTTAGATGATGAGTTACTCAATTCATTAATTTATGCATCAAATCGTGGTGTTAAGGTTAGAATAATAATGCCACATATTCCAGACAAGAAAATAGTTTATTATTTAGGAAGAAGTTACTATAGAGATTTAATTAGTAATGGTATAGAAATATATGAGTTTGAAAAAGGTTTTACCCATGCGAAAATGTTTGTTAGTGATAATTGTAAAGCAGTAGTAGGTACAATTAATTTGGATTATAGAAGTCTATATTTACATTTTGAGTGTGCGTGCTATATATATAAAAATAAAGTTATTCAAGATATTCAAAAAGATTATGATAAAACAATTAGTGAATCAATAAAAATAACTAAAGAAGAAGTATGTAATTATAATATTTTTAAAAGAATTATTGGAAGAATCTTGAGGCTTATAGCCCCATTAATGTAGAAAAGAAGTGTTGTTATGAAAAAAGATATTGATAAAATTATTGAAGAAGTATTAGCAAGTTTAGCAATGGAAGATTTAAGAGTAAGCAAAGATAAGATAAATGAAGTTAAAAATGAATATAAAAAATTAGTGCTAAGGAAGGATTGTAACAATGACAGAAGAAGACAGAAATTGGAATGAATATTTTATACCGGGTTCTGAAAATGTGTTAAAAAACAAATTGGGAATTATAAACAGTGAAGAATTAAAAAATAAGGAATCTGAAATTGTGTTTAAAAAGTTGATTGAATTATATGAGAATCCAATACATGGAAATTTTGATAAAAGGCATTTATGTGATATCCATAAGTATTTGTTTGAAGATATTTATCCGTTTGCCGGAGAATATAGAACAGTTTTTATGGGAAAAGGGAATCTTTATGTTACTTCTGTAGAAAATATTAATATGGAATTGGAAATTGTCTTAAAAGAAATGAAAGAAGAACTAGATGATTGCCGTTCTCATGAAGATTATGCTAGGTTTTTAGCCAATACATATAGTGCTTTAATTAAAGTTCATCCTTTTAGAGAAGGAAATGGTAGAACCATAAGAGAATTTTTGAGAGAATTAGTTGAGGAAAAGATACCTAATTATCTGTTAGATTGGTCCAAAGTAGATGGTAACAATATGTTAGAAGGAATACGAATGTCTTTTTTTACAAAAACTTTATTAGAATTTGAATTTGTAAAGGCATTAGTGGAAGAAAATAGAATAAAAGGAAGGTGATATAATGAATTTAGAGGGAAAGGTAGCAGTAGTAACTGGTGGAGCGAAAGGAAATGGGAAAGGAATAGTAGATGTTTTTGTATCACGTGGTGCAAAAGTAGCAATACTTGATTATTCAGAAGAGTTAAGAAATGTAATTAATGAGTTAGCAAGTAAAGGTTATGATATATGTGGCTATAAAGTAGATATTCGTGAAAAAGATAAAATAGATTTTTGTATTAATAAGATAGCAGAAAGATATGGAAAAATAGATATATTAGTTAATAATGCTGGCGTATGTTATTTAGAGACTTTTGAAAAGACAACTGATGAAATAAGAGATTATCATTTTGATATAAATATTAAGGGAACATGGAATGTTACAAAAGCAGTACTTCCTTATATGCAAAAAAATAAAAAAGGTTCTATTATTAATTTGTCAAGTGTAACAGGACCAATGGTAGCAGACACTGGAGAAGTAGCGTATGCCACTACAAAAGCAGCATTAATAGGATTTACAAAAGCATTAGCAATGGAATATGTAAATGATAATATAAGAGTAAATGCAATACTTCCTGGATATATTAGGACTCCAATGGTTGATAATATGGCCAAGCTTACTAATAAAGAAGATCCATTATCAGTAATTCATGGAATAGAACAAGGAATACCAATGAAAAGAATGGGAACTATTCATGAACTTGGTAATTTAGCAGCATTTTTAGCAAGTGATGATTCATCTTATATGACAGGTACAGAATTTGTAATTGATGGAGGATCAACATTACCTGAAACAAATACAATGGGAGTATAAAATTTGATTATAATAAAGTTGAAAATTACTTTATTATAATCTTTTTTTTTGGTACAATAATCTTATGGTGGTTTTATGAGTAGTAAATTAGAAAAATTATTTAAACAAATAAATTTAGATAAATATATGGAATATTTTGATAATAGTGAATTAGAAAAAATAATCGTGTATGACAAAACTAAATTGTGGGAATTTGTTATTATAGTAGATAATAATATACCTAGTTATGTATATACTTATTTAAATAATAAATTATCAGAATCATTTAATGTTGATAAAATAGATTTAACTATTATTAGTAAAAATAAAGATAGCGAATATCTTAATGAATATTTTAATTTAATTATTGATAGTTTAATTAAAAGTAGTGGCAAATATAATGTATTTAAAGATAGAAAAATAATAGTTAATGAAGATAACATTGAAATAAAAGTATATAACAAAATAGAAAAAGCTTATTTACTACAAGAATTAGAACGAATTAATGATAGACTTAGAAAATATGGATATGACTATAAGTTAAATATAGTAATGGATAATACAGGGGAAGATGAATTGTTAAAACAAATTGAAGAAGATAAAGTTGTAAATGAAAGTTATGTTTTTGAGGAAAAAAAAGAAGTTAAGAATAATTATCGTGAAAAGAAAAGTGAAGATGTAGTTTTAATAAAAGATATTAAAAATGAAATAGATAATATTAATATTGAAATAAAAGTATTTGGAATAGATATATTTGAATCTAAAAGTGGATACAAAATATTTACTTTAAAAGTTACTGATGGAACAGATAGTATGTATGCTAAAATATTTACTAAAAGTGAAGATGAATTTGCAAGACTTAAAGATTTATTAAAAGAAGGAAAGTACTATAGATTCTATGGAAAAGTAGTAACAGATGAATTTGCAAAAGAATTAGTATTTAATACAAGATTTAAGGATATTACTGCAATTGATGGACAAGAAGAAAATAAAAGAGTAGATGATGCCAAAGAAAAAAGAGTCGAATTACATGCTCATACAATGATGAGCCAAATGGATGGAGTATGTGATGAAGTAAAATTAGTTAAACAGGCAATTAAGTTTGGACATCCTGGTATTGCTATTACTGATCACGATTGTTGTCAAGCATTTCCTCATGTTTTTGGAGAAGTTACTAGTTATAATAAAGGATTAAAAAAAGCAGCAAATGGTAAAATAGAAGAAATTAAAGGTAAAATAGAAACACTTACTAATGAAGGTAAAACAGAAGGATTAGATGAATTAAATATAGAACTTGAAAATGCTATAAAAGAAAAAGATAATTTAAAATATTTTAAAGTGGCATACGGTAGTGAAATAGATATGTGTGAGTCATATTTAAATGTATGTTTTAATCCGAATGATGAATTAATCGAAAATAATACATTCGTAATATTCGATACTGAAACAACAGGATTTAATCCAGGTTTAGGAGACTCAATGATTGAACTTGGTGCTGTTAAATTAAAAAACGGAGAAGTAGTAGATCGTTTTGATGAATTAATTAACCCAGGTCATCACATTGATGAAGAAATAACAAGAGTTACAGATATATCAGATGATGATGTAAAAGATTCTGACAATGAAGAAAATGTTGTAAAAAGATTTAAAGAATGGATTGGTACTTTACCTTTAGTAGCACATAACGCAAGATTTGATAAAAATATGTTAGATATGGCATATTATAAATATGATTTAGGTAAGTTAGAAAATCCAATTATAGATACACTTATGTTATCTAGAGTAATAAATAGAGACTTAAAGAAACATAGTTTAAAAGCGTTAGGTAAATTTTACGGAATAAATACCGGAGAAGCAGATGAAGAAGATGAAGAGTCTACAAGTGGAGTACCATCTGATAGTGTAAAATTAGATAATTATTTACTAAATAAATTAGAAGATATAAAGGTAGATGGTGAATCTATATTAAAAACTACCGAAGAAGGAACTTATTTAAACAAAGTTCGTAAAGCTAGTAAAACAGAAACTTGTCATTTAATAATTAATTTAAAAGATAATAATGTAATAGAAAAGGATATTAATTTACATCCAGCAGAAAATGAAGAAGTAGTAAATATTGATGAATTTAATACCATTAAAATTAAAATATATGTTGGACAACACCATGGTGCAGACGTTGACTCAGAAAATACTGGTTATATATTTGCTAAAATGTTAAAACAAATTGAAGGAATTAATAAAATTAGTGAATTAAATGATTTGAATTTATTAGAAGAAGTTTCATTTAAAAATGATCCTAAAAAATTAGAAAATATATATGATTTATGCAGTTATAAAAATTATGTCGAGCCTTGTACGAATAGTATAGAAGAGGATGAAAAAAGAGGGTATCCATTTATAAGATACAACAATAAGGAATATATATGGAAGTATCCTTGGTGTCATGACAATTATTTACAAATGTATGAGAATATTCCTGGAAAAACTATTACTGAACATATAGCTAATATGTATGATAATACTAAGCATGTTATATTTTTAGCAAAAGATAAAGTAGGGCTTAAAAATTTATTTAAAATAATTAGTTATGCAAATACTAACTTTATTGTTAGAAATGCTAAAATACCTAGAAAATTAATTGAAGAAAATAGAGAAGGTTTACTTATAGGTTCAGCTTGTCTTAATGGAGAAATATTTTATTTAGCAGAAACACGTAATGAAGAAGATTTAATGAAAGCAATGAAGTTTTATGATTATATTGAAGTACAACCAATAGAAAACTATTCACATTTATTAAAAGGACATGATATAAACAATATAGAGCACTTAAAAAAATGTATAAAGAAAATAATTGATTGTGCTAAAAAATGTAATAAATTAATTGTAGCAACTGGAGACGTACATAATATAAATAAGGAAGATGTTCTATATAGAGAAATTATTGTAAATCAAAATGTTCCTGGTAAAGGTAGACATCCTCTTGCTAGATATTTGTCAGGTAAGCCAAAAGGTAATGTCAATAATGAAAATATCGAAAATCTAATAGAGTATGTAAAAACTAAGGGAGTAGAGTTAACTTCTATTGATGTAAAGGTACTTAAATATATTTACACTCTGACTAATGTTAAAGATATTCCTATTACTCTTATGAATTTAGTAGAGTTATATCAAATAGATAAAAATAATAAAGAAGAAGAAATATTAAAATCTAAAGAAGAATATAAGAAAAGTAAGATAGAAGATGCTCTTAGAAAGTTTCAATCTTTAAATATTATAGAATTTAGAACTAAAGATGAAAAAATAGTATATTCACTTATTGATGATTTCCGTTATTATGAACCTACTAAATTATCGGTAAGTGGTCATATACCTAATCAATTCTTTAGAACTACTAATGAGATGAAAGAAGAATTTTCTTGGTTAGAAGATGAAGACTTAATTAACGAAATAGTAGTAGTTAATCCTAATAAAATATTAGATATGATTAGTGAAATTGAAGTAGTAGAATATCCTGATAAACCATATTCGCCAATTATTGAACATTCACAGGAGACATGTCGTGATTTAGTTTATACTAAAGCACATAGTATGTATGGTAATCCACTTCCTAGGATGATCGAAGAGAGAATTGCTCAAGAATTTTATGGTGATACTATTTTAGGGCTTGTTAAAGATAAGATAAGTTTAGATAATCCTGATTTAGACGAAACTAAAAAAGATGAAATGTTACCTAGTGTACTTCATGATGTTATTATGAGTGGATACGATGGGGTAGTTAACTTAGTTAAAGAAAAAATGCAAAGAGAAGATAATACTTTAACGGATGAAGCTGCAATAGAAAAAGCTAAAGCATCGCTAGGAGGTATTATTGGTGGTGGCTTTGACGTTATTTACTTAATTGCCCAAAAATTAGTTAAACACTCAAATGATGATGGATACTTAGTAGGATCTCGTGGATCTGTTGGTTCATCTTTAGTTGCTAATATGATGGGAATAACAGAATGTAATGGACTACCAGCACATTATTATTGTCCTAACTGTGGATATAGTATTTTTAATGATGAAGAAGGTAATCCTTTATCTAAAAATTATGCTAGTGGTTTTGATTTACCTGAAAGAATGTGCCCAAAATGTGAATCAAAAATGGTACATGAAGGAAATGATATGCCATTTGCTACCTTTTTAGGATTTAATGCTGATAAAGTTCCTGATATTGACCTTAACTTTAGTGGAGATAACCAAGCATCTGCTCACGAATATACAAAAGTATTGTTTGGAACAGATAATGTATATAGAGCAGGAACTATTGGTACAGTTGCAGATAAAACAGCGTATGGTTATGTTTTAGGATTTTACGAAGAACAAGCTCATAATACTCTTAAAATAGAAGCAAATAGTTATGGAATATCAGTTCCTAGTAAAGATGATTTAAAGAAGAAAAAGTTACTAAAAGTAAGTGCCAGAGTAGCAGAAGTAGAAAGAGTATCGGTTGGTTGTACAGGAGTTAAAAGAACGACAGGACAACACCCTGGGGGAATAGTAGTAGTTCCAGGATATAAAGATGTCTGGGATTTTACACCATTCCAATATCCTGCCGATGATCCCACAAGTGTGTGGAGAA
>ERZ1643251.5038-NODE-5038-length-11077-cov-3.532480_pt1 | contig 11077 bp, 5 predicted proteins | sample MGYA00579261_ERZ1643251 | MGnify/ENA primary metagenome ERZ1643251 (study PRJEB29033, sample SAMEA4952267) | chicken gut metagenome | biome: Broiler Chicken; feature: Gastrointestinal Tract; material: Caecum | place: Ireland | collected 2018 | study: Broiler... | reverse complement strand
GAGGCCTCCGATTACCGCGCCCACGCATGCGTTCAGCACAGCGGAAATGAGACCGATGGAAAGAGAAACACGGGCTCCCATCCAGATACGGGTCCACATATCACGTCCCATGGAATCTGTACCAAGCCAGTGTGCCGCGGAAATAAATTCATTTCTTGCCTGCGCGTCCATCTGGGACTGGGTATAGCCACTTACCATCGGCGCAAAAATAGCCAGAATCGCATAGATTACTACTATCAGCATTCCGATAATCGCACTTTTATTTTTTCGCAGACGTCTCCACGCATCTGACCAGAAGGAAAGGGAGGGACGGCTGATGCTCTCCATACGTGCGGTGTCTTTCCCCCGTATCACAAACATATCTCTGTTTAATTCTGCCATCTCTCTCACCTACCTCTCGCCGATACGAACGCGGGGATCTGCCACGCCGTATAAAATATCTACTATCAGGTTACATAATACCAGGAAGATACCATAGAACACGGTCATTCCCAGCACCATGGAATAGTCGTTGTTGGATACGCTTTCCACGTAATATTTTCCCATTCCAGGAATAGCAAAAATAGATTCAATAACAAAGGTACCAGTAAGCACAGAAGCAACGGTGGGTCCCATTATCGTCATAACCGGCATGATGGCGTTACGAATCTGATGCTTTACAGTGATTCTCAAATCAGAAACACCCTTTGAACGGGCTGTCTTAATGTAGTCCTGGGACGTAACTTCCAGCATGCTGGCCCGCATGATTCGCGAGACTGATGCCAAAGTACCAAACGCCAGGGCGCAGGCCGGCAGAATCGTGTATTCAATTCCGTCATACCGGGCTACGGGAAGCAGTCCCCCTTCAATACCAAAGAAATACTGAAGCACAGCCCCCATAATAAAGTCCGGGATACTGGTTCCCAGAACGGCAACAATAACACAGAAAAAGTCGATTTTCTTTCCTCTGTTTCTTGCGGAAATAATTCCCAGCACCAGACCGATGGAAACTGCCAGCACGAGGGCGCGGATTCCCAGGTCAGCGGAGAAGGGGAATGTCTCTCCAATAATATCATTAACAGTTCTATTTGTATACTTCATAGAATAACCGAAGTCACCCTGAAGAAGATTACCCATATACTGGATATACTGTACAATAAGCGGCTTGTCAAAACCATAGTAGGCCCGCATATTTTCCGCCACTTCCGGCGTCAGCTTAGCGCTGGTAAATGGTTCACCGGGCATCAGACGCACCAGGAAAAACACAACAGTAATCAGTACCAGGATTGTCAGAATGGCTGCCACCACGCGCTTCAAAATATATTTCAGCATACATATTCCTCCTACTGTAAGCGTAATATACCGGTGCCCGGCAGTAATACCGGGCACCGGTAGCCTAAGTTATATAGCCTTAGTTTGCTGTACTATTTTTTTATTCAGCAAAATCAGCATATACCCAGTCAATGTTGAGAGCACAGTGGAAGAACTGAACGCCTTCAACACTATCGTTAATCAGATAATGCACTTCACGTTCTGTCTGGGGCAGGAATGCAGCTTCATCGATAAGAATCTGCTCTGCCTGGTGAAGCATTTCGCTACGGGCGGCAGCGTCAGTCTCTGTCTGAGAAGCATTCAGCAGTTCATCAAATTCAGCATTCGCATAACCGGTACGGTTCAGGCTGCTGTCAGATTTGAACATTTCCAGATAGCTGTAAGCGTCATCGTAGTCAGCGCCCCAGCCGCCCCAGATAACTTCGTAGTCGCTGTTCTGCTGACGTGTCAGAACTTCCGCATAGGTTACCTGGTTAATTTCCACGTTGATTCCAAGAGTATTCACCCACATTTCCTGAACACATTCAGCCTGTCTCTTGGAGCTGTCGTTATCAGAAGTTGTGATAGTAAGTGTAATATCTGACGCAGAACTGATTCCCAGTTCGGAAAGCGCTGTATTCAGATATTCTACTGCCTGGTCGGCATCACCGTCAAGCGGATATCCCTGAAGTTTAGAATTCTCGCCCCAGGTGCTGTCGGCATCCGCAAGTCCACTGAAGCAAAGGCCTGTAGTCGGAACATAAAGGTCATTGTTTACCAGTGTATTGTATGTATTTCTGTCAAGAGCATAGTTCAGTGCCAGACGGAAATTAACGTTTGTCAGAGCCGGGCAGGTTTCGCTTGCTGTGTTCCAGTAGAAGAAGTCTACGTTACCATTCAGGAACGCATGGTCCTGACCTTCGTAGTTCTCTACAGAAGCAGACGGAAGCTGTACGTAATCCAGTTCGCCATCTTCATACATGGCAAGAGAAGTATCCTGCTGCGCAACATAAGTCAGTTCGCAGCGGTCAAGTTTGATAGAATCTCTGTCCCAGTACTCTTCATTGGGCTCGAAAACCCACTGCTGATTTTCAGAGCTTGTCAGTACATAAGGACCAGAATATACATTTTTCTCTGCATCTGCAGCAAAATCAGTACCGTACTCTTCTACAACATCCTGACGAATCGGTGCAAACTGTCCGGAAGAACCAATAAGGCTCAGGAAGTATGCGGTCGGATGCTCCAGAGTAACAACCAGAGTAGAATCATCCTGCGCAACTACACCCAGTTCAGAGGGATCCATCTCTCCGGTCTCTACTGCAAGACCATTTTTAATGTACTCACCAATAAATGCATAGGGAGAAGCTGTCTCCGGATTCATCAGTCTCTGCCAGCTGTATACAAAGTCATTTGCTGTAATCGGCTCGCCGTCACTCCATTTTGCGTCATCGCGAATATGGAAGGTGTAGGTCAGTCCGTCTTCAGATACTTCCCACTCATCTGCGACACCTTCGGTCACTTCACCGCCGGTGTTACGTACCAGGCCTTCTGTAATGGCATGCTGGATTTCGTTGTCCGGAATACAGTTTCCTTTTGAAGGATCCAGAGTAGTCGGCTCCGTATTTGTAGAATAACGGAATACCTTTTCATCTGAAGAACTGCCGGAGCCGCTGTCGCTGCTTCCCGGAGTACCGCAGCCTGCAAATAAAGTTACTGCCATGGCTGAAGTAAGTAATACTGCTAATAAACGCTTTTTCATAACTTGTCCTCCTTACTTTTAAAGTTCTATTAGCTCATGTGTAGCACTTATCAGGTTTTCATATCCGTCTGCGGTGATGATTCCCTGGTCCTCAATCCGGACACCACCCCAGCCTGGGATATAAATACCTGGTTCTACCGTTAAAATGTTGTTCTCTTCCAGAATATTGTCGCACCTTGCGCCGATATTCGGAAGCTCATGGACGAACAGCCCTACGCCGTGCCCAATTCCCGTGTAATGATACTGGAAATATTCCGTATCTTTGATGGCTTCCAGAGAAGCCTCGTAGCAGGAAGTTCCGGTCACGCCGGGTTTTACTGCTTTCTCCGTGTCCTCGGTCATCCGGCGGCAGAGATTATAGACCTCTTTCTGTTTTTCGTCCGCCTTACCTACTACCACGGTTCTGGTCATATCGGATAAATAGCCTTTGTACTGGCAGCCATAGTCCATCAGTACAAAATCGCCATACTCAACAGCTTTTTCACATGGGATTCCATGAAGCAGGGACGTCCTGGCTCCGGATATCAGAATCCCGCCATAGGGCTTTGTGTCAGCCCCTTCCATTACCATATAATGAGAGAGCTTCGAAGCCAGCTCCTTCTCTGTCACGCCCACCCGGATGTCCTTCAGAATCTTTTCAAAGGCCCGGGAAGCGATATCACAGGAAATCCGGAGATTTTTCAGCTCTTCCGGTGTTTTCACTGCCCGCAGTTTTTCAATCACATTCAGTGTGGGAACCATTTCCGCCTGCACCGCGTCCTGAATGGATTTCCAGGTTCCAAAGGTCAGATGGTCTTCCTCGAATCCAATGGTTTTTACCTGTTCTTTTTCCGTACATTCCGCTATGTCTTTCCCCATGGTGTAACCGGCTCTGCGCCAGTTCACTATCTCGTATTCCGGGCATTCGTAAGAAGCCTGCTCGGTATACCTGGGGTCTGTAATAAAGTACTGATTTCCTTTTGCGATAAAAAGAAAAGAGTCTTCTCCGGTATAGCCGCTGATACAGCGGACATTCGCCGGTTTTGCCACATAAAAGGCATCCAGATGATTTTCCTCCATGTAAGCGCGAAGCTGTTCCAGTCTGCTCATTTTCTTATGTCCTCCTTCTCTTTCGAGTCAAAACTGAACGAAAGTCTATACTTTAGTCTATTAAGTAAGCAGAAAGGCGCCATGAAAAATCATGACGCCTTTGTCCCTGCCTCAGTTGTAAATTGTACTGTGTTCATTCTGTTACCAGTGTCCCATCTCTGTGTCCCCATAACTAAAACCTCTCTTATTCCGTATCCACATATACGTGATATGTTTCCCGGTCTGTCTTCCAGAGCGGAACCAGCCTGATATCTCCGAAGGAATATTCTGCCGAATCTCCTTCTCTTTTCAGGCACTCTCCCGGCTTTCCTTCTTCCAGCGGGATGTGCAGGAACTCTTTCTCATCCGAAAGCGCGGCCAGGATATAGGGCCCTGCCTGAACTGCCGCGATTTCCGGTCTGTCAGGCGTCCTGCGAAGCTGTATGCTGTACGGAAGTACCATTTCCAGTACAAAGGCCTCTGTCGTCCCCGGAGTAAAACAGAAATACCCCCGGTCGTCTGTCTCTGCCGGAACCAGTTCCCCATTTACCAGAATCCTGCAGTTGTCCGCCGCCCATTCGGGTTTACGGACAGCCAGACGGGAAAGACCGCCCTGTACTTCGATTTTTATGTATTCAGGATGATTTTCATCCTGGTACTGACTGATTTTTACTTTCCCTCCATCCAGTTCCAGTACAGAGGGAAGGAATAAATTCACATAGAGCGTATCCTTATCCCGGAAATACACCGCGTCGGTATACCGGAACTGATTCTCCATCCCGGTGCCGTGACAGCAGCTGTTCTCCGGCTCGAACTCCCGTCTGCTTCCCGGAGCCAGGGGAAAGAAGTAAAGGCTCTCTCCTGTCTCGCTCTTATCCGGCGTGGCCAGAATATGGTTCAGCAGCGTCCGTTCATAATACTCCACATACCTGGCCGACGGGTTCAGTTCATACAGCGCCTTCGTCAGCTTCAGCATGTTGTAGGATGCGCAGGTTTCCATGGTGTTCTTTGTGAGCAGGCTGCCAATCTGTCCTTTTCTGTGGAACATCTCGCCTTCCCCGGTTCCCCCGGGCGCATAGGCGTGGTCCGCGGTCACAAATTCCCAGAAACGCTCTGCGATGTGAAGATACCGCTCTTCTCCGGTGGCCCTGTAAATTTCCAGGGCTCCCAGTATCTGCGGAATGTGCTGATTCGCGTGCATGGTGCTCAGGGCATCCGTCCCCGCTTCCAGCGGATAAAACAGGCGGTCATTGTCAAACATTTTCGCCGCGGCCAGGTATTCTTTCGTGCCGGTAATCCGGTACAGTCTGGCCAGGACTTCATTCATGCCGCCAAACTCTCCTGCGATGTACATTCCCCACATCCGGGACCTGGTTCTTCTGTCCAGACGGGACAGTCTGCGGTACACCCACATACCGAGGTCTTTTACGATGTGCAGGGCTGTTTCATCTTTCAGGTACTGCCAGCAGTCCAGAAGGCCTGCAAACAGCTTGTGCAGTGTATAGTAAGGTGCCCAGATTTCCGGATAGGGGGTAAACTGTTCCAGTAAATCAAACTGGTCTTCCGGATACCCGCTCAGAAATCCTTCCGCCGTTCCTTCCTGCCTGGAAAATGCTTCCTGGCATTCCCGAAGGGCCTGCACCATATAAAACGCTTTTTCACGGATTATCTCGTCCTGGCAGGAATGATAGCACAGCGCCAGCGCTGACAGATAATGTCCGGTCGTATGACCTCTCAGCTGGCTGTCCGGTGCATCCCATCCTTCCATGCAGGGCGCTCCCTTTGTGAAAAGTCCTGCCGCCTGACGGAAATTGTAAAGCATCTGGTCTGCGTCCACCGCGTGAAGAAACGCTCTCATTCTCTCCTGAGCCCGGTAGAATTCACTGCCCGGCTGCAGGTAAAACCGTTCTTCGGAGACGTCCTCCACTGCAGGCTTCGGAATCTTTCGTTCCTTCTTCTTCGCATCCCGAACGGTAATCTTAAGGCCCACCGGAATCTCAGTACCGGTCAGCACGCCTTCCCTTCGGAAACTTCCGCAGGTCTCAAACACGCCGCTGTCTTCCTTCCAGGTAACCGGATGAGAGATAATATCTCCATCCATGGTTTCCACTATCGCAGCGCCGGGAAACTCTACCCGTTCCCCCGGTTCGGCGCACACAGCCACATCATAAACTTTTCTGGCCTGAAGGCGGTTCTCCTCTTCCAGGATACGAACCGGATACACCTTTTCTCCCGTTACGTCACCGTAACGGAACCGGGCGGTCAGGGAAATGGTTCTGTTCCCCATGCCATACGCCGGGCGGGATACTCTCCCGTCATGTCCCAGGTATCTTTCATGGCCGGACTGCCAGGTGATACTGGAACCATAGGGCCCCTTCTCCGGAAGCCGAAGGTCAAACTCCACAGTGTTCAGATTTCCAATGTAAAGAGTATCCATGTCTCTCTTTACAATCTCTTCCGCTGTAAGTTTCTGCGTCATAACAAAAATCCTGCCTGTCAACGGTTTTCAGGAACAAATAAATCTGTTCCCGTGATTCTCTAATTATATTCTTATTCTTTCCTTCTGTCAAGCACAACTGTTTTTCTGGTGTGTATTGGAAATACCGGAGAAAGAAAAAGGAGACCGTCGGGAAGCCCCGCTGCAGTCTCCTTCTGCAATTTCACGGTTGTGAAATTTTTTATAATGCCTATTAAAACTATAGAAAGTTTTTATGACAAGGTCAGGTCTGGAACCTCCTCCTGGGCGGCTTCTCCTTCTGTCCCTTCTTCACCGGCGGATTTTCCGGAAACTGGACTTTCCTCCGTCTCCTCTGTAAAAGTATCCGCTGTCTCTTCTTCCTCCAGTTCGTCTATGAAAACTTCTCCCTCGGGAGCCACTCCGGTGTCCAGTTTTACGTTCCGGTATTTGCTCATGCCGGTTCCGGCCGGAATCAGTTTACCGATAAGAACATTTTCCTTCAGACCAATCAGCGGGTCTACTTTGCCCTTGATTGCAGCCTCAGTCAGAACCTTTGTCGTCTCCTGGAAGGATGCCGCGGAGAGGAAGGAGTTGGTTGCCAGAGAAGCCTTGGTGATACCAAGCATTACCTGTTCGCCGGTAGCCGGTTCTTTTCCTTCTTCTTCCAGCTTTTTATTTACATCATTGAATTCCAGAATATCCACCATGGTGCCCGGAAGGAAATCGGAATCTCCGTGTTCTTCGATGCGGATTTTCTTCAGCATCTGCCGCACGATAACTTCAATGTGCTTGTCGTTGATATCTACACCCTGAAGCCGGTATACCCTCTGTACTTCCTGAATCATATAATCCTGGGCTGCACGCAGTCCTTTAATCTTCAGCAGGTCATGCGGGTTGATACTTCCTTCTGTCAGTTCGTCGCCGGCCTCCAGGACAGCACCATCTGTCACTTTGATACGGGAACCGTAAGGAATCAGGTATGCCTTGGATTCACCGGTCTCCTGGTTCGTCACGATAACTTCCCGTTTTTTCTTTGTATCATTGATGGTGGCAACACCGCCGAATTCGGTGATGATAGCCAGACCTTTCGGTTTTCTTGCTTCAAACAGCTCTTCTACACGGGGAAGACCCTGGGTGATATCGTCACCGGCCACACCACCGGTATGGAAGGTACGCATGGTAAGCTGTGTACCCGGCTCTCCGATGGACTGCGCAGCGATAATACCGACTGCCTCGCCTACCTGTACCGGCTCACCGGTAGCCATGTTGGCGCCGTAGCACTTCGCGCAGATACCGATACGGGATTTACAGGTCAGAATGGTACGGATTTTCACCTTCGTAATCGGGGCGCTTCCGTCCTCATTCACGCCGTAGCGGATAACCTGTTCCGCTCTCCGCGGGGTAATCATATGGTCCGCTTTTACCAGCACATTGCCGTCTTTATCGCAGATATCATAGCAGGCATATCTTCCGGTAATCCGGTCCTGAAGACTTTCAATCTCTTCATTTCCGTCGGTAAAGGCATGGACATACATTCCCGGAATCTCGTCTTCCTCTTCCGCACAGTCCACTTCCCGGATAATCAGTTCCTGGGAAACGTCTACCAGACGTCTGGTCAGATAACCGGAGTCCGCGGTACGCAGAGCCGTATCGGAAAGACCTTTCCGGGCTCCATGGGCGGACATAAAGTATTCCAGTACGTCCAGACCTTCACGGAAGTTGGAACGGATAGGCAGCTCGATGGTACGTCCGGTGGTATCGGCCATCAGACCACGCATGCCGGCAAGCTGTTTGATCTGCTTGTCGGAACCACGGGCGCCGGAATCCGCCATCATGAAGATGTTGTTGTATTTATCCAGACCGGAAAGCAGGGCGTGCGTCAGCTCGTCGTCCGTGTTTTTCCAGGTCTCGATAACTTCTTTATACCGCTCTTCTTCTGTGATAAGACCACGTTTGAAGTTCTTTGTGATTCTGTCCACCGTATCCTGGGCCTTCGCAATCATCTCCGGCTTCTGGGGCGGCACGGTCATGTCGGAAATGGACACGGTCATGGCCGCGCGGGTGGAGAATTTGTAACCAATGGATTTTACGCTGTCCAGCACTTCTGCCGTGGCGGACGCGCCGTGGGTATTGATTACTTTTTCCAGAATCTTCTTTAACTGTTTCTTTCCTACATGGAAGTCCACTTCCAGCAGCAGTTCATTTCCTTCTTTTTCCCGGTCTACAAAGCCCAGGTCCTGAGGAATAATCTCATTAAAGAGGAACCGTCCCAGTGTGGATTCCACAATGCCGGTCTTTACACTTCCATCCGGCATGGTACGGCTTACCCGCACACGGATTCTGGAGTGCAGGGTCAGCGCCTTGTTTTCATAGGCCAGAATCGCCTCGTTTACGCTCTTGAAGGATTTTCCTTCCCCCAGTGCTCCCGGACGCTCCTGGGTCAGGTAGTAGATACCCAGAACCATGTCCTGAGAGGGAACGGCCACCGGTCCGCCGTCAGAGGGCTTCAGCAGGTTATTCGGAGAAAGCAGCAGAAAACGGCACTCTGCCTGGGCTTCCACAGACAGCGGAAGATGCACGGCCATCTGGTCACCATCAAAGTCCGCATTGAAAGCCGTACATACCAGGGGATGCAGTTTAATGGCTTTTCCTTCTACCAGAATCGGCTCGAAAGCCTGGATTCCCAGCCGGTGAAGGGTGGGGGCACGGTTCAGCATAACCGGATGTTCTTTGATTACATCCTCCAGCACATCCCATACCTCGGGCTGCAGTCTTTCTACCATTTTCTTTGCATTTTTTATATTGTGAGCGGTTCCGTTTGCAACCAGCTCCTTCATAACAAACGGTTTGAACAGCTCAATGGCCATCTCTTTCGGAAGGCCGCACTGGTAAATCTTCAGTTCCGGTCCTACTACGATAACAGAACGACCGGAGTAGTCAACACGTTTTCCGAGCAGATTCTGACGGAACCGCCCGGATTTTCCTTTGAGCATATCGGAAAGAGACTTCAGGGCACGGTTACCCGGTCCGGTTACCGGACGTCCACGGCGTCCATTGTCAATCAGGGCGTCCACGGCCTCCTGAAGCATCCTCTTTTCATTTCTTACGATGATGTCCGGAGCACCCAGTTCCAGCAGTCTTTTCAGACGGTTGTTCCGGTTGATAATCCGGCGGTACAGGTCATTTAAGTCAGAGGTGGCAAAACGTCCGCCGTCCAGCTGCACCATGGGACGTAAATCCGGCGGAATAACCGGAATCGCAGTCATAATCATCCACTCCGGCTTGTTTCCGGATTCCCGGAACGCCTCTACTACTTCCAGCCGTTTTACAATCCGGGCCCGTTTCTGTCCGGTCGCACCGTTTAACGCGGTCTGCAGTTCTTCGTATTCCTTATCCAGGTCAATGGCTTCCAGCAGTTCCTTGATGGACTCTGCGCCCATTCCCACACGGAACCCGTCTCCCCAGGTCTCTCTTGCCTCCTGATATTCCTGCTCGGAGAGAACCTGCTTATACATCAGGTCCGTCTCGCCTTTGTCCAGTACGATATAAGACGCAAAATACAGCACCTTTTCCAGAGTCCTGGGTGACAGATCCAGAATCAGTCCCATCCGGCTGGGAATTCCCTTAAAATACCAGATATGGGACACCGGAGCTGCCAGCGCGATATGGCCCATCCGTTCCCGGCGGACGCTGGATTTGGTAACTTCCACGCCGCACCGGTCGCAGACTACGCCTTTATAGCGGATTTTCTTGTATTTTCCACAGTGGCACTCCCAGTCTTTGCTGGGGCCGAAAATACGCTCGCAGAAAAGCCCGTCCTTTTCCGGTTTCAGGGTGCGGTAGTTGATGGTTTCCGGTTTGGTCACTTCTCCTCTGGACCATTCCAGAATCTTTTCCGGAGATGCCAGACCAATTTTAATCGCGTCAAATGTTATCGGCTGATACGTTGCTTCGCTTTTTGTTTCTGTCATATCGGCATCCTCCCTATTCTAAATCCATATCGTCATCATTAAATTCCACAAAATCATCCAGAATACTGTCGTCAGTATCCTCCGGCTCTTCATCCACGTCTACCAGCTCACCGTCCGAGAATTCCTGCTGGCTGTATCCGTGTCTTCCAAAATCCTCATCATCCCGGTATCTTCTGTCGCCCTCGATGATGTGGTTCAGATTGGTATCGCCGTAGTCCACGCTTTCCATAATTTCCACTTCAGTATTGTCGTCCTTCAGTACCCGGACATCCAGGCCCAGGGACTGGAGTTCCTTCAGAAGTACCTTGAAAGATTCCGGAATACCCGGTTCCGGAATGTTCTCTCCCTTGATAATGGCCTCGTAGGTCTTCACACGGCCCACCACGTCGTCAGACTTCACCGTCAGGATTTCCTGCAGTGTGTAGGACGCGCCGTAAGCCTCCAGGGCCCAGACCTCCATCTCGCCGAAACGCTGGCCGCCGAACTGGGCTTTACCACCCAGAGGCTGCTGGGTAACCAGAGAGTAGGGAC
>ERZ1643251.5037-NODE-5037-length-11078-cov-5.259911_pt1 | contig 11078 bp, 9 predicted proteins | sample MGYA00579261_ERZ1643251 | MGnify/ENA primary metagenome ERZ1643251 (study PRJEB29033, sample SAMEA4952267) | chicken gut metagenome | biome: Broiler Chicken; feature: Gastrointestinal Tract; material: Caecum | place: Ireland | collected 2018 | study: Broiler... | reverse complement strand
GATGCTTGATCCCCTTTCTTTTTGGCCTTTTGCATTTCCTTCACCTTTGCTGCCCGGGCCAGGAATGGGTCCAAAGTGGTTTCCAGAAACTTTTCCCCCGGCACCGCCCGGCACTTGTTGCAGTGCCCATTGATGCACAGGTCGTCGAACCCCTTGCCGTCCTTGAGGCTCCAGGTAAGATACTGGACTTCATAGCCGGCATCCAGCAGGGCGTGGCCCAGCTTGGACGCACAGCTGGCAACCGCCGGGTTAGACCGGCAGTCGGCGTCAAAGGCAATCGAGATGGGCTCCTTGTCCGGCAGCTCTTTCAGGAGTTCCAGGACATGCCTCCAGTTGCCGACGCCCCGTACATTCAGGGTCGTATAGCCCCGGGAAGCCAGGTGAACCGCTTTGAATTTCCCCTCCGTGATAGCCAGGCCCTTGTTGGCCTTCCCAATGCGCGGGACATAGTCCACATAGGTCTTCAGCTTTGCCCCCATGGTGCATCTTGTGGGATTTATAATGCAGATGGAACCGGAGGAGAAGCCCACATACCGGGCGTCCTTCTCTCCCACATCCATGCGCCGCATGTCGATCCCAACAATTTTTCCGGCGGGGGAGTGGAGGAACATCCCAATCGCTCCCGGGCGGGTAACGAAGGACGGATGGTTTTCCTCCTCATCCCAGTAAAAACCGGGTACTCCGATCAGGGAGTAGTACAGCCGGTCCCGGCCCGGAGAGGTATCCCGGAGTTTTAGCTGCACCTGGAACTGTTCCCAAAATACCTTGTCCATGGGATCAGGCATGTGGAAGAAATCCAGGCTAGCCCCGTAGGAAATCCGCCGCTCGTGGAGCAGCTTATTCCGTTCAGCCTCGGACAGGGGGGAGGCCGCTGCAAATGCCTGGTAAATCAGGTGGCGGTCATCCTCAGACGCCGGTTCGTGGTTGATAAACCTGGACTTTTCAAAGTAAAAGTCATCCACAGGCTGAGCAGCCTTTTTAGAACCAGGTTTTGGCTTCAGAGCGGCCGGGATCGTTTTTCCGAATGCTGCGCCAGCATCATTGCGGTGCTCATACAGGTAGTCAACAGCCTTGAGAAAATCCCAGTTGTTGAGCTTCATGACGAGGGAAATGACCCCTTGGCCACTTTCTCCGCAGGAGAAACATTTCCAGACGCCGGTTGTTGGGTTGAAGCTGAAACTGCCCAGCGACTTGTCATTGTGGAATGGGCACAGGGCTTCCAGACCGCGGGTTGTGTGGTAGAACTTGATATCCGGCACACCAACTGCAAGCAGGTGCTCATACGGATAGGCGTCAAGTTCCGACTTTTTCTCATACGAGTTTTTCGATAACCCCATACAATTAAACCTCCTCAAATATGTATATCCCCAAATAGTGTGGATGAGAAATCCTATGCGCGGATGCTCAGAATTATATTGCGGACTTGCTGGCTGGGGTGTATAATGGGCGCACAAAGCCCAGCGAGGGGCTTGAGGGAGGATATCTACAACTCAACAAAATGCAGGTTTTGTTGAGTTGAGTGGAGGCTATCCAGCGGGGGAGGGCCTCTTCGGGGATATGGATCAGAGTAAACAAAATAAAGTTTTTGTTTACCTGGAAGGAGGTTTCAATATGGGAAGGGCGCCGCAGACTGGATTGGCTCTGGTGAGCCGCGATGTATTCAACCGGCTGGCCAAATACCAGCCGCTCCATGAATGCTGGATCGATTTTACGCTTTGGGCTGCCTGCCAAGCTGGCGAGCAAGATATCCACCAGCGGGCTTTGCAGGGCCAGCTGCTGGCCCGGTATCCGTCTGGAACCAAACAACTGTTCCTAGCAGTATTCCGGGAACTTCAGGCGGTCATTGCAGCCAACCCACGCCAGAACGCCATGCTGCAGATCATGATTGCCCTGGGCCTGGATGACCGGGACACCTACATGGGCGCCGAAGTGTCCGCTGAGAATACCCTGCTGGAACGGATGCAGGCGCAGGCTGGCCCGGGCGTCAGCGTCCAAGCTCTGGACCATCTGACGGTCAAAGACACGGATTGCGCGGTGAATAACGGTTCGTCTATGATCGCCCTTGCGAATATTGTCAGCCGAGTGTTCCCCCAAAATCCGCAGGAGAAGATTTTATTTGCGCTCCCGGTGGCCAGCGACGGGTTCAGCCAATTCATGGCATTTACTCAGCTGTCTCTCATGGGCTTTTCTGCATATACCGTACCGGGCCAATTTGCAATCTGGGATATCAATGGAGATGCGACCTTTGCCCCAAGGAACGCTATCTGTTCTCCTGGATTCTTTTCTGATTACTGGAACGATGCCCGTTTGGAAGCGATTCTGAGCGCCAATGGAATTGAGTGATTCTTGGGCCGCCCTCACTGGGCGGTCTTTTCTTTTCTGTTGTTCTGGAAGTACCCCCTGTGGCAAGATGTCCTTTCGTCTTTTCTACGGAGAAAAGGCTGGCCTGGGATTTCTTCCGGTTGCTGGCCTTTGGCCCTGCGGCACGCACCACTCATCCAGAACCCCTATGCTCGATGCCGCCTCCTCACTGCCCCTTGCCCTGCTGCCGGCGCCTATATACGGTCGTTCTTCCTGGGACTGCACGAGGTTTGCCGTTGTATCCAACAGCGAGCAAATCTGATTGTTGTATCCAACAAATAACCATTACTCTGCCTACTCTGCCCGTCCTGTGGTGCCCATCGCAAAAGAATGACCTGCCGCCCGACAAAGGACGACAGGCCTTTCTGAATATTACCTACGGCCAGCTCCGCCGCCTCGGAAGCCCCCGCCTCTGGAACCACCAATGCCGCCCCCGCGAGAGCCGCCAAAGCTGCCTCCCCGGGAGCCCCCAAAACCGCCTCCGCGGGAGAAGCCTCCGAAACCACCACCTCGGGAGCCACCACTGGGCTTTGGGCCTCCCCCGCTGGGCCGGGAGCCGCCGAAGCCGCCTGTACCGCGGGAGAAGCCGCCGCCCCTGGCGCCGCTTCCAAAGCTGCCGCCGGATTGGTTGAACCCGCTGGGGCCGCGGAAGCCAGTAAACCCGCCGCCCGGTTTGGGCCCGGAACCGCCAGACCGAGGCCCGGGGCTAGGCCGGGGACCAGGACCGCCGGGACGGGAACCTCTGGGCGGCCTGGGCGGAGGAGGCGGACGGTGCCAGCGCCGCCGGTACCAGCCATAGCGGGGGCCATGCCAGAACAGGATGGGACGGAAGGCATAGGGCGGATTTGGGGCATTATAATACATCGCGTGATAGGAGTTGTATCTGGCCCGGTCGATGATCGTGGCAATCAGGATGAAGATGAGCAGGAAAACAACGATTGCGATGATCACCCCAACAACGCCAGGACCATGGCTGACATGGGGCTGTGGCGCTGGGCCAGGGTCCATCACCGGTTCGCTGGCGGGCTCCAGGTAGCCCAGGCCGTAGCCGTCCAGATAGAACCTGTCGATGCCCTCGAACAAAGCCAGAATACCCTCTCCATAGTCGCCCGTTACCGCTGGCTCATAGAGGTACTGGTCCAGGTAGGTGGTGACCTCCTCATCGGACATTGGGTAGTCAGGCCCGACCGCCAGGTAGCACTCCCCTGTTTCAGCGTCCACTACCAGGATGCCATCCGCGGAGCCAAGCTCGATTGCAGTGCCGGTATCGTAGGCGTAGTCGCCAATATCCCCGTCGATGGACGCCTCGGTGTCCACAGCGATTATGCTGTCGTAGCGGACCGCCCAGTTAGCATTGTATAACGCTATCTGTTCCTCCTGGGCATCGGAAAGCACATCGGTCGCGTCGTTGATCCAAATCGTGTAGGCTGACGGGTCCAACGATGTGTCCAGGCTGGCTGCGGCGACCGGCAGGCTGCCCGTGGTGAAGATGGATAGCAGGGCAATCAGCAGGGCCGCGCTGCGGGCTTTGAAGAAATTTGTCACAGGTCTTCCCTCCTTTTGGAGCCATGATATGCAAAGCTGCGCCGAGAATAAAGCCGCTGTTGGACAATTTGCGGCCATTCAGCTCCAGCGTTGTGTACAACAAATAGCTCCGTGTTGTGCCAGGGGCGGGGCTGAATGGTTCATCCGCCGGGCATCGGGCTCGGCGGCTCTGGGCGCGTGATGCGTGCAGTAGGGCCGACAGCTAAAGAAAAATCTTCCCGCCTTTTCTCCGTAGAAAAGACCGGAAGAGGCCTCGTCCCCTGCCCGGGTATCAGAAAATCATCTTGTGACCAGCCTAAAAAAGAACAAAAAATAGAAACCCTGCCGCCTCATATGAAGCAGCAGAGTTTTTCGTTAGGGGTTACACGCACCGCACGGGCTGTACCCCTGGGCAATTAAGTCCTCCCTCGTCCCAGTGTAGTTTTCCCTATTCCTGGCGCTCATATCCGCCACGCTGGAGCAGTCGGTGTAATGGAACTTCATAGAGTTCGTGTTCAGGACATACTCCATGACGGCCGGCTCGTCCGTCGTGACCGTGGTAGAGGTATCCCCTTCCACGGCGCCAACGCTGTCATCCAGCCAGGAGTTGCCGGTGGCGTAGTCGATGGCGATACCAGGCTGGGCGTTGTAGGCGAAAATATTATAGCAGATGCCCTCGCCGTTGTCCTCAACGCTGTACCCTTCCATCTGCACACCGGTAGCCACCAGATCATTGCCTTCGTAGACGGGTGTTACCCGGTACAGTACATGGTTTCCAGTCTCGTCCACATAGTCTGCTACCATGTTCTCGAAGGGCAGCATCCTCTCAATATTCATGTACCGGGTCCCAGTAATCAAGTTCCGCTCGTTGGCATTCTCACCGGTCAACTGGAAGCCGATCAGGTGGCAGCGGTTATACAGGTAGCCGCCGTCCACCAGGTCGCCGTAGTCCTTGTTGATCCACCCGGAGGGCTTCACCTCGCTGATGCTCTCCCGGTCCTTGGTTGGCATCAGCTCCTGGCCTACATTGGCGTAGGCTACGCCGCAGCGCCCCAGCTCGTCTAACTCTGAGTAAGTCTCAAAAGCCTCCGTAGTCAGGTCGGCCTCCGTAAACTCCGGGATGTTGCCATTGAGGGTAATCCAGGGCGTGTCCGCCTGGAACTCCTCTAGTTCAACTATGCTGCCGTCCAGCAAAGTCTTGGACTGCGCCCCACCAAGACTGGCAGACTGGGTCTGCTCAGCTGGCCGGGCCGGCCAAAAGTTTTCGGTGGGCTCGGCAACGCACCCCACAATGGAGAAGGCCGTCACCAAGGACAAAATAATGGTCGCAAGCCGCCGTATTTTGAATCGCTCCATAACAATACCTCCTGACACAATGATTTCTCCACAATTTTTGTATTGCCAGATTGGGTGATGCTGAATCGTATGCACGCATCTACTCTGACGATTGCAAATACCCTTCCGGGCATAGGATGGCAAAGTTTCCACTGAAGGGACGAAACATATTGTAAGGAGGTTGTCTTAAAATGGCAAGCTATAAGATCGGCATTACTGAGGCAGGCGACGCTGGATTGGATCTTTCCTGGGAACCCAAGTTGGATCGGGTGGACGGCGCCATACTGGTGACCAAGCAAATCACGCCCAGCTTCCACGACGCTGCCCTCCGGAACAAGAGCAGGGTGATCATCCACGCTACCATGACCGGACTAGGCGGCACTGCAATCGAGCCCAATGTGCCGGAGCTCAATGATGAGTTTCGGGCCCTGCTGGATCTGGTACATGACGGATTCCCCGAGAAGCATGTTGTGATTCGGGTTGACCCCATCATCCCGACCGAGTACGGGATCAACCAGGCGCGAAAGGTCTTCGATTTGGCCACTGATGCCGGGTTTGAGCGGTTCCGTGTGAGTGTGGTGGATATGTACCCTCATGCCCGGAAACGGTTCCAGGAGGCCGGCCTGGCAGTCCCCTATGGGCTCAATGGCTTCTCCCCCTCCCCTGCCCAGCTGAAGGCGGTAGATGGACTGCTGCAGGAGGTTCTGAACGCCCACCCTGGGGTGCGCATCGAAGCCTGTGCGGAGCCTGGCCTGAAGGTTCCTGTCCACTGCGGCTGCGTCTCGGGCTTTGACATCGCCTTGCTGGGCCTCGGGTTCCCGGAGGTGGATGAGCTTGGGCCCCAGCGCAAGAACTGCATATGCTACTCCGGCAAGCAGGAGCTGCTGGCCAACAAGACCCAATGCGGTCATGGCTGCCTCTACTGCTATTGGAAATAGGCCAAAAAATTGCCCCGTCCCAAAATTTTGGGTCGGGGCTTTCTTCTAAACTGCACTTGCCAGTCGGGATAAAACATAAAATATGGATGGAGGGATTTATATGTCTTTTGAATCACGAAAATTTGGAACTTTATACTTAAACGGGGAGCCCGCCAAACCTGGAACCCCATACCTGGACGGCGCACAAGTCGCCTTTGGGCCAACCGTTGCCGGATTCGAGCTGGAGTGGAATCCGCTCCCGGACGGCAACTCCCACTCATTTATCCTGTCCGAGCCGGCCCTGGTAAATATCAGTTGGCGCCAACTCTTTGACCTGGGATTTGTCCAGGGGAAACCTTTCGAGATGGATGGCCGCATGTTCATGGTCCACCTGCCCCGGCTCCATACCAAAAAGCCCTCCTGGGCATCCACCCCGGTGGAGGGACCCCGCATCTGGGGCCAGGAGACCTTCATTGGATTCCAGGGTGGAAAGCCAGTCCAGCAGTGCCCGGTGTGCGGGTGGAACAACCACACCTGGGGCAGCGCCCACCCGGCTGAGCGGGCCATGGATCTGGTCTTCGTGCCAGTTATCAACGAGGGCATCTGAGAGGAGGATCGCCTATGGGAAAGCCCATGCGGAAACCACGCCCCGCGATGCCCCTCTGGTGGTGGTGGAACATGGACGGCTGCTGGGCGTGCAAAAACCGCAACAACTGCAATCAATGCAAAGTTGCCCGGAGAGACGCCAAGGAGTTGCGGAGGCACCAGCTTCGTAAGGAGCGTCGGACGGTGCGGAAACTTGGGCGGCGGGGCGTCCGGGAGGATTAGTCCTCCTCTTCCCTGCCAATCATCTGGGTCACGATCTCGTCGCCCACAGACAGGTATAGCAAATCCACCGTGACCTCTTTGATGGGCAGGTCGTACTCTGCGGCCGTATTCTTCAGGGAGGTCATCAGGGCATCCAGGGCTTCGTAATATTGGTCGGAGAGCGGAGGCAGGTTCTCTGACCGCCGCCGGCAAAGGCCGGGAAACTGAACAATTTTCTTTTCCATAGGGCAAGTCCCCTTTCGGTCGTTAGATTTCATTCGCGTTTGCATAGTATGCAGTCAAGGAGGTTGAAGCCGGTCGGACACTGAGAAGTAACAGAAAACAGCCACAAATCAGCCTTGCAGGCTGGGGAGGTGAGTATGGTTGGACAGGTTCCTATTTCATAATGAGCAATACAGAATATTAGACGCTGTCAAGGGAGAGTCATGGGCTGGCGTCCCTCTCCCATTCGTGGAGTGTGCTTTTGAATTTCTGGACTCCGGGCTTCATGTGAACAGCTATGTGCTCCAGGGCGGCGGAGTGCTCAGGACTACATACAGCCAGACAGCATCAGAGCTGGAATACATTCCGCTGGGTTGCGCGGAGGTTCTATTGGTCCGTGGGCGCTGGCCGGAAAAGCTGTCTATCAAGGCATGGAACGGCATGGCTGCCCCGCCGGACTGTGTATACGAGTTCCTACGCTTCTACCAGCGGCTGAGCGTCTATCTGGCCCAGCCAAAGCGGGTAGCCGAGCTGCCTGTCCTGGAGGGCACAGAGACCGCTTACAGGGCCACAGAGCGGCCCAATGGGGAGATGCAGGTGCATACCGGCCGGGAGAGGATTATCAGCCTGGAGCCGCTCACGGAGGTCGAGAAGCGTATTGCTCTCCAGGTGGATCCGCAAGAAAGGAGGAAACAGCAGCATCCGTGCGATTATGAATATTGGGTACGCGGCCATACGCGCCACTACAAGAGTGGGGTCGTGGCCTGGGTAAAGCCCTTCCAGAAGAACAAGGGCAAGCCTGCAAAATCTAAAACATATTCTCTATCGAAGGGGGAAGGTTTATGAAAATAATGCCTATCTATGAGCAAGGCGATTTGTATAGGGGCTTGGAAGCAGTCCCACAGGAACGGCAGGCACTGGTCAATGAGGCGATCCGCCGGGAGGCCCCGGAGATCTTATCTTTCCTGCCTGGCACAGACACCACTAGGGTGACATTCCGCAATATAGAGGTTTGCTCCTACATTCTGCACTATAATTTCAAACAGCTCCTGCGCCTACCCTCACTTGGGCTTGTTGACCAGAAAGCCAAATACTCATCCATCTACGACCCCATCGACTCTCTAATTCAGTTTACAAAAAATACCGGAGTCAAGATGCTGGACTATCAGGTAGTCGCTGAAATCATGCTACTCTATGGACTGACCGCCAAGGACATGCGGACCATGTCAACCTGGTGCTGCAACTTCCGGCATAGCGAGACTTTCGAGGAACCTGACTATGGCAAGCTCACCAGTATCTATACCAAGAAGCAGCTGGCCAAGCTGCTCAAAGAACACATCGACCCGGACGCCGCCAAGCTGCTCCCACCCAGGATCTTGAAGGGAATGGAGTACCCCTCCTACGCGGACTTCCTGCATGTGTTCCAGTCGCTCGGGTATGACCCATACGAGGCACTGTTTAGGTTCGTGCAAAAGGAGCCCAACAAGGTCCCGAAGCTGGGTATCTCCGGTCTCAAGGAGGACGCCTTTATCCTGGACTATTTGGATGGAGCGCCTTCCAAGCCTGCGACCGCGCCCAAGACCAAGCCTGACCCCAAGCCGGTCCCCGAGCCGAAGCCGGAACCTGTTCCTCGGCCGGAGCCGATGCCTGAGCCTATCCAGGCGGCCGAGCCGGTTCCTGCGCCCCAGGTGGTCGCAGATGCCGAGCCTACCCCGGTCCTGACGCCCAAGCTGACCGTCGAGGAGGATCCGGAGCTCTCTGCCCTGCCCATGCAGCAGAGCAAGGATGAAGAGATGGCATTCCGGTTCGCTGAGGTGATAAATGAGGCCGTACAACCCATGAATGGCCGCACCAAGGTCGTCCTGGGCACCAACATCCTGAACCTGCGCAGGAGCGTCGCAGATGGCAATACGGCGGGGTTTGATGCCTTGTTCCTTTCCTCCGGCTGCTCCCACCTGGATGTGTTCAACTACGCTGCCCGGGTGTCTGTGGCCTATGGGGTGCCCATGTACGAACTGTTTTACCACATCATCCCCCCTGGGAAGTATTCGGCCAGGCAGTCCTATACGGTCACCGAGTACACCTTGGAAGATATCTCTGAAGTGGTCAATGTCGACCAGGGGCGGGTCGGGAAGGTTTTCCCGGTCACCGACGAAAACCTGTTCGCCCTGCTGGCCCCTAAGCCGTCCAAGTATCTGTCCAAGTTTGGATACTGCCCCGAACCGCCTGTCAAGGCCCCGAAGGAACAGCCGGCCGCAGAGGTTAAGCCAGAGCCCCCTATTAAGCCGGCTCCCGAGGTTAAATTGGAGCCCAAGATCGAGCCTCCGAAGGCTACAGCTAAGGCCCAAGACAAATTGGAGATTAACGATAAGGAGAGAATCAAGATGAACATCAAGTTGAGACTGCGTGTCTGCACACCCTGCGACGCTGACTCCTGGGAGAACGACAACCCTGACCGTTCTGTCCCCGGCTTCCACTGGGACAATGCCAGCCCTGAGCTCTCTGAGAAGGCCCAGGATTGGCTGGCTGCCCAGCTGAGCAGCGGGCAGGTCAACCTGGACAAGGTCAAGGCTGAGTTGTCCAAGCTGGTGGAGCTCCCCTATAAGGCCCAGGTGCAGGCTTCTGGTGATGGATGCCGGATGACTCTGGAGCTGTTCTAACAAACAGAAAAGTCGCCCTTCCCTGCCGATGTGCGGGGTGGGGCGGTTTCTTTTATCTTTTCTACGGAGAAAAGGAGGTCGTGGATTTTGGGGGTTGTTTGTCTCTGCGGCAAGCACCCCCGTCCCGAACGGCAGTGCTCGATGCCTAGCGGGTGAAGACACAAAAAAGCCCAGGCGTGTGCCTGGACTGTACCCCCACTCTAAAATATTCTATGCAGCTCCAAAAATGATTATCGCGGTCGCCGCGAGAGAATACCGTAAAGTATGACAGCTTGCCGGCTGTTCCCACGGTCCCGTCTCCTGCGCCCCAGCATGGCTATTTGTTGTATCCAACGGCAAGTTGCAATCAGTGCAACGCACCTCAACCATCCCAGATGAAACGGCCAACCCCACCGGTCAGCAGCAACTGACAAGCCCTTCCGCCTGTCATCGTGCCCAGTCGCTCGGGATGGATGGCGCGTTCCGCCAGTCCGGAAAGCCAATCCCCTTCCCCTGCCCTTTTCTCCGTAGAAAAGAAAACAGCCGCTCTTCAGAACGGCAAAAAAAAGAACCCTGCCGCCATTTAGCGACAGGGCCCATATGGGAAATGATTAGTCCCTCGAATAGCCGCCTTCAGTCATCCTCATGCTGATGATGCAGAGGCTGGTTTTCTGTATTTTTGATATCTCGGACTGGCTTGTGTGCAATATCGTGGCCGTCTTGTGCTGAGGAACACCCTTCATGAACTGCATCAGGATGAACTGCTGAGTTTCATTGAGGCATTCCTTCATCATCTTCAGCGCCGCATCAAACAGAATGCGGTCTTGAATCTGATCATCCAGATCGACCGGCTCGGCCAGCGGGTCAAGACTGGCCAAATCCCGGTTGAGCAGCGTATCCCGCTCATCCAGGCCGGAGCGATCCATGCTGGCGTCCAGCGAGAGTACCGTGCCAGTCCGGCTCTTTGCCCGGCCACGGCGCAGGTACATCTTGACCTGGTTTTTGGCGCAGGCAAACGCATAGGTCGTAAGTTTGATCCCCTTCTTCTCATTGTAAGTCCTGATTCCTTTCAGAAAGCCAAGCGAGGCCTCTTGAAACAGGTCGTCGTAATCATCCAGCCCCCGGTACGGACGCAGAACCGCGTGGATCAGCTTCCGATTCCGGTACATGTAGTCGTTAATCTCCTCCTCGGTTTTCGGGACAACGCCCGTATTCCCATATGGGTCCTCTTCTGCCTCCAGAAGCGCGATCTCATCCGGATCAACTTCTCCGC
>ERZ1643251.5036-NODE-5036-length-11078-cov-5.712057_pt1 | contig 11078 bp, 19 predicted proteins | sample MGYA00579261_ERZ1643251 | MGnify/ENA primary metagenome ERZ1643251 (study PRJEB29033, sample SAMEA4952267) | chicken gut metagenome | biome: Broiler Chicken; feature: Gastrointestinal Tract; material: Caecum | place: Ireland | collected 2018 | study: Broiler... | reverse complement strand
AATTATGTATCTGAAAAAACGGCAGAAGAAATGGAGTGTTCGGAATGTCCATTGCAAAAAATTTGTATTTACGAAGGATCAGTGTTAGGTAGAAGGCATAGTTGCAAAGAAACATGAAAAGCATTCATGGATGGTAAAGTTTCTAAAATGAGAAAGGAGAAAAGAAAATAATGACAAATTTAGAAAAATATAAAAATGAGATTATAAATTTTAATGACGACGATCAAGACATTTGTGAAGATTTTATTAAAAAACGTATTTTATCATCATTTGGATATACTGAATGTAAGGAAGTTAGTTGTGATAAATGTCATATGTTGCAATTCATTTGGCTACACGAAGAGTACAAAGAGCCTAAAGAACCGGAAGTGGATTGGAGTAAAGTGGAGGTAGATACTCCAATTTATGTGAAAGCATATGATACTGATGCGTGGCGTCGTAGATATTTTTCAAAATATGAAAATGGAAAAATTTACACCTGGGCTAATGGCGCAACTTCATGGTCAAGTGAAAATGAGGAGGTTGGTTGGCATTATGGAAAAGCCATTATGGAAAATTAGCAACGTAGATGAATGATTAGAGGTAATATTTTATGAAAATTATTTGTAAAGATAAGACAGAAATGTATGAGATAGTAGGGATTTTTGCAGACAATGAGTATTGCCCAACACACTTTGGAGGAAAATGTAATTTTGATTGTTGGTGTAAACCTAGAAAAAATCAAACACAAGTTGAAGTGTGTGAAAGCTGCTGCTATAGTAGTGGGTTAATTGAAGTAATAAGTTAGAAGGAGATATTATGCGTAAAACAATAACAAATATTGATGACTATATTAAATTTTGCGACGTTGAGACATTGCCGGTTAATTATGATGATAAGATGGAAGTTGAATTGTTTGACAATAAAGTTTTGCTTGAAAACGATCCATGGATGTGGCATTTGCATTTAAAAGTAACGGATGTGTGTAATGCAAATTGTAACTTTTGTGTGGAACAAAATTCACCGTGTAAGAATCATGAATGTGATGTTGACACTTATATTAAGCAGGTTGCTCGAATGTTAAATGAAATGAAAGAAAAGGATATTTTATATTCTGTATCAGTAACCGGCGGAGAACCTTTATTGTACAAAGGATTCGAAAGATTGTGTGATTTGTTATATAGTCATTCGATTTCGTTTTTAACATTGAACACAAACGCAAGTTTTTTGGAACAAAATTTAATTTTAGTAGATGGGTTATTTGATGCGGTAGACGTAAGTAGACATGCTATCGCAGACACAGAAAACAACGAAGTGTTTGGATCGCAAATGATTTCAATAGACGATTTAAAACGTATAAAAGATAAATTAAAGTCTACTGAGATGAGAATTCAATGCGTCATGAACAAAGTAAATTCAGTTGAGAAAATGCTTAAGTTCATAGACGCATTTTCTTTTGCTGATGATATTTCTTTTAGAAAACTTATGAAGCTGGGAGATGAATATGGAATATCATACAAAAATGATGATTCAATTTATGAAAAGGTTCTCGGATACGCTTATGACCATTGGGATTTTTGGGAGCAGACTATTCAGGATTACTACGTATATGAACTTTGGAATACCGGGAAAACGTATGTTACTTTTAGCTATTCAAATATGAAAATGTTAAGAGAAGTAGAAGAAAAGGAACCAAAAGAAATATGTAGAGAATTCATCATTCATCCAAATGGGGTGATAAGCGGAAGTTGGAATCCTAATGAGAAAGTTATTTTGAGACCATAAAAGTATTAAATAAAAGAGGTGATAATATGAGACTTGTTTCTCAAGACGCAGATTTTGATATTAAATATGAAAATTTTGATTTAGTTGTAGAAGAAGATATAGAGGACGGATGCTTTTGTATTTTTGCTGTTAGTGATGATATGTTGTATCGTATGGCTGATTATTCAACCTTAGAAAATGCAACATCAGTAATGAACATGATGATTAATAATTATATGAAAAATTTAAAGACTTTTTATTTTCCAACAGATGAAAAAGTTACAAATGTTATCCGAGAGGTGTGAAAATGATTAGTAATAAAGAATTTATTGGTAAATTATTATCTTTGACAATAGAAAATTGCAGTAATTGTCCATTGGAAGAATGGTGTGATTATAAAAATTATACAGACACACCAATGTGTTGTGACGATAGATGGATTGAGTTTTTTAATATGAAGTTATATCAAAATAATGATGGTAGTTTTTCGTTATGGGAAAAGGAGTAATGATATGCAAAATTTAGAGAAAGTTGAAGTTACGGTAGTACAGGCTCCGAAATATGTGATATATAGATGTCCACACTGCGATGAAAAAATCGAAATTGATTATTATAATTTTAGAGATGCCAGGATAAGTGATTACTGGCCGGAATGGGAAGAAGATACTGTAATCTGTGACGAGTGTGGAGAGGAATTCGCAATTGGAAATGTGGTGGTGGACTAATGCAAGAATTAGAAAAGATTCTAGAAGAGATATCTGTAGATACAGGATATTTAGAAGACTGGTTTATAAATTCCGTTGATGATTCTGAACCAGTTTGGACAGACAAACATATAGAAGAACTTGACGAAGATTTTGTAGTGATTCCAAGGGGGTCTATACAAGATTATTACATCGACGATTGGATTCCTGTAAAAGACAGGATGCCTACAAAAGAAGAATGTGAAAAGAATAAAGCTGGATATATAAAATTTTTGATTGTTTATGGTTCTCCAGATAACCATTCAATTTTATATGCGAATTGTGAATGGGTCGCAGCTGATAATGAAGATGGAAGTAGAGGAGATTTTGCAGAATTTTGGATAGATCAATTTCCGCAAATATTTTATCCATCATTAGATTTAATAATGGCATGGAAAATTGTAGAATTACCGGATTCATATATTCCGGAATAATTGGAAAAGGAGAAAGAAGATGAGTAGCGAAAAAGAAAAAGAAGTAATGAAAATTTATGAAATTGTAAGTACTCTTGAACATAATGCAAATGAAGTATGTGAGAAATATGTTAACAATGCACGGTTACATCGAGATGGATATGTCCAAGCCTGCAAAGATTTTACCAAAGCGATTGAAAAGAATATGAGTGATTAAGGTGGCGTATGAATGATTTAGAAAAAGTTTTAAAAGAAATACATGAACGAAAAGAAGTCCACGAGAAAGATTATAAAACTTTTGAAGATATTCCTAATGTAGATAATTCTACTCTAACTTGCATACTTATTAGAATAGATGAGTTATATATAGTGGAAGATATTATTAAAAAGTACATTGAAAAAGAATCAAATGATAATAACAATGATAATGTAGATTATGACACGGACGATGTTAAGTTACATCCAGATGATATTTTTGATGATGAAGATGTACAGTTTGAAGATAATGAAGGTATAGTTGGATGGGGAAAGTGGTAGAAAATGTTATAAAATGTATGTATTTCAAACTGACTGTGCTAGGATAGAAATCTATGAAGATGTACATTTTGAGAAACATGAATATGCACACAAACCTTGTTGTAGTATTGATGGAGACTTATGTATTACTACTAAATATGAAACTACAGAAAGGCAATTTGAATTTTTGAGAGTATGAGGATATAGAGATGATAGAAATAAGAGGTAAAATAAACACAGCTATTTGTTATGCAAAAAGTATCGAAGATACTGCTTTCAATCAGATAAAAAGAATGTGTGATTATGAATTAACCAAAGAAAGCCGTATAAGAATTATGCCAGATGTACACGCCGGAAAAGGATGTACGATAGGTACAACCATGACAGTCAAAGACAAAGTGTGTCCGAATATTGTCGGAGTGGATATTGGTTGTGGAATGTATACTGTAAAGTTAAATGAAAAAAATATAGACTTTAGATTTTTAGATAGTATATGTCACTTTATACCATCGGGTATGAATGTTTGGGAATATCCAATAGAAAAGTTTAATTTACAAAAATTAAGATGTTTCGACAAATTAAAGAGAATTGAATGGTTAGAAAAATCTTTAGGAACTTTAGGTGGTGGGAATCACTTTATTGAAGTTGATAAATCAAAAGATAACTCTTTGTATTTAGTCATTCATTCTGGTAGTAGAAATTTAGGGAAGCAAGTTGCAGAAATATATCAGAATATTGCAGTGGATCTCCATAAAGGAAAAGAAGATTATTTCAAACAAAGAGATAAGATTATTAAAATTTATAAAGAAACTGGGAGAGATTCTGAAATACAGAGAACATTAAAAGAGCTTAAGGAGCGATATGAAAAGCAGAGGTTAGATGTGCCAGAAGATCTTTGTTGGTTGAGTGGGGAATACCTAGATGATTATTTACACGATATTAGAATCTGTCAGAAGTTTGCTAAAAGAAACCGTGAATTAATAGCTGAAATTATATTAGGTAAATTGGGTCTGATAGCGGTGGAATCATCATTCCATACTATTCATAATTACATTGACACAGATGAAATGATTCTACGTAAAGGTGCTATCGCAGCTCATAATAGAGAAAAAGTTCTCATTCCAACGAATATGAGAGATGGCTCAATTCTTGCTATTGGAAGAGGAATTTCTGATTGGAATTATTCGGCACCTCATGGAGCAGGAAGAATAATGTCCAGAAGAAAGGCAAAAGAATCATTGAGCATAGAGGAATATCAGGAAACTATGGACGGTGTTTATACGACATCAGTTAATGAAAATACATTAGATGAATCGCCAATGGCTTACAAATCATTGGTTGATATTACGGACGTAATTAACGAATCAGTGGACGTAATTGATGTGTTGAAGCCTGTGTACAATTTTAAAGCAAGTGATTAAAAATAAGTATTATACAATACATAATTTGTACAATATAATATAATGAAACACGGGTTTTATTCGAAAACTAACACTATATATTGTGGTTATATTAAATATAAAGCACAATATATAGTGCTTTTGATTGTGAGAAGGAGAGATAGTCTATGAACGAAAACTACTTTAATGCAATATATGAAATAAACAAAAATTTGAAGAATTTAGAATTAGAACAAAAAGATTTGATGGAGATATTAAAATCGTATTTTTTAGAATTCAACAAAGATACATTCGAAGGGATTGATGCATCTGATTTGACGACATTTATAAATAATTATAGGTGGTTATTTTCAAAGGAGTTCGAAGAAAGCATAGATGAGTATTCAAAAGATTTATGTATCAAAAATTTTGGAGCAATACAATATTATCCTTTTATAAATAATTTTACTGAATTAATCGACAAACAGAAATTTGAAATAGATAGATATTTTTATGAACTTCCACCTCATCAAAAATATAGACTCGGTATTATATTATCTCAATTGTATCATATTGACTCTTTAAAGAATGTTTCTCCGTCAGTATTGATGAATATCATTAAAGAATTTCATAGAAGAGAAATTATTGATATATCATATGCATTTGGCTGTGAATCTGGAGATGATATGAACTATATAATTTTAAGTAGATCGGACTTATCGGAAATGTTAAAAGAATTCGATAATTATGATATGAGAGGTTATATTAAAAGTGAATTGTGTCCAGACTGTGATTGTTCTTATATATGTTTCGATGAAGAAAAGTTAGAAGAGAGTTTTGACAAAGCTGTAAAAAGAATTATGAAAGACCCATGGGATGCTGATGATATTATGATCGAAAAAGTAAAATAAAAATTATAAAAAAATCCTGTGGGTCTTGACAGAACAATAGAATCACTATATAATCAAGATATAAAAGGAAAGGATGTGATGAGAAATGACAAGAAGCGACGCTTTAAAAAATTTTACAGTTGTGTACGATGAAAAAATTGATAGAAAGAATACAACTAAAAAAAGAAAATTGAAAAAGGATGGAACACCAAAATGGTCTGGTGGTGATCATAAAAGCGGGAAATCTTCTTTAGTGTATCCGATTAAGAATCCGGATGAATTTAAAAGATTTGCAAATTATTATAAAGATAAAATTCATACAGAGGATACGAATTATAGAAGATTTGTAGATGCTAGAAATCATCTTCTCATCACAATAGGTAACAATACAGCTTTTCGAATTTCTGATATTGTTCGATTAAGATGGAGAGATGTCCTTGGTGATCCTGAAGGTAGACTTGGTGTAAGCCGTACCCAGGAAAAGAAAACTAAAAAATATAGATCCGTTGAAATGAATATCATGGTTCGAGACGCAGCCAATCTTTTCTTTGAAGTTACAAATGATACAGAATATGAAGTGTCTGGTGATTATATGAATGATTATGTTTTCACTACATGCAAATCAAAAGATACTCATATGACAGAAGCAAATGCATTGAATTTTGTAAAGAAAGCTGCAAAGGCATGTGGAGTAACCGTTAATGTAGGAACTCATACATTAAGAAAGAACTTTGTGTACTGGACACTTATGAATAATAAAAGTAACCCGAACACATTACACAATCTTATGATCCTACTCAATCATAGTAATGAAGGTATGACTCTTAGATATGCAACTATTACAGAAGAAGATACTTCAAAGTTATATAGTGAAATCGCAGAAACATACAATAGTGTTTTAAAAGGATACGAAGATTATAGATATAAGAACAAGATTTCAATTGGTAAAGATTACTTGATTGATGTGATGAAATGCTTAAGAGATATGACATTGCAGGATGCAGATAAAGATATAAGTATTCATGAAGAGAATTTTAAAACTATTATGGATATGCTAAATGAAGGTATATTATAAGGAAGAAGGTTGTTATTCATATATGAAAGAAAAATTTAAAAATGTGAATCAAAATCTGAAATGGATTTCAGTTGATATTGATCCCGTCAAACCAAAAGATTTTGACGGGAATCTTTTTCACTGTGCAGTAATTTGTAATATTACTTATGAAGGTGGAGTTATTGAATATGAAAGAGATTTCGTAGATTATGATTTTAAAACTAAAGAATGGAAATGTAGTGATGATTATGAAATTTTATTTTGGTTCCCTTTGCCGGATGAGTTTGATGAAAATAATCTTATGACAGTTAGTAATTAAATTGCAATGTTGATAGTAAAATTGTGAATAGATTAGAAAGGAGAAAACATTAGTATGATGATTCCAGATGAAATGAAACCTAGGGATGTGAAAATAAAAGCAGATTTTTATATGAGACCAATAAGACACATGTCAATTGGATGTCCGTATTGTCAAAATTGGTTTAGAAAGACTGATATAGTTACAGATGATGTTGATTATGAAGAAGAAATCATAGGAGCAAAATGTCATTGCCCTGTTTGTGATTTAGATTTTTCGATAGGAACCGATTCTGAAATTATTGACGCTTCTGATTCAGATATTTATGAAGATTGTTTAGAAAAGAAAATTGTATGGGAATAAAAGTTATAACGAAAATATTATGAAGAAAGGAGAAAATATGTGTATGACTTGTGGCGTTGATTCAAATGAGATGGTTCCTCACTTAAAAGTTGTTCAGTAAAAATTAAAAAACAACTCAAAGGTTATTGACAGGACAATAGGATTACTTTATAATAGACTTATAACAAAGAGCAACTGAAGTAAGTTGTTAAACATAAGACTGGATTTATGATAATCAAGAAAGTCGAGGTCAATATGAGAACGGATATACCAAAACGAAAAAATAAAAGAATTTCAAATGACAATGAAAAGGTGATGCTAGTTATCGACAGTATGCCGAAAGAAGTGAAATATAATGAACCAAAATGTTGGGAAATATATTTTGCTTATCTTCCTCCAGCTGGAGAAGGAGATCATTGTTTGTCAGGAGTTCATCCATTCTTGATAGACTCAAACGATGTTTGCAATAAAACATCAACAGAAATAAATGGATATGCGATAACTTCAAAAAGGACGAAAATTCCAGTCCAGGTTGCAATATACCCGGACAAAGATAACGGCCTATATTTAAAAAGTACAATCCTTATTGAACAACATCGTACAATCCCAAAAAGATATTTGATCTCAAGAATGGGAATTATTAAAAATGAAAAATTAAGAGAGAAGATCAGACGAGCAGTTATGATGCAGTCTGGAATTCTAAATGCGGTATAGTTCCGGAGGGCAAAAACATGAATGAGAAGACAAAAGAAATTTTGGAAAAATTTTATACTGAAAAATATAAAAATCCAGAAGTTAAACCATTGTATAGGAAAGAAATTTTGGATGTGAATTTAACAAATATATCTGCAACTGAATTATCCGAGTTATGCTTAACTCTTGGAGATGGATGCGGAACTAAAACGTTTGGGAATTTAATTCTGTATTTTTCAGCATTATACGATTATATGATTGAGAATGGATATGTAAAAGTTAATCCATTTAAAACATATGAAATGCTTTCATTTCATGTTTTATACAAAGAATTTGCTGAAAAATCATCTTTAGTAATCTTGTATAAAGAAGATATTGAAAATATAATAGATCTAATTGAAGATGATACGAAAACAGATGAGAAAGATTTAAAAGTTCTATTGCTCAGAGGTTTTTTCGAAGGAATCCCATATATAGAATACTTCGCTGACATGAAGTGTGAAAATATAGATTATAAAAATAGAGTAATAAACGTAACGAAAGGAGTGACTAATAAATTCTCAAAAGAATTTTTCGATGCTTTGAAAAGATATGAAGAAAATACTCAAATTATTCTTCATTATGATAATAGTAATAAAAAATCAGAGATAGAGTGTAATAGAATACGATTTAATAATCATCTATTAAAATATAATAATCGTACTTCTAGGGGTGAGTATTCAATAGAGACAGACAAAAAGTATCGAGCCTATATATTAAGAAATATACGTAAACAAATGAAGGAAATCGTAGAAATTGTTAAAAAAGAATACGATTTTGAATTCACAATCAGTGATTTAACAATCAGTGGATTTCTGAATTATGTATATAACAATACAAACAATTACAGATTATTCGTTGAGACCTGTATGAAATATAGACCTATGGAGTTGATTTATTTAGGTAAAATGTATGGAATGAAAAATGCCAAGAGGTTAAAATATACTTGTTATGTTTACGTATATAAAAGTAAATGGTATCAGGAATTTCTTCTTGATAAAACTATTCCAGATGAAGAAAAAGAAAAATATGCTTATGTGTGTACAAATTAGAAAATTAAATATTGATAAGAACAGGTGTTCGTAGTATAATAAAGAAAGCGAACATCTGTTCGGAACAAATTTTGAAAGGAAAAGGACAGAATTATGAACATTGATAAAAATGAATTTGTAAAGAAACTTTTAAAATTTGAAGATAGTCAATTGACTATAAGTGGTAGAAGTCAGGATTTGCAAAATGATATGCAGTTCGGATGGCACACTTCGAAATATAAAATCAGAAAAGATGATTTAGACCGAGGGAAATTGACTTTATTAAAATCTGGAAATGGTTTTTTGGTTTTGAGATTAGAAATTTCAGAAATTTTAAATGTGAATGTTCATTCTGAATTTGAAATTATTGTGTTTACGATTACATATCGAGATCAAGGAGAAAGAAATAAGATAATCGAAATAAAAGTCAATGGAGAAAAAGTCAGAAAAGAGATTGAAAATGAAATAAAAGAGAAACGAGCAGCGGCAACTACTCGTTTCGTAAAACATAACACTAATAACTAAAACACACAACGACATATTGGAATATCGAAATGAATTTTAGAACGGAGAACTGAAGTCTCCATATCTATTATATCAATTCATTGTGAGTTATGTCAACTCAATTTCCAATATTTAAGTTTATAAAATTTAATAAGTAAAGGTGGTGATTTGTATTGGATGGAATACATGATTTCAAATAACAAACATCAATATCTATCAAAAAATGAGCAAGGTCAATTTATTCTGGTGTATCAGAAAAATAGAGCAATGAAGATGACTAAGAGTAAAGCGCAGAATATATTGCCATGTTTACCAAAACGATGGAAGAATTATCATTTAAAGATAGTTTCTGTACCAGACAGTGTTAAACAAAGTCATTCTGATTCTACAAAATGTGAAAGTTTAAGATCAGATGATTTGAAGGTCAAAGAATTAATTAAATATGAAGATATTGATTCTATCAGTGAAGAAGTAAAAATAATGCTTTCTTCTATTAATGACACTTCTCTTAAGGTTCAAAAGAAATTGGATACTTTATCTATTGATTTGAGCAATGCTGACAAAGCAAGAAATGATCTAGAACATAAGATTGAATTTGCAGAAAAAGCTAATGCCTGTGAAGGATGGTATTACTTTTCAATGTTAAGAGAAGTACTACAGAAAAGAAGAAAGATAAAAAATGACATAGCGTATCTACAGAAAATATTAGATACAACTATCAAAGGATGTGGTGACGGCAGTTTAGAAAATTTCATATATTCTATGGAGAATCGGAAATACACTGCCAGAATTTTAGGAGAAAATTTTAATGGATGAAATTAATTTATTAGCTTCAAAGATTACTAAATTAAAAAAATTAAATGAGACACATGGTCTTAGTTCATTCAGGTTTAATAAAAAAAGAGATTTTGTTGAACTAATAAGAAAGTGTGGTGATATTTATGGAATTAGCACCAGAGGAGATAGAAAAGTACAGGAAAAGGAAGGAACTATGCAAATGAATGTTAATATTCAAGTAGCTTTTAAGGATATGATAAAAGTAGTTCACGTTGATAAACCTTTTAAACTAAAAAGGACATTTACAGATTCAGAAGGTAATGAATGTGAAGAGATCATTAATAAAAATGGAATGACAAAATGTGTTTTTAAGAATGAAGAAACTGGAAAAGTTAAAGGAGTTATTTCATATGTAGATGAAAATGAAGCTTATGATAAAGAAAAAGGTTTAATGATGTGTATGCTGAAATACCTCTTAAATAAACCAGATTTGTATGAATTTTTTGATTACTGGTTAGAGGATTTTGACAAATTCCCTTCATCTGATAAAGAAGTAACAAAGAATCTTGCTAAATTGAATAAAATTTTGCAGAAAGATAAACAGAGAGTGGTAGAGGACTTTGGACTGGAAAATGCTAAGTTTTTTAGGTTTGAAT
>ERZ1643251.5035-NODE-5035-length-11086-cov-5.249388_pt1 | contig 11086 bp, 5 predicted proteins | sample MGYA00579261_ERZ1643251 | MGnify/ENA primary metagenome ERZ1643251 (study PRJEB29033, sample SAMEA4952267) | chicken gut metagenome | biome: Broiler Chicken; feature: Gastrointestinal Tract; material: Caecum | place: Ireland | collected 2018 | study: Broiler... | reverse complement strand
GAAGTCTTTGCCGATCAGTTTGAGTGTTTCCCAAATTTGTTCCATAGCAGACTCCTATAGAAAACAGTTTACCACATTTTGCGCAAAAAAACAAGGGATGTCTTTTAAAAAATATCCTTCAGAAAGAAGACTTCTAAGATTGAAGCGTTTGCTGTAAAATAAGGCTGAGGAAAACAAACAATGGGTTTGTATTGTTCTGTTCTTGTGTTTTTTGAATTAGAAAAGCCCCGCCGCTCCTAAAATAGGAGCGGCGGGGCTTTCGTTTTTGTTATTCGATTGCTTTGAGTGATTGATTCATGTCGATGCTGACGATCTTATGACGCAGGATGAGTGTCACGAGAATGGTAAAGATGACGGACAGGACAGGGGCGAGTACCCAAACAAACCACGAGATCCCTGCAATGGATCCGAAGGACATGACCTGAAAGACGAACAGGCACAGCAGACATCCGACGGGGATGCCGAACAAGATCCCGATGAGACTTGTGATATAGATTTCGCGGTAGATGTATCCTGCCACCTCGCCGTCGTAATAGCCGAGCACCATGAGAGTTGCAAGCTCGCGTTCGCGTTCGCTGATGTTGATGTTTGTCAGCGTATAGGTGACGACGAAGTTGAGCAAGGCGGCAAAGATGAGAATGATGACGGAGATGGTGATCATTGCGGCGCCGCCGATGTCCTGGAACAGACAGCAGTCAAGGACGGCGAGGCCTGCCAGAACGAGTGCTGTCGAGAGGGCGACGGAGACGACCGTCATGAGGAATCGCATGAAGAAGCGCAGGACGTTGCGCATGGTCGATTTATATTTGAACGACAGCCTGTTCCAGATGAAGGGGATGCGTTCGAGGAATACTTTTTTTCCTGCTTTGGGGGTCTTGGGGCGCAGGAGATCTGCAGGTTCCTGTCGGGTGAGCTTTGCTCCCGCAATGGCCGTTGCCGCGAGAGTTGCTATAAGAATGACGGCAAAGGTGATAAAGAAGAAAGCGAGAGAGATATGCGACGTGAAGGGCGGAAGCGTGTAATTCCAGGTGAAATTGTCATAGACGATTCGTGCCAGTCCCAGACCTGCGAAGTAAGCGCCGAATCCGCCGATGACGGTGCCGATGAGTGCGAATAAAAGGTACTTGAAAATGATACGGAAGGGCGAGTAGCCCAGCGTCAGAAGGCAGGCGATCTGTCCGCGTTCCTCATCAAGAAGGCGGGTCATGGTGGAGAGCACAACGAGGATGGTGACAAACAGAAAGACGACCATCAGCACATATCCGATGCTTGCGATCTTTCCCGAATATTCATGGAAGGATTGGAAGGAAAAATTCTCGTGCAAGGTCAGAACTTCGTAATATGCTGCCGTATCCTGTGCGGCCGCAGTCTGCGTGTCTTTGGATAGAAGTGCGTTGATTGCGTCGGTTTCCGACTCAACGTATTCGTCATAATCGGCACTGAACAGCGTGTATTCGTCGCGATCGGGGAGCGATATGTAGATCTCATTGAGCAGATCGGAGGAGGAGATCAGGACGTCCTGTTGCGTCGTCTCGTTGACTTCGCGCCCTGCAAGCATCCCGCCCATGAACTCCTCATCGGTGATTTTTCCCGTCACGGTCGCCTGAGAAGCGGTATCGACAAGGGTATCCCCGAAGACATAATAGACAGCGGCGAGCGGGAGCATATCGTTCTCGTCGTCGGAGGCGGGGTCGTCCGTATAGCTCGGATCATCGCGCACTGCCATGTGCAAAGGGTTGAGCAGCGTCCCGCCGAGCACATATTGCTGCTTCACGGGAATGGTCACGGTGAGATCTGCAGCGAGCGTAATATTGAAGGTCGGATCGGTGTAGGAGTCAAGCTTTTGCGTCATGACTGCGGACATGGTATAGGGCTTTTCCGCGTCCTGTTCAGACAGTTGCGTGGTGGAGCGCTCCGCATAGACGACAACGGAGCCTTCGGGCGCGTCTGAAGTGTCGTACGTCTTCACCTCGGTGAAAATGTTCTGCTTGACGGCGGAAGGGGCGTCACCTTCAAACAGATAGACGCGCACGATTCCGTCGGGAACGTTTGTAAAGGTTAATTCGGTGTCATTGACGACGGCTTTCCCGTCCTTGACTTCAAACTCCAGCATGCCGCCCGTCTGAACATTTTCCGCGCCGTAGCGCTCGGTGAGCGCTGCGATGTCGCCTGATGAGAAGGCGCCTTCCTTGTTCATGAGGATGATATCGCTGACGTTTTCGGCGTGGTAGTAGTCGGAGAGGGAGTAATCGATCTTGGTGGTCGCCATGCCGATTCCTGCGGTAAATCCGACGCTTACAAGCACCATGAGAAAAATCGACACGAGGCGTGTCGCATGGCGCTTGAACATACGTCCGAATGTCTTGAAGAGAGTTTTCATAGTTTCACCATTCGATGCGTTCGATGGGCATGGGGGAAGGATTGATGTCGATCGATTCGATTCTGCCGCTGCGGATATGAATGACTTTGTCTGCCATATCCTTGAGCGCGGCGTTGTGCGTCACGATGATGACGGGCTTTTTCTGTTCCTTGGAGACGTCGTGCAGGAGCTTTAAGATGAGTTTCCCCGTCACATAGTCGAGCGCGCCCGTCGGCTCGTCGCAAAGGAGAAGCTTGGGGTTTTTGGCGAGTGCGCGCGCAATGGACACGCGCTGCTGCTCACCGCCTGAGAGCTGAGCGGGAAAGTTGGACATTCTGTCGCCGAGACCGACTTCCGTCAGAATGGCTCTCGGATCGAGGGCATTTTTGCGGATCTCCACGGCGATCTCCACATTTTCGAGTGCCGTCAGGTTGGGCATGAGGTTGTAGAACTGGAAGACAAATCCCACGTCATTGCGGCGATAGGTCGCAAGTCCTTTTTTATTGAGCGCGGTCACGTCTTTTCCGTCCAGAATGATCTGCCCGCTCGTTGCGCTGTCCATGCCGCCCAGAAGGTTCAAAAGCGTGGTTTTCCCTGCGCCCGAAGAGCCGAGCACCACGGCAAATTCGCCGTCCTCCAGCGAGAAGGAGGCGTCTTTCAGGGCATCCACACACACGTCGCCCGTACGGTATTGTTTGCATACGTTTGTCAGAGTCAGATAGCTCACGATCATTGCGCTCCGTTATTTTGTTTTCATGTTAATTATACCATATCCAAGGGGAAATTCAATCCCTTTGCGGTCAGATTTTGGGAGATTTCACATATATTTCGTGAAAGAAAATCGTCAATTTATTTAAAAATAATTGAAAATAGTGACTTTGATTTGCATTGTCATAAAGCGCCGTGACGGCTTTTATACATGTTTGTTAAGCGCGGGAACACCCATGCGGCGCGGTATGCAAAGGAAGGGGGAAAGCAATTGCAAAATGTCTTACACAAGTGTGTCGGGTAGTGTGTCGGGAGGGGTACGCTCAGGAGAAAGAGAATTAGGGGACGCACAGGTGAAAGGGGCTTAGGGGTAGACTCAGAAGTCCCAAAAGCAAATGCTGTAATAAGGCGGAGGAGGAAAGAGGAGGCAAAATACGGCATATGGGCATGAGCGGGATATGGAGGGGGTGAAGATGAGGATGATGAGGATGAGAATGAGGACGCGCGGAGGCTGTTTTGAAGAAGCGAGCGGAAAACTGAGGGGAAGGCTTGCAAAATTTGTCGGGAACGGCGGAATTTCCTTTACAAAACCGACAAAGTTTACTATAATATCCTTATGCTTCGCATTGCAGACGGATGGAAAGATTATGCCGTGATCGCCACGGGCGACGGCTACAAACTGGAACGCTGGGGGGAGTATACGCTTCTGCGGCCCGACCCGCAGGTTATCTGGAGCGCAAGGCGCGACCTGTTCTCCTATCCCGGGCTGGATGCTGTCTATCGGCGCAGCGACAAGGGCGGCGGCGCGTGGGAATATCGGCGCAAGCTTCCCGCGTTCTGGAATATCGGATATAAGGATCTCACTTTCAAGGTGATGCCCATGGGGTTCAAGCACACGGGATTGTTTCCCGAGCAGGCGGTGAACTGGGAGCGTACGGGCGATATTGTGAGAAAAGCGGTATCCGAGGGGCGCAAGGTGAAGATCCTCAACCTGTTTGCCTATACGGGCGGGGCGAGCGTTGCGCTTGCCAAAGCGGGGGCGGAAGTCACGCATGTGGATGCGGCGAAGGGCATGGTGGAGCGAGCGGGTGAAAACGCGCGGCTCTCGGGGATCTCGTCGGGGATCCGCTACATTGTGGACGACTGCAAGAAGTTTGTGGCGCGGGAACTGCGCCGTGGCAACCGTTATGATGCCGTTATCATGGATCCGCCCTCTTACGGACGCGGTCCGGGCGGGGAAATGTGGAAGATCGAGACGGAACTTTTCCCCTTTGTGCAGATGTGTTCGCAGGTACTGAGCGATGATCCGCTCTTCTTTCTCATTAACAGCTATACGACGGGACTGCAGCCGACGGTACTATCCAATATTCTCACGCTGGTGCTCGGGGAGCGCGGCGGAAAGGTGGAGGCATACGAGGTAGGGTTGCCGTCCGAAGAGGGGATCCCGCTTCCCTGCGGGGCAGGAGGACTGTATATCCATGAATGAAAATTATCAGCCTACCATTTTGTTTGAAGATAATCACATTTTAGTTGTCCTGAAGGAGCAGAATCTCGCGTCCTGCCCCGATGAGAGCAAGGACGAGAATCTTTTGGATCTGCTCAAAGATTACATCAAGCGGACGTACGACAAGCCGGGCAATGTCTATCTCGGGCTTGTGCACCGACTGGACCGTCCGACGGGCGGGGTGATGGTCTTTGCCAAGACGAGCAAGGCGGCGGCGCGGCTCACCGAGCAGATGCGCACGGGCGACTTTGAAAAGCGCTATCTTGCGGTATTGGGCGGTACGCCCGAGCCCGAGAACGGAAAACTCGTTGGCTGGCTCAAAAAGAACGCCATCAACAACATGGTGTATCTTTCCACGGAGGGCACGGACGGAGCGAAGTATGCCGCGCTCGATTACCGCGTGGTGGAAAAGCACGGCGGGCTCTGTCTTGCGGATATCAAGCTTCATACGGGCAGAAGCCATCAGATCCGCGTGCAGTTCGCAGGGATCGCGCATCCCGTCTACGGCGATATGCGCTATGGTGGCGAGTATGCCATCAAAGGCAAGCTGGCGCTCTGGGCGTATTCGCTTGCGTTCACGCACCCTGTCACAAAGGAGCGCCTGCGCTTTTTGTCCGAACCGCCCGCAGAGGAGACGCCGTGGAAGTTTTTCCGCGTCTCGGAGGCGGTTAATCCTGCGTAAGCTGCGTGGGAAATGGATGAAATTTGCAATTTCTTGTTCGGAACGGGCATTCCCGCTTGACGAACGGAGAAAATTTGTGTAAAATATATTAGATATTCAAAAAATACGTTCGCGGCGCATGCGCTGCGATTCGGAGTTTTTCATGAACAAGGTCAAAGTACGTTTCATCACCATTCTGTCCCTGTGCGCGGCATTCGTTCTCACGCTTGCGCTTGGCACATGGGCGGCATTTGCGGGTCGTCTCGGCGCATCGGCAGAGGTCACGGGCACGGAGTATTCTCCTTCGTCCGTCTTTGCGGCAGGCACGGGCGGAGAAGTCGGCGCGTCCGAGGGCGAGGACAGCTATGTTCAGTTCTCGTTCAAAGACGGCGGCAAGACCTACTTCCGCCGCGATCTCGCATACAAGTGGTTCACTGCCGCTCCCGAAGGAACGGAGAGCACGCTTGCCAATCCCGGCGTTGCGAACTACTTCTCCATGGAGTTCGCCTTCGCTTCCGCTGACTTTGAACTCTACACCGTCTCTTTCGAGAGCACGGAGGAAAATGTCAGCAAAGAGGGCAAGTCGGTCAACTCCGTCCTCTTCCGTCCGACCGTAGAAGGCGGCATGGAAGCAGCGATTCGTGATGCTTCTCAGCAGGATGAGGATTTCGACATCGAGACGCTCACCTGGACAACCATTGCAGACAACGCGGCAGACGCGCTCGGCGATATCCGCATCGCTTTTTCGGCGGCGGCTGACGGCGTCGGCAGCTTTGCCGTTACGCTTTCCGTCAATGCACAGGACAAGCTGGCGGGCACCTTTACCAACATCGGCGGAAACTATTCCGAATACCGTTCTACATCTTCGTCCACGCCCAACACGCCCATCACGTTCACGATGGACCTTGCAGACGATGCGCAGAGTACGGATGTGAACGTGCTGATGAAGAGCCTGAACGGACAGGGCTTCCAGCTCACCAACGGGAAGGTCGTCGATACGACTGCGCCCGTTCTTGCGGTCAACGAGGACGTGTATGCGTTCCGTCTCGGACAGCGCTATAACTTCACCTCTTATGAGGCGATCGACGTCTGCGATGATTCCGTCAGCGTGACGCGCAGCTATTACATGGCAAAGAGCAACGGCGACGGTACTTATGTCATCCCCGATGAGAGCGCTACGGGCGACGACTCCTCTTATGCATCTCTGACGACTTCCACGTTCTTCATGCCCACGGCTTCCACGGCAGGGGAACTTTCCGACGAATATGTATCCATCCGTTTCAACCTCGATGACGGCCGCGGCCGCGGCGACGAGGACCGCGTGGCGGAGTATGTGTACCTTGCATGGTATGCGGCCGACACGACGGAAGATGGGGGAATCGTGAAGACGCTTTCTTCCCAGGCGGGAGAAGATGACGCGGTGACCGGCCTTGACTTCATCGTTGTCACGCCCGACGAGCAGGAGGGCCCCTTCTATACAGGTCTGACGGCCGACGAGGCAACGAAGAGCAATGTGACCGATGCCGAATACGAGGCGGAAGTCCAAGCTTATCAGACGGCGGTCGATGAAGCGGCTGAGAACGCAAGCGCTGGTTCGGGTGCATATCTGTATCTTCCTTCTCTGCGCGGACTGATCGGCAGCAACTATGCTGACTATCGTGACCTGAGTTTCACCGTTTATTACTGGCATGAGTCCCAGGAGATGGGGTCGACGCCTTCGTCCGAGTCCTCCCTGAGCTACAACAACCTGCGCTTTGAGGTCGATAAGGCAGGGACTTACACGTTCCGCATTATTGCCGAGGATTCCGCAGGGAATGAGATGTATCTTTACGACAACGATCAGAATCTTGTCTCGCTCACCTCGAGCACGATCGGATTTGACAGCGACGGCGAAAACTTCCAGATCGCGGAGATCCCCACCTTTACGGCAACGATCGGCTATGACGGCGCGAGCATTGAGGAGCCCGGTTCACAGGACTACGGATATCGCGATCGTTCCTACTCCGTCGATGATTTCGAGATCATTGCACTCGAGGGCTATGCGACGGATTACTCGCTCTACTATTTCGACACGAGCAAGCTCTCCGAAGGTCAGACGGCGCCTTCCTATTCCGATTGCGTCGAGAACGCGCAGGAACTCTTCTTCGCTGAAAATGCACCCTATGCAAACTGCCTGGTTGAGATCAGAGTGTATAACAGCGACGTGACCGAGGACGATGAAGAGTGGGACGACACGGACAATGCATATGCATGGAATCCTGATTCCTCGCTCTCCTTCACGCCTCAGCTTTCCGGAACGTATTTCGTTGCTCTGACCGTTACCGAGCAGACGGGCGCAATCGTATCGTCCTATATGGCGATCGAAGTCAGAAACCCCGTTGATATTATTCCCGGTGTCTCTCAGTGGCTGCAGAACAATACCGTTTCTGTCATCCTGTTCTCCATCTCCGCGGTGCTTGCGATCGTCATCGTTGTGCTCTTCCTTGTCAAACCTTCCGACAAGACGGTGGAAGAGGTCGACCTTGAAAAGCTCAAGGGTAAGAAATCCAAGAAGTAAATTTGCGGACGGATGGTTTTGCATCCGAATTGAATCAATGATCGGCGAAAGCTCTCTGCCTGAAAGCAGAGAGCTTTTTTGTATGTAGAAAAGTGCGCCGATTGCGATGAAGCGCGCCGATTGCGATGAAGCGCGCTGTTTGTGATAAAAGAGGATAATGAAGAGGCTGATGGCAAAGCAAAAATATTGACAAAATGCAAAAGATTTTTGCTCGGAGAGTTCATTAATACTTATATATTATATTGTATTATTTTCTGATGGGGATTGACAACAAAGGCGGAGAATGTTATAATGTTTATAATCACGTAATAGCGCCCAAAAGGGGGGAGCAGTGTGATAAAAACAAGGAGGAATGTATGAGTAAGACCAAAATGATGCGCGCATTTCTGGCGGCAGTTCTGTCTTGCGGAATCGTGTTCGCGCTTGCTTCGTGCAGCACGACTTACACGGTGAGTTATTCGCTTGGCGAGCATGCGGCAGACGATGCGACAGCACCTGAAAGCGCAGAGTATGCGCAGGGAACGGAAATCACGCTTCCTGCGGCGCCTGCGGCGGAGGAGGGCTGGCAGTTTACGGCATGGTCGGACGGAACCGATACCTATGCCGTGGGTGACAGATATACGGTTGAGGGGAACGTGACGTTCACGGCAACATGGGATGAAGTTGTGACGGAACCGACCGAATACACCGTGACCTATGCACTCGGCGCACATGCTGCGGAGGATGCGGAGCTCCCTGCTTCGTCCAAAGTGGAAGAGGGGACGCAGATCACGCTTCCTGCGGCACCTGCGGCTGAGAACGGCTGGCGGTTTACGGCGTGGTCGGACGGAACAAATACATATGAAGCAGGCGCGACATATACAGTGAACGCGAACGTCACATTCACTGCGACATGGACCGCTCTTCCGCCCGAACCCGAGGAATACAACGTGACGTACGCCTTGGGCGCCCATGCTGCGGCGGACGCAGAGCTTCCCGCTTCCGTAAAAGTGGAAGAGGGGACGCAAATCACGCTTCCTGCGGCACCTGCGGCTGAGAACGGCTGGCGGTTTACGGCGTGGTCGGACGGAAAGAACACATATGCGGCAGGCTCCGACTATGAGGTGAACGCAGAGGTTACGTTTACGGCACAGTATGAGGCTGTCCCTTACACGATCAGTTATGAGAATCTGAACGGGACGACGGTATCGAGTGCGGCGGAATACACGGTTGAAAAGGATGTGACATTTGCCACGCCTTCGGCACGCACGGGATACAATTTCGTTGAATGGCGCCTGAAGAATGCCGATGGACAGGTTGTCACATCGACGGATGGCATGACGGAAAATCTCACGGTATGGGCAGTTTGGGAAGCCAAGACGTTCACCGTGACGCTCAATTATAATTATACGGATGCGCCTGCCTCCAAGGCGATCACGGTCACGTTCGGCAAAACGTTCGGCGCGGCGAGCGGCTGGGAAACAAAGCCCGAGCGCAGCGGCTATGTGTTCCTTGGCTGGAACGAGAGCGCCAAAGGGACGGGCAAAGCGGTCGTCGGGACGGATACCGTCGACAAAGAACTCACAGACTACGTACTCTATGCGCAGTGGGAAATTGTCGGCATTCAGGTGACGTTTGATGCAAACGGCGGAACGATCGGCGGCGAGGAGACCTTTGTGCTGAACGTTACGGATGCAACGGTTGCCGAGGGAGAGGTTGCAGCGCCCGTAAGAGACGGATATCGGTTTGACGCTTGGTATACGCAGGCGGAGGGCGGCGAGAAAGTTGCATTCCCGATCAGTGTCTCGGACGAGGTTACCTATTATGCACAGTGGATCAAGGTCTGGACGGTCACTGTCGACACAGAGAAGACGACGGTGGACAATAACGGCACGTATCAGCTGACCAAGCCCGAAGCGCAGGAAGGCAAGACGTTCATGGGTTGGGCGTCCGAAGGAAGCCTTCTCTATTCTGAGGAAACGACGATTACGGTGACGGCAGACGTGACGCTGACCACGGTTTGGGCGACGCACAATGCGATCGCAACCGAAGCGCAACTTCTTGCAGTGCTTGCAGATGAAACGGCTTCCGAGATCTGCCTTGCACAGAACATTGAACTGACGACGGCGGGAATCAACGTCACGCGCGATCTCACCATCGATCTCAACGAAAAGACGATCACCTTCACGACGGGTGCAGACGTTGCCGCGGCGGAGCGCATCCGCCTGACGGCATACGGTACGTCCGCAAGCGATCGGATCGCACTTACTCTGACGAACGGTACGCTTGATTTTGCGACCAACAACAATCCTTTGATCGGCGGCAATGCGTCCATGATCTTCACGCAGTATGTCGATCTTACCATGACGAAAGTCACGGTCAACTCGGATGCGATGGGTGTATATGTCGCGGTTGGTTCGCTGAACCTGACAGACTGCACGATCGTAGCAGACGGCAGCTATGCAGTCGGAACCAACGCATCGCTGGACGGACAGGGCGGCGAAAAACACGGACCCGTCAATGTGAAGATCATGGGCAGCACGCTGACCGCAAACGGCGTGGACGGCGCGGGGCTTCTGTTCAATGTCTCGGGTGAACTCACGCTTACCGATTCCGACGTCACGGGCGGACGGCAGGGACTTATCCTCCGTAAGGGAACGGCGACGATCACAGGCGGCTCCATTGTTTCGACGTGGGCGGATGCAGAAAATGCAGACGAATACCTCACGAATTGGGAAAGCGGTACCGCGATCCCGATGGCGGCGCTTGTCATCGGCGATGCCAGCAAGGGCGTCTACAACGGTGACGCAGTTCTCACGATCAGCGGAACGCAGGTGCGCGTGAGCGACGATCCTGAAGGCGCGCGCTATGTCTATCTTGCGGGCGATGCGGCAGACGGCACGTTTGCCAAGCTCATCTATGCCTGCTCCGACAAGCAGATGACTGCACTTCAGGCGGCGGGCAAGATCATTGTTGCTAATGAAAACGCGTCCGTTGAGGTTAAGCACGGCGAGCTGAACCATCACGACGCACAGCCTGCGACCTGTCTGGAAGACGGCTGGAAGGAATACTATCAGTGTCCCGACTGCGATCAGTACTTCGATTCGAACAAACAGCCTGTTGCATGGGAAGAGCTGGTCATTAAGGCGGCGGGAGCGCACTCCTACGGCGCACCTGTGTACAATGCCGAAACAAAGTCCGTCGAGGTATCCTGCACCTACGGGGACGATACCAAGAGCGCAACGGTGACTCTCGGCGATCTCACGCTGGAAAGCGCCGACTTCACTCCGGAGTTTTTCTGCGAACTTGCGGTGCCGG
>ERZ1643251.5034-NODE-5034-length-11087-cov-15.399565_pt1 | contig 11087 bp, 9 predicted proteins | sample MGYA00579261_ERZ1643251 | MGnify/ENA primary metagenome ERZ1643251 (study PRJEB29033, sample SAMEA4952267) | chicken gut metagenome | biome: Broiler Chicken; feature: Gastrointestinal Tract; material: Caecum | place: Ireland | collected 2018 | study: Broiler... | reverse complement strand
ACTGAACGCGCGCTTGCTCTCCATAAAGAGGGCTGTAATTGTGCGCAGGCGGTACTTTGCGCCTTCAGCCCACGGTTTGGCCTTGATGAACAGACAGCTTTCCGCATTTCGGAGGGCTTTGGCGGCGGAATAGGCGGATCCCATGACAATGTCTGCGGGGCGGCGGCAGCCATTTATATGCTTGCAGGCTTGAAAAACAGCAGCGGAGCGGCCGCGGACGGCCTGACGAAAAAGGATACATATGCGCTGATTCGTTCCTTGTCCGAAGCCTTTGCGGAGGAGAATGGAAGCAATATTTGCAGGGAGCTTCTGGAGTTGAATGGCCAACGCAAGCTGACCTGTGCGGACCGCGTGGCAAGTGCATGCAGGATTGTTAAGCGGCTTCTGTTGGACGAGCCTGCATGAACGCGTACAAATGCATGCTCTGTCCGCGCCGATGCGGCGCGGACAGGACGCGGACGACAGGTTTCTGCGGCGGCGGAAACCATGTACGCGCAGCGCGCGCAGCCCTGCATACTTGGGAGGAGCCGTGCATCAGCGGCACGCGCGGTTCGGGAACCGTATTTTTTTCCGGCTGCGCACTGCAATGCTGTTTTTGTCAAAATCATGAGATCAGCGCCGGGAATTTTGGGAAAGAATTGACGGTACAGCAGCTTGCGGATGTTTTTCTATCGCTCCAGAAGCAGGGCGCGCACAATATCAATCTGGTCAATCCGACACATTATGCTCCCTGGGTGGCGCAGGCTGTACGTCTGGCGCGTCCGCGTCTGCAAATTCCGGTTGTATGCAATACAGGCGGCTACGAATCGATGGAGACGCTGCGCGCGCTGGAAGGCGTGGTCGATGTTTACCTGCCCGATTTTAAGTATGTCGACGCGCGCCGCAGCGCGCGTTATTCGGGGGCGTCCAATTATTTTAAAACAGTATCGGCCGCTTTGCCGGAGATGCTCCGACAAGTGGGGACTGTCAAAATGGACGCAAATGGGGTGCTGCAAAAGGGTTTGTTGATCCGTCATCTCGTGATGCCTAAGGGAGTGGGAGATTCGATCGCCGTTCTGGAATGGATTGCGTCAAATTTGCCGCGAAATGAAGTTTTAATCAGCCTGATGGCTCAATACACACCGTCGCATTACAGTGCGCGGTATCCGGAAATTGACCGGCGCGTCAGTACCTATGAGTATAATCGCGTTTTGCGGCGTGCGCGGGAGCTTGGATTCAACGGGTATATGCAGGAGCGCGCTTCCGCATGTTCAGAATTTACACCGTCGTTCCAATTGGAGGGGCTTTGACAGAACAAATAATTTTAAATAAACGGATCAGGCTGCACGTATCCGGCGGTGTGCGGTTGGGTGTGCGATAAGCCTGTCAGCGCGGCTGGCTTTGTGCGGATGATATTTGGCGGTACGTTTTGGGCGGCCGCCTTTTTTTGCGCAGAAAAGCGCGCATCCACCGAAAAATAAGAGCTGCAACGCCAGTTCAGGGAAGCTGATGCCGCCGGTTTCCCATGCTCCGAGCGAGCCGATAATCAAAAAGACAGAGATGATGGAAAGCAGTTGATACAGTTGACGCGCACAGTATAGCAGCTTCATATGAGTAACCTTCTTTCTCGTTGTCAAATATGGTTGTTGTATTTACTATAATACAACTAAATGTAGTTGTCAAGCGATAATTTAACAACTTTTTTTAAAAATATGGATTGACATAGACAACAGATAATTGTATACTAAAAGAAATAAAATGGATGGAGGATACAGAATGTTTTCAGAACGTCTGAAGGCCCTTCGGAAGGAATGCGGAATTTCGCAGCGCGCGCTGGCGCAGCGCCTTGGCGTCAGCCAGCAGGCGGTAGCGAAGTGGGAGGCCGCAAGTTCGACGCCGGGGCCGAACGCGCTGGCGACAATTGCCGATGTGCTGGGCGTATCTTCCGATTACCTGCTCGGGCGTGAACGCGATTTTCAAGACGGCGCGCAGGACACGGCGCGGCTGCCGGTGCTTGGGACCGTCAAAGCTGGTTATGGGGCCTATGCATTTGAGGAGGATTACGGGACCGCGCCTGCGCAGGTGCGTGATCCAAGGGATTATTTTTATTTGATTGTGCGCGGGGACAGCATGGAGCCGCGTATCCACAGCGGCGATCTGGCGCTTGTGCACCGGCAGCCAGATGTTGAAAGCGGCGAGTTGGCGGTTGTGCTTGTTGCGGGTGAGGAGGGGACGCTCAAGCGCGTGATTAAAAAGGAGGGAGCGGTCATCCTTCAGCCGTTTAATCAGGCGTATCAGCCGCAGGTTTTCATCGGAGAGGAGCTTGAACAACTCGTCATCATTGGAAAGGTTGTTGAGACAAAAACCCGGTGGTGAGTTGCTTTTCCCGCCGACATATGGTAAACTGTCACCATGCAAGGGTTTGGAAACTGTATGAAAGAGGGAACAGCCGTGAACATTTGGCATGATATTTCACCAAAACGTATATCAAAAAACGATTTTATCGCCGTCATTGAGATCGGCAAGGGCGGCAAAAACAAATATGAGCTTGATAAGGAAACGGGCTTGATCATCCTGGACCGTATCCTGTACACATCAACGCATTATCCGGCTAACTATGGTTTTATTCCGCGTACCTACGGCGACGATAACGACCCGCTTGATGTGCTTGTGCTGTGTTCAGAATCCTTAATTCCCCTGAGTCTTGTGCGCTGCTATCCGATCGGTGTGATCTCCATGATTGATAATGGGAAGAACGATGAGAAGATTATTGCGATCCCCTTCAACGATCCAATGTACAATATGTATAAGAGCATCGACGAACTTCCTGTGCATATTTTTGAGGAGATGCGTCATTTCTTTTCGGTTTATAAAGAGCTGGAGGGGAAGCAGACGGCCGTTAACGATACGGCTGGCCCAGAAGCCGCTTTGGAAATTGTCCAGGCGGCCATTGATAATTACGTCGAAAAGTTTTGCAGGGCCTGAGAAACTGCATAAGAACCGGAGTAACCACGGTTTTTTCAAGCAGGCTTTGAAGCGGATTGGAAAAGGCCGCCCGATTTTTCGGGCGGCCTTTTCCGCGCGTGCCTATTTTATGATGCAATGACATATTCTGTTACCATTGGAGGTGACGGATATGCAGACGCTTGCGCTTGCGGGAAATCCAAATTGCGGCAAGACGACGCTGTTTAATAAACTGACGGGCGCCCATCAGCATGTTGGAAACTGGGCCGGGGTTACGGTCGAGCGCCGGGAAGGGATTGTGCGCGGCAGCAGTGCACGCTTGGTTGATCTGCCGGGGCTTTATTCGCTTGCAGCCTTTACGCTGGAGGAGCAGGTGACACGCGAATTTCTTCTTGACGGTTCGTATGACGCGGTGATAAACTTGCTGGACGGAACATCTCTGGAACGCGGCCTTTATTTGACACTCCAGTTATGCGAGCTTGGATGTCCGATGGCCGTTGGAATCGGGATGATGGACGAGGTACGCGCGCTGGGCGGTGCGATCGACTGTGACGTGCTGGCACATATACTCGGTGTACCGGTGGTCCCTGTTGCGGCACGCAGCGGGGAGGGAGTCGGCCTGTTGGCCGAAGCGGCGCGCGCTGGGGCGCGCGCCGGCCTGCCGCCGCGCTATGGCGCGGCGGCAGAAGCGGCGATTGCCGCAGTCGCCTGTGTGATCTCAGAGCATATCCGCCGGCCTGAGCAGCTGAGGTTTTATGCGGTTGGACTGCTCGAAAATATGAAGCTTGCCGATTCGCTTGGGCTTACAAAAATACAGCGTCGGCACATCGACAGGATCAGAAGCGAATTTGAACAGCGGTGTGGGGTTGATGCGGCCGCATTTCTGGCGCAGGCGCGTTATGATGCTGTCGATGCTATTGTGCGGCAGGCAGCCGGACATGCCGCGAAGCGGCCGCATACCTGGTCCGACAGATTCGATACGATGGCGCTCAACCGTTTTCTGGCGTTTCCGATCTTTGCGGCTGTCGTATCCATGATCTTTACAATCTGCTTTGGCGGCATGGGTCTTGCCATGAAGCGCGCTGCCGAGCAATTTTTTGTACAGGCAGCGGATTTTCTGCGCAGGGCGCTGCCTGAACTTGGTGTATCAAGTTTTTGGATCGGGCTTGCGGCCGACGGCGTGGTCGGCGGCGTCGGCAGTGTGCTTGCCTTTTTGCCGCAGGTTGCCTTGATCTTTTTGTGCCTCACCATATTGGAGGAATGTGGATATCTGGCGCGGGCAGCTTTTTTGATGGACTATTTCCTGCGGAGGATCGGATTGACGGGCAAATCCTTTATTCCGCTTTTGATGGGATTTGGCTGTACAACATCGGCTGTTATGGCGGCGCGCACGCTGGGCAGCGACCGGGACCGACGCATGACCATCCTTTTGACACCCTATCTGTCGTGCAGCGCGCGGCTGCCAATCTATGTGTTGCTGACAGGCGTATTCTTTCCATCGCATCAGGGTGCGGCGGTGGCGATGCTCTATTTGCTTGGGATCGCGGCAGCCTGCGCTGTGGGTTTCTGGCTGCGCACAGGTCCCTACAGGACATACAGCGCGCCATATCTGATGGAATTGCCGCCGTATCGTGTGCCGTCGCTGCGGAATGTATTGCACAGCACATTCTCTAAATGCGGCGATTTTTTGCGTAAGGCTGGGACATTAATATTTTTATTGAGCGTCTTGATCTGGATGATGCAGCATATCAATCTGCATTTGCTATGGACCGCAGACGCATCACAGAGTATATTTACCGCTGTCGGAAACGCACTCGCACCGCTTTTTCGGCCTCTCGGCTTTGGAAATGGAAAGGCGGCTGTCGCGTTGCTGGCGGGACTGGTGTCAAAGGAAGCCGTTGTTTCGTCGCTTGGCGTGGCGTGCGCCGGCGCACATTCTTTTGAAACGGCGCTCACAGAGCTGTTCACTCCGCTTTCAGCGGCGTCGTTTTTAACCTTTTGCGCTCTTTATGCGCCGTGTGTTTCTGCATTGGCGACAATGCGCCGCGAGCTGCACTCCATCAAAACGACAGTGATCGCCGCTGTTTCACAGATATTGGTTGCATATGGAGCTGCCTTGGCCGTCTATCAAATCGGCTTGTTGTGTCAAAGAGTGCTGTCCAGTTTTCCGTAGCCTGCCTCGCTGTCCTTTAAAAAATGTGCCGCAATCTATAAAAATGAAAGAAATTAAAAAAATCCTGCAAAAAGCGATTGCACCGGCGGAAAGTACGCGCTATACTGAAATACAGCGGTTTAGGGTTTGATTGAAAATAGAGAAATTAGCCCTTGGACTTTCCAATGACGGAGGACGGATTATGAAAGTAAAATTGATGGTACAGATTGCAATTGTATTCGGCGTTTGCCTGCTCGGAGAGGCAGTGGCGCAATATATGCCGGTTCCGTTCCCGGCAAGCGTGACAGCCATGCTCCTGCTGCTCGTTCTGCTGCTGGCGGGCCTGCTGCGTGTCGAGCATGTACAAGAAAAAACGGACTTTCTGCTGAAAAACATGCCGTTCTTTTTTATCCCGGCAAGTGTGGGCGTTATGGAATATTTTGATGTTCTGCGGCGTTGTCTGCTGCCGCTGCTTGCCGTTTGCTTCATCACCACGATTGCAACCTTTTTTGCCACTAGCTTCACCGTGCGCGCGGTATCCTGCTTGCAGCGGCGGCTGACGCGCCGCGGGGAGGCGGAATGATGAAGGCGGTTCTGGAATCCCCGCTGTTTGGGATCGTTTTGAGCATCCTTGCATATGAAGCCGGGCTATGGGTCAACCGGAAGCTGAAAACGCCGCTGGCTAATCCCCTGCTGATTGCAGTCACCTTGATTGTCGGGCTGATGATGCTGTTTCATATCCCGCTGGAAAGCTATCAAAAAGGCGGCGACTTGATTGCCTTATTCCTGGCTCCTGCCACAGCGTCGCTTGCCTTGTCAGTCTACAATCAACGCGGGATACTCGGTAAAAACCTGCTGCCGGTGATTGCTGGATGCGCGGTGGGTTCGGCTGTTTCGATGGGCAGCGTTTATGCGCTTTGCCGTTTATTTAAGCTCGACGAAGCCGTGACTGCTTCGTTGATCCCAAAATCTGTTACGACGCCGATCGCCACGGAGATTTCCGCGCAGCACGGCGGCATTGTCCCGGTGACAGTCGCGGCTGTGATCATTACAGGTATGATCGGCGCGGTTCTGGCGCCGTATATGATCCGTATGTTCCATGTCAGAAATCCGGTTGCGGACGGTCTGGCAATCGGTGCGTCAAGCCATGCGCTCGGCACAAGCCGGGCGCTGGAAATGGGAGAGCTGGAGGGCGCAATGAGTGGGATCGCTGTCGGTGTTTCAGGGCTTTTGACAGTTTTGTTTTCCCTTGTGCTTGGCTGAAAAAGCCGTCTGGACGTATATAAAGCGGCGTCCCTTTTGGGGACGCCGCTTTGTTTTTCTTATTTTGCATATTCGATTGCACGGTTTTCCCGGATACAGTGCACCTTAATCTGACCGGGATAATCGAGGTCGCTCTCGATTTTTTTCACAATATCGCGTGCAACGATGGTCATCTGGTCATCAGAGACGACATCAGGCTTGAGCATGATGCGGATTTCACGGCCCGCCTGAATCGCATAACACTTATCCACGCCGTCAAACGAGTTGGCGATCTCCTCAAGCTTCTCAAGGCGCTTGATGTAATTTTCGAGGTTTTCACGCCGTGCGCCGGGCCGTGCCGCCGATATGGCGTCGGCGGCCTGTACAAGACAAGCCACGATTGTTTTGGGTTCAACGTCGTTGTGATGGGCCTCGATCGCATGAATGATGTCGGCGTTTTCTTTGTACTTGCGGGCCAGATCGACGCCGATCTGGACATGGGAGCCTTCGATTTCATGTGTCATCGACTTGCCAATATCGTGGATCAGGCCAGCGCGGCGCGCCTGCGCTTCATCCGCGCCAAGCTCGGCGGCCATCATGCCGGCAAGCTGTGAAACCTCGATCGAATGGCTAAGTACGTTCTGTCCATAGCTGGAGCGGTAACGCATCCGGCCAAGCAGACGGATTAACTCCGGATGCATACCATGGACGCCGCACTCCATAACGGCGCGCTCGCCGTCCTGCTTGATCTTGCCCTCGATCTCGCGCCGCGCCTTTTCAACGGTTTCCTCGATGCGCGCGGGATGGATGCGTCCGTCCTGAATCAGGCGTTCGAGCGCGACACGCGCAATTTCACGTTTTACGGCGTCATGGCTGGAAAGCGTGATGGCCTCCGGCGTATCGTCAATGATCAGGTCAACGCCGGTAAGCGTTTCGAGTGTGCGGATGTTGCGGCCCTCGCGCCCGATGATCCGGCCCTTCATCTCGTCGCTCGGCAGCGGAACGACCGACACCGTAATTTCCGCAACATAATCCGCGGCGCAGCGGCCGACGGCTGCCGCGATGATCTCCTTGGCACGCTGGTCGGCTTCATCCTTGAGCTGGCTCTCATATTGATTGATCCGCAGCGCCTTTTCGTGCGTCAGTTCACCCTCAAGATTGGCAAGCAGGTAATTTTTAGCCTGATCGGCCGTAAAGCCGGAGATTCTTTCAAGCATTTCAAACTGGCGCGCCTTGACATCCTCGGCCTCCTGCAGCTTGACATCGGCCTCGCGCAGCTTGTTTTGAAGCGTCTCCTCCTTTTTTTCAAGGTTGTCGAGCTTTTTGTCGACAGACTCCTCCTTTTGCTGAATTCGGCGTTCAAGGCGGGAAACCTCCGACCGGCGTTCCTTCATTTCCTTTTCATTATCCTGCTTAAGCTTGTAGATATCGTCCTTTGCCTCAATGATCGCTTCCTTTTTCTTGGTTTCAGCCGACTTGATCGCATCGCTGATCAGACGCTTTGCCTCCTCCTCGGCAGATCCAAGCGCCGCCTCGGCCGATTTTTTGCGGTATTCCACACCCAGAAAAAAAGCAATGACAGCACCCACCAAAAAGGAGATGATGATGCCAATGACAAAGGGAATGATTCCGATTGTGCTCATTTGGGAACAGGCCCTCCTTTATGCAATTTTCAATGTCCGCAACCCGCCCTGCAAAACCAAAAAGCCCGGCCGCGCGGGCATAGGGATACGCAAAGCGGATAGAATATTTATCAGGTAGGCGGTTTGATTCACGTAAAATTTACGAATAATTCAAAGCTGCGTTACCGTTAAACATACTGCATGACAATACTTATTTTATATGTATTTTGTATAATTGTCAAGAAATATTGTGTATTTAAACGGGTTATCCTATCTAATATGCGCGGATTGATACGGCGTGGGCGAATTGACAGTTGACAGGCCGCCGCGGCCGTGCTAAGATGAAAAAAAGTCTGATATCACCTAAAGGCAATGACGGGGAACGCAACCAAAGTACAGCCTGTTCACAGAGAGGCGCGGCGCCTGCTGAAAGCCGCGCCGTCCGGTTTTTGGCGGCGACCGCCCCCTGAGCGCGCGCGATGAGCGCGCCGGCTGATCCCGTTAAAGATCGCTTGAGCGGCGCGTTTGCGCAATTCGGGTGGAACCGTGGAGCCTGCCTTCATCCCGTTGTGGGATGGGGCTTTTTTATTTTGATTTTCGCCGTAGGCTCATTGGAGCCGGTTGATAAAATCTCCGCACTCAAAACAGCGGCGCTTTATTCCGGCATATTTACAAAAAAAGTTTGTGAATTCACGGAGGCTTGCCTGTGTTTTTTGTTTTATCTGCCGAAAAAATCGTTCTTGTTTTTGGCGCGGCTTGGTTTGTCAACAAGTCCCATTTGACCGGTCTGTTTTTCGCAGAGAAAGGATGCTGAAATGATGATAAATGTAACGTTAAAAGATGGCGTTGTCAAGCAGTACGAGCAGGGCACGACAGCCGCGGAGGTTGCAAAGAGCCTTGGCGCGGGACTTTATAAAGCCGCCTGCGCCGCAAAGGTGGACGGCAAAGCCGTCGACCTGCGCACGCCGCTGGAGAGCGACTGTACGCTTTCGATCCTGACCTTTGATGCACCCGAGGGCAAGCACGCGTTTTGGCACACGGCTTCGCATGTGTTGGCACAGGCTGTCATGCGCCTGTATCCCGATACAAAGTACACGATTGGACCGGCTGTTGAAAACGGCTTCTATTACGATTTCGACGTCGAAAAGCCCTTTACGCCCGAGGATCTGGCCGCTATTGAAAAGGAGATGGCAGCCATTGTGAAATCAGGCGTGGAGCTTGACCGCTTCGAGCTTGACGCGCCGCAGGCGCGCGAGCTGATGAAGGACCAGCCGTACAAGCTCGAGCTGATCGATAAGCACGCGGCAAGCGGCGAGAAGGTCAGCTTTTACCGTCAGGATGATTTCACCGACCTCTGCGCAGGTCCGCATCTGATGAGCGTCGCGCCGCTCAAGGCAATCAAGCTGCTCCAAAGCACAGGCGCCTATTGGCATGGCGACAGCAGCAACAAGATGCTCTGCCGCGTATACGGCATTGCCTTCCCCAAGGCGAGCGAGTTAAGCGACTATCTGCACATGCTGGAGGAGGCCAAGCGCCGCGACCACCGCAAGCTTGGGCGAGAGCTTGATCTATTTGATATCTATGAGGAAGGGCCTGGTTTCCCATTCTTCTTCCCCAAAGGCATGATCCTGCGCAATCTCCTGGAGAGCTTCTGGCGCGAGGAGCATCAAAAGCACGGTTATCAGGAGATCCGCACGCCGCTCATCCTCAATGAGGAGCTGTGGCACCGCTCCGGTCACTGGGATCATTATAAGGACAATATGTATACGACGAAGATTGACGACCGTGACTATGCGATCAAGCCGATGAACTGTCCGGGCGGTATTCTGGTCTATAAGCGCCGCATGAATTCCTACCGCGATCTGCCGCAGCGTCTTGCGGAGCTTGGCATTGTACACCGGCATGAGCTTTCCGGCGCGCTGCACGGTCTGATGCGTGTGCGCTGCTTCACCCAGGACGACGCGCATATCTTTATGACGCCCGACCAGATTGAGGCGGAAGTTCTCGGCGTTATCAATCTGATCGACAGCATCTACAGGGTATTTGGCTTCGACTATTTCCTGGAGCTGTCCACGCGTCCGGAGGATTCGATGGGGAGCGAGGAGCAGTGGGAGACGGCCACGGCCGCTCTGCGCAAAGCCCTGGAGGACAACGGCAGGCCGTACACGGTCAACGAGGGAGACGGCGCGTTTTACGGCCCCAAGATCGATTTTCACCTGCGCGATTCCATCGGACGCACCTGGCAGTGCGGTACGATTCAGCTTGATTTCCAGATGCCGGAACGGTTTGATCTGGCCTATATCGGCAGCGACGGCGAACGCCATCGCCCAGTCATGGTGCACCGCACCGCATTTGGAAGCATCGAACGCTTTATCGGTATCCTGATTGAGCATTATGCCGGCGCGTTCCCGTTGTGGCTCGCACCCGTGCAGATCAAAGTGCTGCCGGTAACGGACGAGCATATCCCTTATGCGCAGAGCGTGGCCGATACCTTGACAAGGGCCGGCCTGCGCATCGAGCTGGACAGCCGCAATGAAAAGGTGGGCTACCGTATCCGTGAAGCGCAGCTCCAGAAGATACCGTATATGCTGGTGCTCGGCGGCAAGGAGGCTGAAAGCGGCGAAGTCGCAGTGCGTGACCGCCGCGATGGCAAGACGACGACGATGCTGTTGGCGGACTTTGTGGAGAAGATGAAAACAGAGGTCGAGACAAAGGCGAACTAAATCGTTTGACCGTGCGTGGAGGGCGTTTTGAAGCGCCTTCCGCGCTTTTTTTGTTCCGGAGGAAACAAAATATTCATATTGTGTCGAAAATTTCGCCATATAATTCGTGTTTACTATACAAATACGGAGTCTTGTCGGCTTCCTGCGCGCCTTTTAATCGGTCCAGGGCCGATTGGACTTGCCATTGTGCGCGTTTCACGGTATAATAACCGCAGAGCGGTTATTATACCGTCTTATGCCCAACGGCTCGCCGCTTACGCGGCAACCGCCTTCTGATGGGCAATTATACCATACCGCTTCGCGGACATGGTATAATAACCGCCTTATGGCCAGGGCGATGACGCCATACCGCTTTTTGGATAATTTGAAAACGATCACTGATGGAATGGACGCCGCGGCTTTCAA